>Ga0209379_10000328_pt1 | contig 44354 bp, 24 predicted proteins | sample tdDd001_FD_187124 | JGI IMG/M metagenome (GOLD analysis project Ga0209379, IMG submission 187124) | Marine sediment microbial communities from the Atlantic coast under amendment with organic carbon and nitrate - tdDd00.1 (SPAdes)... | ecosystem: Environmental > Aquatic > Marine > Coastal >... | reverse complement strand
ATGTTGCTCATTAATGAATGGCAACTGTACTGCCGCCAACCAGTGGTTTGGTTATGTCTGCTTGGGTTGCCCGGATTATCGGTACTGCTGACGCAAGGTTTGTCGGTAGACGATGCACAACTGGCAAAACGCCTCACTCTGGTAAATATTACCGTGCTCATGATGACGCTGCCGATTGTCATTGGCGCCCTCACCCCTGCCATACTCATGCGTGAGCAGCTCTGCCAGATGCAGGAACTCACAGCGGCGACGCCCACCAATGAACATAAACGGCGATATTATCAGCTCATGGGGTTGTTAAGTCTGGTTATCCTGCTGTGCATTGTTTCAGCCTCGTTGCAACTATTGGTATTGTCTTTTTATGGGTCGTTTGATGCCATACTCCTGCTAACCGGCTTAAAGAATGCGCTGGTGTTAACTCTGCCCGCCTGCGTTCTTTACTGTTCGCTCGCCCTGTACGCCGCACAATCTGCCAAAAGTCCACTGACGATTTATGCGCTGTTTGCGTTGTGCTGGGTAGGCTATGTCATGCTCGCTTCAATTACCGGCTCACCTGTGCTGGCAGGCAGCAGTATTCTCAACCCCACCCTGTATCAGGCTATGTTGCTATTTGACCCGCTTGGCTTTACGGCTGTTTTCGACCAGTACCAATCCGGAGCCCCCCAGTGGGCCATGTCGATGGGAATAGTCACCAACCGTTTGATTTGGCTTTTCATAAGTGCTTTTGCTATCCACCGCGTTTTATCTGCCCCACCGCAAACATTGTTTACCACGCCTTCAAGCACAGGGCTTTTAAAGGTGTTCAGCCTGTTTTCAGCGGCGCTAACACAGGTTCGCCGACTTGTGTTCTCAGACAAAGTGCTTTCAAACACACTGATTCCAGACATAGTGCAGCAATGGCGTTACTCTCCGTTTGCCGCCCTGTTTTCGGGGATGTGCAGTATTGTTATTCACAACCGTATCTTTGTGTTCATCATACTGTTTTATGGCGGCGTCGTGTTTTCAGAAGTGCTGGCAGGCATTGACTACGCGGAGTTTGGCGCGGTAATTACACCGCAAAGTAGCGATGCGCTGAATCGCGTTACCTGGGATATTCTGCCTTTCGCAGGCTGCATATTAATGGCGCTGTGGAGCTGGCAGCTCGGTTGGGAAAACCAGCGTCATCGCGTCGCAGAACTCATTGCCGCCGCGCCGGTTACCAATGTTCAACTTATTCTGGCGCAGGCAGCTACGTTGTTCGTTGCCTGGTGTATCCTGCTTGTGACTACGGCATTGGCTACCGCAACCAGCCAGTTGCTGTCGTCGAGTGCGATTGAGGCTGGTACATACTGGTTGGTGTTGTTAATGGGAGGCGGCCCCGTCATGTTGTTTGGCTGGTTTTGCCTGGCACTACATCATCTGTTTCGTCATTCTCTGACAGCAGGTGTAGTCGGACTACTGCTGCTGATCGTGAAGTTCACGCCGGTACTTAACCTGGCCGGTATATCTCACCCACTCCTGGACATTGCCGGTACGCCACTGCAACCCCTGGATGCATTGATTGGCTTTTCAAGAAGTGCATCTACGTTTGCCCCCTACGCCTTAGTGTGGGTCATTTTGACCCTGTCTGCGCTAGGATTGGCAATCATCATGAGTCATCGTGGCACTGGCCTGTCACTGGTGAAGTGGCGACATTTACCGGTTGCCGGTTTTCTTATAGCGGGCCTGATGGTATGCACGGTATCTGCCTTTCACCTGCTACTGAAAAGCGGAAAGCCGCAGATGTCTGCCGATGCACGTTACGCACTGCGCGCCGACTATGAAACACAATTTGCACACTGGGACGCTGTTCCGCAACCTATTGTTACGCATATTGATGCCAAAGTGGATTTTTACCCTGAAGCTCGTCAGGCGTCACTGTCTTTGGCCATGCAATTAACCAACGTGACTACCAGCCCCATTACAGAGATCTTAATTGGTAGCTTTCCGGGTTTTACCCCACAAACATTAACGCTGGACGGCGCTAACCTGTCTTTTCAGGATACGCAATTACACCAATACGTATTTACCCTGGCAGCCCCGCTTATGCCGAGAGACAACATAACACTGCACGCCTCTATTCTGGTGGATGGCGCACGCCTGTGGCTCCCCGCAGGTCATCAGGTGCTGTTACCAGAATTCGGCTATTTGCGCGCCATTCCAATGCTGCCATATGTGGGCTTCAATCGGCAGTACACGCTGCGCGATGAACAAACCCGGCTCCAGTTTGGCTTACCCGAACTCAACATGGCACAGCCAAGTACATTTGCCACTCACCCACCCGCAACCAAACCTTCGTCGCGTCCGATTACGCTTCACAGCAAGGTTTCCGCTCCGCTTTCACACAGTGTGGTAGCGCAAGGCACCAAGGTACACGAATGGCAGCAAGATGGCCGTCGGTATGTGGAATTTAAAACAGTCACCCCCATTCGCAACATCCCGGTATGGCTGACATCGATTCAGACACCACTGTCCAGTGTCATTGAACTCAGTACACACTCAGTCAACGTGCATTATATTGGACTGGGAGACACGCTAACCGGCGCACCGTCTTCCGATGCTCATGCCATTCATAAGCTGGCAGTAAGTGATACGCTGCAGTGGTTTTCCAACACACTTATCCCGTACCCGTACTCTGATTTGTCGCTGGTATTTATTCCCGAAATCGGACCGAGTGGCTATGCGCTGCCCCAAGTTATTTTAATGTCACACCGACTCGCCGTTCGGGCAAGGCCGGCGGACGATGCAGGTTTTGATCAGCGTTATCGCAGAACGGTGCACGAGGTAGCGCACCAGTGGTTTGGTCATACCTTGGGGTTTGGTGTAGAAGAAGATGGGTCATTTTTAATTGAGTCACTGGCCAAATACACTGAGTTGGTGCTGATTGAACAACGATTTGGCAAATCGGCCATGCAGTCACTCGTAGAGTACGAAAAAACACGGTATCAGTATTCTCTTCGTAGCAGGTTAACGTCACAGCAGGCCATTATTGACGCCACGCATTCTGCAGATGTGTATTCCCGAGCGACTATAGTGTTCGCTGAACTACGCGAACGGCTGGGAGACAAAGTGATTGTCGATACATTGAATGAACTGTTTGCGAAAAACCAACCCGGATTCCACAGCGTCACATCGCTGGACTTTGTTCATGCGTTATTAGCGCGAACACCCAATGAACACCAAAACGCGGTGCGGGACTTGCTATTAAGTGGCGAGACTGATTTGTAGATATCGATTTGAACTGATCGCTATCCACGCGGATAGCGATATTCGTCGATGACAACAGGCTTCAACAAACTAACGGATGAGACCTTGCACTCGCATGCTATCAAGCAAATGCTGACAATGCTGCGTTAAATGTTCTCTTAACTTTCGTATAGCAGGAGTTATTAACTGCCTGCTCGGGCAAATCAGCCATAGCTCGGTTGGAGGAGCTGTAAACTCCTGCAATATCGGTACTACGCGGCCGCTTAGTAAATCCGTTGACATATCGAGTGCTGACTTCATGGCGATTCCCTTTCCCGATACACACCATCGCCTCACCAGGTCAGCATCGTTGGCCGCTCTGTTTCCCCCTACCCTAACCGGAAATTTTTCTCCGTTGCGGGTAAACGTCCAAGCGTGATGCAGTGTGCCTTTTAACTCATAGAGCAAGCTATTATGCGACGTTAAATCAGCGGGATGTTCTGGTCTGCCGCATTGCGCCAGGTATGCGGGCGATGCACAAACGACTCTCGGTACGTCGCAGATTTTGAAACCGTAAACGCTCTCGTTGTTGTCGGGTATGTAACGTAACGCGACATCCAGAGGAGCGCGGTAAAAGTCGACATTACTGTCACTAACGTGCAGTTTTAGCGACACCTTCGAATAGCTATCCATAAACGCATCAAGCCATTCCAGCAGAATATTCCGGCCCAAATCCGATGGGGCCGACAGCCTGATCTCGCCTTCAATAGTACCCAACACATGTTTAGATTGCTGTTCAACCTGATTTAGTAAGGCAACGGCCTGTGCGAGTTGTGACAGCGCTTGTTCACCAGCGCTGGTGATTTTCAATTTTCGGGTTGAACGCTGAAACAATGTCACGCCCAGCGATGTTTCTACCCGCTTTACGGCCGCACTGGCAGTAGCCACGAGCAAATCCATACTCTCGGCTGCCTGCTTAATGCTTTTCTGCTCGGCTACTTTTAGAACAATTTTCAGATCGTTTACATTCATATTATCAATTTATTTTTGATACTGAACAAAAGAATAAGCTGTTTTTAATTAACAAAACAAGATCTACACTGCATTCAATTCTGATAACACCACAAGGTAACGTTATGAAAGCGATAGGTTATAAAACTGCGGGCTCCATAGATGCAGCCAATGCACTAGAGGACATTGAACTGGATAAGCCAACAGCGACGGGCAGGGATATTCTGGTAAAGGTATCAGCCATTGCCGTAAACCCTGTTGATTTTAAAATTCGTCAGAATGTGTCCCCAACCGATGATGAGTTTAAAGTGTTGGGCTGGGATGCAGTAGGAGAAGTTGTCGCTACCGGCGAAGAAGCTCATCTATTTAATCATGGTGACAAGGTTTATTATGCCGGCGATCTGACTCGTCCTGGCAGCAACGCTGAGTACCAGCTTGTAGACGAGCGGCTAGTCGCTAAAAAGCCGGCTTCCATCTCTGACGCCGAAGCCGCAGCCATGCCACTAACCAGCATCACGGCCTGGGAACTGTTATTTGAACGCCTGGCCATTCCCAGAAGCTCAAACTCAAAAGCGACCTCGCCGGACGTGCTGTTGGTAGTTGGGGCATCTGGTGGCGTTGGCTCCATTTTAATCCAGTATGCCAAGGCACTGACAAACGCGGTCGTTATTGCGACAGCTTCTCGCCCATCTACACAAAAATGGGTGAAGGAATTGGGCGCAGATTTCGTTATTGATCACAGCCAATCCCTGCTTGAACAGATCAATACACTGGAAATCGGGCCGGTGACTCACGTTGCCAGCCTGACACATACAAATTCATACATTGAAGCCTATGTAGATGTTCTAAAACCCATGGGCAAAATCGCGTTAATCGATGATCCAGAGACGCTCGACGTTAAAAAGCTCAAAGCCAAAAGTATCTCACTACATTGGGAGTTTATGTTCACACGCTCAATGTTTAGTACTGACGACATGATAGTGCAACATCAACTGCTCACTGAGACCGCCGAACTCATTGACCAGGGCATCATCAAGTCGACCTTAAACCAAACGATGGGAAGTATTAATGCTCACAATTTGCGCGAGGCACATCGCTTGTTGGAGTCCGGTAAGGCCATAGGTAAAATTGTGCTTGAAGGCTTTGATAGCTGATTTAGCGCCAAACAGCTTAACGGGTATGCCACCAGCGCATACCCGTATAAATACTAATTAACATAAGACTAATCAACCTCACACCCTATCGCTACCTGCAGCACCTTTTAGCTCTAAAAATCCCGACTATGTCTGTTCAGAGCTTCTGTGTAATGGTGCCTCTACCCGGGATTGCGACTCACTGTTACCGGCAGGGATATGCGGATTTTCAATGCAAATTACTATTTTAATATTTAGATATAATCGAAAAAATATTTTCTTAGCAAAACAAAGAGAACAGCGACGTTAGTCCTCGGAATCGAATTCAGGTTTTATCTACAAAAGACTATTTAAAGTGCGCTTATCAACTTCGAGTTCTGTAGGAAGCGCTGTCATAGCGCCTACTTTCTCACAAACATACGCACTAACTTTTTGAGCAAAACGCACGACCTCGACTAATTTTGAATATTCCATTGAATGGACATTTTGCATCGACGAAATTTTAAATAAAGCACCACCAACGAAAGCATCACCAGCTCCAGTTGTATCAATTGCATTGACTTTAAATGCCGGAATAATTTGGGCCATTCCCGGAGTCGACAGAAAACATCCTTTTGCACCTAAAGTTACAAAAATCGTTTTTACACCGTAATCATGAATAACTTTGCAGCCTAACACTAAATCTTTTTCACCAGTGAGAAGCTCTAGTTCTTCTTCACTTACTTTAACTATATGAGCAAGCTTAAAAAATCTTTCGCATTTTAATCTAAAGGTATCGAGCCTAGCACTCCAAAGATCTATGCGATAGTTTGGATCAAAGCAAACAACACCTTTGTCCTCGATACACTGTTCAGCAAAAGAAAAATACGAATCTTGTAATTTACCCTCTAAGAAAGCAGTAGCAGAACCAAAATGACAAATGTTATTAAGTAGTGGGGTCTGACTGTTTTGTAGTGTTAACTCAAATTCAGCATCTGCGCCTCGATTGAATACGAATTCTCTTTCAGCATTTTTCATTAAGGTTACAAATGCAAGTGAAGTAGAAATGTCCGTTCGCTGAATGCTACTTACATCTACATTGAATTTACGCAGCGTATCAACAAGGTAGTCACCAAAAACGTCATTTCCAACCGCCCCCAAGAACTTTGCTTTGCCACCTAATCGCCCTATGCATGCCGACACATTTGCTGGAGCCCCTCCGGCTTTTTTGAAATAGACTTCACCTTCAAGGTTATCGTAACCGATATCACTGCACACAAAGTCTATTAGCGCTTCCCCTATACAAAGAATATTCTTTGACATTTACTTATCACCTTTAAAAAACCAAAACTAAACGATGTTTGCAATTCAGTGAATTGAGACGACGTGAATTCCAAACAAACCCAACAATATGATTCGATGCAGAAATGATTCGGCGTTCGATTCTTAAAGCTATTTGCTATTAGTCATATGAAGATTTGCCGCTTGATTAGCGCTTCCTTCGATTGAAAAACCTGAAACAACAAGTGGGTGAAAGTGTTTTCACCCACTTGCAATAGTTACTTAGCTTTAATTTGTTCGTTTAAATCTCTGAATGTCATTGACTACAATGGTTACATCACGGCTATACATACCTACGGTTCTGTTTTCCAAGTCATATAATCGGAAACTAAGTGCTCTGAAGTCATTGATGTATGCACTGCCTACACCGGCCTCTGGATCCATCCAAATATCCACCGTCACACCATTTTGCAAGTTCATTGGCACAGTAACCTGGACATCCATAGTACCGGTTTCAACCACTTCATCTTCCGATACGGCTGGTAAATCGGCGGCACGGAACTGATCAGCTAAAAGATAAGGTAATGCAGAATCACTGCCATCATCCGGATGCTGATCGATAAAGCGTACAACAGCTGTTTGCCCCATGAAATCGCTGACATCCCAGGTTACCCATTCCAGAACGTACTTATCATCAGCATTCTTCGCGGCATCAGTGCCCGACTGGCTGCGTACCACTTCACCATCAACAATCAACACCACAGCAGTTGCGTTCGTTGCGTCATAGGCATTTGAGCCACCGCCAATCATAAAGTTGATATAGGGCTTGTTGATTTCAAAAGCCGGACTGTCTGCAGAGCCCGTGGCGGCGAATCCTATCCATCCCAAAGCCGTGCCGTCTTCCTCAAATCCGTCACCAAAACTTGAGAACACGCGTTCACCAAAATTGTTAGCGACATCGCCGCCCCACCAGCCGCCATCGAGTTTGGCGAAATCGCCGGTGACATTAGTAAACTCATGCGCTTCGAGTGTACCGTTCTGACCACAGCAGAACTCAAAACCGGCAATGTGTTGTTCTGCATCGCTGGCACGTACAAATAGCGGTTCGCCTTCCAGTGCAGGTGTTGAAGTTACGCTGGCACCACCTGTAGGAGGTGTATCACCAAAATAGAACGAAGCCAGATTGCTGTTGCTGTCCAGTTCCAGTCTGGCGACGATTTCTTCGCTGTCGCTGGCCGTAAACACGAGTCCGAAACGTCCTTCGCTGCCTTCACTCTGTGCGGTAAATGATAAGCGGTTTTTGCTTGTCTCTGCCGCCAATGCCACAGATGAGTCAGCCATCATGGTTAACGTGTCAGTACCACTGACACTGCCAGATTGTGAAGTTAATTCAACGCTCATGCTTTCGCTGACTGCGTTCTTATAACGGTCAGGCATGCTAACGGCTAACTGCCCGTCTTCGGTTACTGTCAACTGGTGAATCGCAAGATCACCACCAAAGGTTCCTACACCTGTATTCGTGCGGGTTAGTTTATGTGGGATCCAACCAAACAGCAGTGTATCTTCGCCTGATGTGGCTGCTCGTCCTGCGTAATAGAACTTACCGTCTATTGTGGCATTGGCCGGTAATGCCCAGCTCCCTGACTGCTCAGACAAATATTTCATATCGCGGGCTTCATCAGCCTGATCGGAGTACAGAATAAAGTCGTTCCCATCAATGCTCACCCAGTCAGGTACTTCGTAGTTCAGTGATGAACTACCGGTAAACAAAGGAGCTTGCGGCGTCCAACTAAGCAAATCATCAGAAGTGTATAGCCCGATTGCGGCCTCGCCGTTATAGCGAGAAGTGATCAGCATCCAATAGTTACCGGTGTCTTCATTCCAGAATACTTTCGGATCGCGGAAGTCAAAATCACTGTAGCCGTCTGTACCACTGAATGTATCTTCCGGAATCTTGGTAAAATCACTCAATGTAGCGTCACTTGCCGTTGCATGCATCACCGCTTCAACCGGTGTAAAATCAGCGTTGTGCCCCGAGTAGAAAATATGGGTAACACCATCTGCGTCTTCAATCACACTGCCAGACCCTGTCCACTGGTCCTGAGTCGCTGCGTCGCCAGTAGCTTCCAGTGCTCGGTGAGGAAAAGAGCCATCCAGTAAGTTAGCGGTTTTTGTCAGATACCAGTCGTGATACGCGGTGTCGATAAGGTAATACACATAGTATTCACCGTTATGAAAATAGGGGTTTGGATCAGCCATAACCAGCGGTAATTCAATATCGTGCCCCTCTGACATTGTCACGATGTCATCGGCAGACGGCGCTGCGGCAGCATAGTCAGCCTGACGAATTTCATCCATCATGATAAATGCCAGGCTGCCATCTTCTGCACCATCGTGATGGTCGATGATTTCCAATACAGCGGTTTGACCGATTAACGACGATACGTCCCAGCTATGCCAGTCGACCTGTGATTCAAGGCCGTTACCCACTGCCTGACGCACTATTTTACCGTTCACACGCAATACAGCTGCGGTCGTTAGCTCACTCTCAATCGGATTGCTGCCACCACCAATCAGGAAATTCACATAATCATGGGTGATCTCAAATGGTGGAGAACTTAATGTGCCTGTAGCGACATCACCAATCCAACCCACTCCGGTACCATCAGCCAAAAAGCCTTCCCCACGGCTGGAAAATACGCGATCACCTACATGGTTAGTTATATCAGCGGCCCACCAGCCACCATCGAGTTTGTCCATGTCACCCGTTGCGCGGAAATCATGGTTAGCGTAGGTATTAAACTGACCACAACAAAACTCAAATCCAGCAATATTTTGATCAGGATTCGAGACACGGCTGAATGCACTGATGCCTTCACTCACAGGATCAACCGAAATTGTCGCATCGGCCACAATGACGCTGGCGCTATCAGGCATTGCTGCGGCTTCATCAGACTGACGAATCTCATCTACCAGCAAATAGGGCAAGGCTGTATCCGAATTGTCATTTGCGTGATTGTCGATAAAGCGAATACGCGCCGCGCTGCCAACATAGGCACTGACATCCCAGCTTTGCCAACTAACACTCATTGGCGTATTGTCTCCGCTGGCCTGTAATACCATTTGGTCATCAATCACCAAAGCGATAGCGGTTGTATTCGCCTCTGTTACACCATTGCTGCCGCCCCCAATCAAAAAGTTGATGTAAGGTTCAGTAATGTCAAACACCGGACTGTCCATGCTGCCCGTAGCCCCATCACCAATCCAGCCTAGGGCCTCATCGTCTGCATTAAAGCCATCACCAAAACTAGAAAACACGCGCTCGCCAAGGTGTCCGGCGACATCAGCGCCCCACCAGCCACCGTCCAGCATAACAAAATCATCAATCACATCAGTGAAGCCGTGTTCTGCATAGGTGTCGTACTGACCGCAGCAAAACTCGAAACCAGACAATGTCTGCTCAGTGTCATTCGGGTTTGCAAACAATGGCTGACCGGATGTGTCTGGGTTATTCGTAATAACCACGTCCTCTACCAAATCATCATCATCGCCATTGTTATTACTATTACCACCCGTAATAACATCAGACGGACTTTGATCCGGCTGTAGTATTATCAATTCAGCGTCAACCCGGGACTCTTGCCCTTCGTCTCCCGAGCAAGCTGTGAGTGCCATGGACATGGCAATAGTCATAGCAGCTAGAGGCCATCCCGGTTTTATGCTAGTAAAATGAGTCATTTTTTCCTCCATAACATATGCCTTTGTTATGTGTTTATCGTTTTATTTTTTCCTAACAAAGGCTGTTCCTGAGCCCTTGTTTGTCCCTATGGCTGGCGTGTATTCACAACCAAAAAAACAACGTTGTCTTTTTAAAGCATAGTGAGTTAACAAATATTGATCAACATATTTTTTACATTTTTCTTTAATTTGGCCCTAACAGCAGACATTATGCTTTCACTAATATGGCAAACTGAGTCAAAAGTGTGTAGCTTTACCCCATTGATTATGAAAGCAATACTCGGAATTAACCGACATGGTGACAATCAAAGATGTTGCAGCACATGCTGGCGTCGCATTTAAAACCGTCTCACGAGTGGTTAACAATGACCCCACTGTAAAGCCCAAAAACCGGGAAAAAGTTCTCAAATCCATTGAAGAATTAGGCTACCGGCCCAATCGTGCAGCACAAATGACAAGGCGCAAAAAGTCTGGCGTGGTGGGATTTATCGCTGACGAACTATTGCGAACGCCCTATACCTTTGAATTGATCCGCGGCGCGCAGGATCTAGCCTGGAAAAATAACAAGGAACTCATGGTGCTGAACGTCAACGTAAACAAGTTCAGTATTGAAGGCGCGGTGGAGCATCTGTTTGAGCACCGTGCCGAAGGTATTATTTATGCAGCTATGTATCACCGTGATGTCAACCTGCCAGCGCAATTAACTGAAGTCCCAACGGTGCTGGCAAACTGTCACGACCCATCCGGACGATTCGCGTCAGTGGTGCCTGATGAGCAGGAAGCAGCCAGGGAAATCACCACTACAATGCTGGAGAAAGGCTACCGGCGTATTGCGTTTCTTAATCTGAATGCCAATATCATTGCTGCCCAACGCCGTAAAGCAGGCGTTCAACAGGCCTTTGACGAATTCGCGGGGCCCAAGGATGACTTGCACATTGAATCGGTCATTCTCGGCGAAGAGCCGAATGAATACTCAGTAACCCGACAACGGGCACAGGAAATCCTGCAAACATTTAAACCCGACGCCATTTTGTGCGGTCAGGACCCAATGGCAGTAGAAGTGTATTTCGTTGCACAGTCGCTGGGGCTGCAAGTGGGCAGCGACCTGGGTATTGGCAGTTTCGATGACTGGGACATTATCCCTCGTCTGCTGCAGCCAGGACTAACCACCATGGCCCTGCCCCATTATGAAATGGGTCAATGGGCATTCAACTATTTACTTGAAGGGCGCACCGATGTAGTCGCAGAGAAAACCCGTTTTAAGATGATCACGCGTCATTCATTCTGATCTTATGCATGGCAGGCTCGCGCCTGTCATGATCTTCCAGCACCCACCAGGAAACCACCAGACTAAGACACACAACACATCCCAAGAGTAAATAGGCGTCTGCGAAGCCCAGTTCATCGTACATATTGCCAATTGGCGACGAGAGTGCAGATGTCACCACCTGAGTGAACACATGAAAACCCACCAGATAAATGGTAGCTGAGAGTCGGGCATCAAAAGTAGCAGCGATGTATTTAAACACACTGACCAACAATATGGGCAGTTCAAGTGCGTGTAACAGTTTAATCACTGAAATAGAAACAGGGTCCTCCACTACACCTGACAACAGCATACGCAACGCCATAATCACCCCACTCAACAATAAACCGTTTTTAGGGCCAACCCGGTTAACGATAAACGGCGCCACAAACATCATCCCGGCTTCCAGAAACACCTGCAGCGAGTTCAGGTAGCCGTAATACCGATTTCCATCGGCGACTGTTTCAAACAAAGATGCAAAGTAGATGGGAAATTGCTGGTCATAGATTTGATACAAACAGGACACCCCCATGACATAGACACACAATCGCCAGAACGAAAGCAGTCGAAACAGCGCGAAAACGTCATGCATGGTCACCTTGTCAGAGGAAGAGGAATGGGTATGAGCCGGCTGTGACGGGAGCCAGGCAAGAAAGACCAGAAAGCAGACACCGGTTACACTGGCCAGCCAGAAATTAATATGCGGACTCAGATTAAACAGACTGCCCGCGATAAACGTGGCCAGCGCCCAACCCAGTGAACCCCACACACGGGCTTTGCCAAACTCGACATTGTGCTGTCGCCCCACCCGTTCGACAAACGCTTCCAGTGTCCCCACAGCGGCCCCAAAAGCTGCAGCAGCATAAAGGGCGCCAACCGCAGCACCGATATAAAAGTGTGAGATCAGCAAAGGCTGATAAACGAAGGTGAAAAACGGGCCCACACACACCATAAAAGCACCCAGCGTGAAAAGTAACTGTTTGCCCGTTCCCAGTTTATCCTGAATAACACCATAAAGCGGCATAACACACAGTGCACCCAGCGCATTCGCGGCAAAGACCACGCCTGCCTGTTGGCCGCTCAACTGCAGCGTTTGATTCAACCACAATGGAAACAGCGAGTAAGCAAATGACCAGGTCAGAAAAAATGCAAACAAAGCTAATGCTGAGGCCCAATAGGTTGAATTCGACTGCCACTTCATAGTGTTTCCTGTACTCACTTAACTCAAGGTCACTTCTGCCACACGGATTGTAAACGAGATATCGATAGGTCATGAAGCGCAAAACTCTCATTGCTGACTTCTACCGTGTCATACACAGTTTCCGGAAAGACCAAAGCAGTCACTACCGTCAACCCGTCATTGACAAACACCTCCACGGAAGAGCGGTCCGCGACAACTGTCACCGTTATGTCACTACCCACAGAAAACAGCGGCGCAGATTGCACATTGGCAAATGCATCATGGAATGCAGTATTGCCTGATTGCGAGCGATCAACAGAGACGTTGGCACTGGCAGGGTCTACCGTCAGTGTAATCTTTTCGTTTGCACCATTACTCAGGGCTAACTGACTGCGTTCACTCGCCGAAGCGGTGAAGTTAAACCGAATAGCACTGTTAGTTGCCGCATTGGCATTTAGCGTCATCGTTTTACCGGCTTCCAGCTTCGCCGCTTTTACTGTCTGCCCGGACAGTCGATTGACTTCTCTCACAAGACGGCTACCTACCCGTAATCCTGCCTCTGTTTTCTGCAAATGTAGCGTGCGAGGTAGTGTCATTGCACTTCGCCAGGTTTCGGTGGGAACCTGGTTTGCGTATAACCAGTTACTCATCCATCCCATAAATACGGGCCGCTTTTCTGCTGCATCAGGAGCGGTAAAGAAGGTTACACCGGCATAGTTGTCGGTACCGTAGTCCAGCCAAATAGCCGGCTCAATCCGATTGCTCGCAGGCGCATCGGCAAAGGTGATTTGGTCAATATAAGTATGTCCCCAACTCCCGGATTCCTGGTCGAGAATACGAAGTTGTGCGGCTTTGCCTTGCCATTCACTGACATCCCAACTGGCATAATGCAGCACTTCACGATTCTTACCGGTTTCAGATTTCACCACCTTGCCACCGACGAGTAATTGCATACCGACTTTGTCCGGATGCTGTCCGCCGCCAATCAGGAAATTAATGAACGGCTTTTCAATCACGAATTCGTTGGATACCAGGGTTCCCGTTGCACGGTCCTGGTCAGCAAAGCTGTTAATCAGATACTCGCCCTCAAATCCACTTGGTGGAGGTTGATTAGCGTGCCCGCCTTGTGTTGGCGCGTTAACAAAGGCATTGCCTGTAGCCTGCCACTGACCAGCACCTTGTTCAAAATCAGCAAAGCGGTGCCCTGCTGGGAATTGTGCAGGCTGCGGGGTGAGTTCAGCTTGCCATTGATCATCCAGCGTAAAGGTTTTACCGTCGAAATCACCGACAAAATACTGCGTGGCGGAACCGCCATTTGGCCCGCCGGGAGAAATGCTCACCAGCAGCACGTAACGCATCTCATCACTGCCTTCAACAGGCATATACAGGAGTTCAGGACATTCCCACACACCGCCATGACTGCCAATTTCCTCACCAAAGGTACTCTCCAATTGCCAGTCAATCAGATTGTCCGAGCTGTAAAAGCCGATATGATCTTTTTGCGCAAGTACCATCACCCATTTGTCAGAAGCCGCATGCCACATGACTTTAGGATCGCGAAAATCCTTAATACCGGGGTTATCGATAATTGGGTTATCCGCGTATTTCGTCCAGGTTCGGCCCTTATCCAGACTGTAGGCCATTGCCTGAGTCTGAAAATCTATGCGCCCCTGCTTTTCCATGTCAGCATTGTGATAGGTGTACAGTGCGACAATGGGCGGATTGTCCGACGACCCCAAACCACTGGTATTATTCCAATCGACAACAGCACTACCCGAAAAGATTGTTCCCAGTTCGTCCGGATACAAGGCGATAGGTAAATGTTCCCAATGAATCAAATCCTTGCTGACAGCGTGTCCCCAATGCATTGGGCCCCAGACTGACGCATCAGGGTTATGTTGATAAAACAAGTGATATTCACCATCGAGATAAAACATCCCATTGGGGTCATTCATCCACTTTTGCGGTGGCGTGAAATGGACCTGGGGACGAAAGGCTTCGTCGAATGCAGACTGAGCATCTGCTAAAGGGATTACCCTGGATTGTGTGGTTGTGCTCATTGAACATCCAATTAATGCAGTAGAAAGGAAAAAAGTTACTAACGTTTTCATGTAAAAAGACCTCTATTCCGACAATTTTGCGGATACATCTTCGAGCGTGCGCCCCTTTGTTTCGGGCATCATGAAACGAACGAAGAGCAATTGTAAGAACATAGCTAAAGTGAAAAAGCCAAACACCTGTGCAGTACTAAAGCTGGCCAGCACCTGCGGCATAATAAGGGTGATAAGCGCAGCAAATACCCAGTGCGTGCCGCTGCCCAGCGACTGCCCTTTAGAACGCACGGTATTGGGGAAGATCTCAGCAATAAAGACCCAAATGACCGCCCCTTGGCCAATTGCATGTGCGGCAATAAAGACAAACACCGCAGCCACAACGACTGTACCACCTGCATTTGTGCCAAAGGCCCAGGTCACCGTCGCCAACGACAGGATGTAACCGATTGAGCCGACATACATCAGTGACTTGCGCCCGAGTTTGTCGATTAGACTTACTCCCAGCATGGTAAAGACCAAATTCACCATGCCCACACCTGTGGTAGACAGTAGCGCCGCACTGGCATCCAGCCCGGCCATGTCAAACACCCGAGGTGCGTAATAGATAATAAAGTTAATACCCGAAAGCTGATTAAATGCCGCCAGCAGAAAGGCCAGCAGAATGGGAAAACGGTATTCGTAATTGAACAGAGAGTCCTGATTATGCGAACGCATATCCTGTTTAACCGCCACGATGGTTTCTTCAATATTCTCGCTGTTGAGTTCAGTGAAAACCTGTCGGGCTTCTGTTTCGTTCTGACGGTGAAGCAACAACCAACGCGGACTTTCCGGCGCTTTGAGCACCATTAACAAGTAAGCAAGTGCCGGTAACGCTTCGATACCCAGCATTAAACGCCAGTCCTCAACAATCAACTCGGCTAGCAGGTAATTGGAAAGAAACGCAATCAGAATACCGAACACAATCTGAAACTGATAGGTGGCGACCAAGCGACCACGTACTTTTGCCGGAGCAATTTCCGAAATGTAGGCGGGCACGGCAATGGAAGACACCCCAACTCCCACGCCACCAATAAAACGCAAAATCGCAAAAGTGTAAGGATCCTGCGCTAACGCAGATCCAAGTGCTGAAAGCAGATAAAGTACGCCAATGATTACCAAAGTACGCTTACGACCAAAGTGGTCACAGGGCCAGTTGCCCAGCAAGGCGCCAATTACCGTTCCCCATAACGCAGATGACATCACAAATAAGCCGTGAAACAACGGGGAGGTTTGCCACAAGGATTGAATAGATTGGTCTGCACCGGAAATAACCGCAGTATCAAACCCAAATAAAAATCCAGCGATGGCAACGGTCACAGACCAATAGATAATTTTGTTCATGGTGAAATTTTCATTACCTTTAACGTGTTAACAACACAGGCTGGCCCTGGGACCAGCCTGTACCCGTCCGGCTTAATACCCCGGATTCTGCACGTAAATGCCACCACTCAGATTGATCTGTTGATTGGGTATTGGCAGATACTCATGCTTGTTCCTGGTAAAAGCAGCATCTTCGAGATAAGGCTTGCGGCCGCGTTCCGTGGTCAGATACGCATCGATGGTTTCTTTGGCAATGCCCCAACGCACCAGGTCAAAGAATCGGTGCCCTTCAAGGCCAAGTTCAAGGCGACGCTCCCAACGTAAAGCCTGACGCGCCTCGTCTTTATCCGCGAAGCTGGTGTAGTCAGCAATCCGGTACAAGCTGGCGTTATTCAGGCGACCAGTACTGTTTGCCGCACGCTCACGCAACCGATTAATGATAGGTAATGCCTCGTCCCAACGGTCGAGCTCAATCAGGGCTTCTGCTTTCCACAACAATACATCAGCATAGCGGATGAGCACGGTGTTGAGAGAAAAGATGGGGAAAGGTCCGTTTTCACCCCGACAATCACAATCCGGATGTTCAAGATCTTTCAATGCCGTATAGTTACCATAAATAGCTGGCGCCCGCGCCCAACTGTCCCCGCCATGAATCAGATCAGGGTCATATTTAAAGGGTTTACCTTCCATCGCCACGGTGTGATCCAGGCGTGGATCAACGGTGTCGTTGTTCACGTTATAAACGCTGTCGTTATAAGTACTGAAACGGGGTAAACCGTTGGTATCGGTTTTAAACGCATTGACGAAGTTTTCCGTGGGAACATGAAAACCACAGCAACCAAATCCACCGGACATGGGCGCGTTCAATGCACTTGACCAGGAACCGCGTCCATCAGGTGAACCATCATTCAGAGAGCGCTGAATCGCGAATACTGATTCCGCGCCGTTTTCAAAATCACTAAGGAAGTTTTTCGCGTAATCATCAAACAAAGCGTACACACCGGAAGCTTCAATATCGTCCACAAGCGACACCACTTCTTCCAACTTGTCCTGATTAATGTTTATCACATTGTGCAACTCATCCTGCTCATAGGCTTGATACAGTAGGGTCTTAGCCAGGTAGGCTTTGGCCGATAGAGCAGATGCTCGGCCCACATCATCCTGCACGTCAGGCAGATTATTAGCGGCAAAACGGAAGTCATCAGCAATTTTGTCCCACAGCGCCTGATCACTTAAGTCCCGGTTTGTGGTCGCCAGTATTTCTTCCTGCGTCATGGTTTCATCAATCCACGGAATATGCTTGTGATGGATCTTGAGGTCGAAGTAGAAAATGGCACGGACAAACCGCAACTCCGCGGCCTTCTCATCTGCGGTAGGCAAATCGTCTGCAGGTGTCTCCGCAATCACTTTTAACGCTGAATTAGCACGTGAGATTCCCGTGTAATTACGCGTCCATTTTTTGTTATTCAGGTCTATCAAATCCGGTGGAAATGATTCCATATCCGGCACCAGCGGGTCATACAGAGACAGGGCGTGATAGGCAAAAATATCTGACGGACCATTTCCGCCTTTGTGCGCATCACCGGCTCGCAAATTACCGGTAGGCCACAAAAAATTAGGCGCGGTGTAATGGTCATTCCCGAGGTAAGAATAGGTCGCGATAACCAGCGCATCAATATTCTCTGTTGTAGCAACCTGATCTTCTGTCAGCACTGCCTGCGGTTCGCTATCGAGTTCGCCACTGCCACCACAAGACGCAACAGACAAAGCAACCAGGCTGCTTGCAAATAATTGTGTTAATCGTTTCATCATTATCATCCAAATTCTGTGTCAAACGCCTAGAAAGACAGTTCCATGCCGATGGTAATACGGCGTGGCACAGGGAATACTTCATTCGGGGTTTCGGGGTCCTGACTCAGGGTGCCACTTGGCGTAATGGTCAGAAGATTAGAACCTTGTAAGTACACCCGGGCGTCGAAAAGGCCTAGGCTTTCAATAAAATCGAGCGATGGTGTGTATCCCACACTGATATTTCGCAGCTTCAGATATGTACCGTCTTCCCAGAAAAAGCTCGACTGTCGCCCTTCTCCATTGTTATCGATCAGGGTTAATGCGGGCACATCGCTGTTCGAGTTTTCTGGCGTCCATGCCTGTAAGGTACGAGCACCATAGTTAGATCCGATATTTAACGATGTGAAGTCAGTAAACAGGCGCCAGTTATTGCGTATTTTTCCGCCCTTTACACCCTGCCAGAACATATTGAAATCCCAGTCTTTGTACTTAAATGTAAAGTTCATGCCGTAAATAAAATCTGGATCCGTGTCGGTGAAAAAATCCTGATCGTTTTCGTCAATCACACCATTGCCATCCAAATCTTTCCAGCGAATGCGACCCGGCCCAGCGCCAGCTTGAGTAGCATGTGCGTCGACTTCATCCTGACTTTGGAACAAACCGTCTGCTACGTAGCCATATACCGAATTGATTGAACGGCCCAGAATGGTTTTATCCTGCCCGTTTCCACCGAAAGAATTCACCACGTCGGCAGGTAAAGACGTCACTGTATTTTTGGCTGAAGACATATTGAAATTCACATCAACCAGTACTTCGTCGTCGAGCAGTCCTGTATCGACCCACTTTTCGTAACCCAACACCAGCTCGACGCCCTTATTTTCAATCGTGCCTCCGTTCACCCATTTCTGCGCGCCTTCTCCTAGCGTGGCAATAGGTTGAGTCAGGGTCAGAATGTCGCGGGTTTCTTTTTCAAACCAGTCAATGCTGCCGTAGATCTCACCGCGCATCAGTTCGAAATCCAGCCCGACATTTACCTGTGTGGAGGTTTCCCATTTCAAATCAGCATTGCCGGTTTGTGCCTTCACAAAACCAGAAGGTAAGGTGCCACTATTTGCACCGGTAATATCGTACGCCGTGCCTTCATCTTGTTGATTGGTAAACAAAGACTGGGTTGCATAACGAGGGACGTAAGTGGTAACAGTCGCATTGGTTGGGATTTCCTGATTACCGGTTTCCCCCCAACTTCCACGCAGTTTTAAGGTTTGAATAAAATCAATATCAAAGAAATCTTCGTTACTGATCACCCAACCTGCAGACGCAGCAGGAAAATTACCGTATTCGTTGTTCTTTCCGAAACGAGAGGAACCATCGCGACGAATCGTAAAGGATGCCAGGTAACGGTTGTCGTAGTTGTAATCCATACGAGCAAATTGTGAATCCAGCGACCAGGATTCGCCTTCACCTTCCACTCGTACATCTGAAGTAGCCTGCGACAAGTAGGCGAAGGAGCGATCTTCCGAAGCAAAACCAGAGCCTATACCTCTGAAAAGCTCCCGCTCAAAGTTGATTTGTTCTACACCAGCCAGGAAATTGAACTTGTGCTTGTCATCCAGCACCAGCTTATAGGTTGCGGTACCACTGGTGATAATATTTTGGCTCCAGTTGTCTTCAACCGTCAGGCGATCGCTACTACTTAGCGAGCCAGCTGAGAACGCTCGGGTAAAATTGCGAAAATAGAATTGACCATAATCAATACCCACGTTCCCGCGCAAGACCAAATCTTCAATCGGCGTATACTCAACGAAGAAGTTAGCCATAACTTTGTTATAGGTGTGATTATTGTCACGATTCTGTTCGATAATGCGCACCGGATTATCACGGTCGGTAATACCGGGCACCGGACCGCCCCAATTCCCTTCGTCGTTGTATACTGGCACTATGGATTGCTGCTCGATGGACAAGCCGAGTATCTGTCCCGCCAGATCATTAATCAGATTGGCTTTCTGGTCAGTCACTAAAAAGGTTTGCCCGACCTTGAGTTTATCTTCAATGATTTGATGTTCTGAGTTGACGCGGAAGGTCATACGTGAAAATTGAGAACCATCGACAATCCCCTCTGCATCGAAGTAGCCCAGTGACGCGTAGATGGTCGATACGTCATTACCACCCGCCACCGAGAAATTCATATCCTGTACAGTTGATGTGCGGGTAACTTCATTAAACCAGTTGGTATTTGCTGGGCGTTGCACGCCTTCCGGGTCGGTAAATGCAGGCAAAATGACCGAGTACAATTCTGGATTCTCATAATCCTGATTCCAGTCAAAGGTATACAACGGGCTGGCTGAATTTGGATTAGTACCGTCGTTTACCGAGGCTTGCCAAACTACTGCGCCGCGTTCAACGGTATTCAGCGGCTTAAGATCATAGCTGTAATCTTCCACTGTACGGTTATAACGGAAGTTAAAATCTAGTCCGTCATAGCCTTTTTTGGTCGTAACCACAATAACGCCATTCCCCGAACGCGCTCCGTAGATACTGGCGGCAGCCGCATCACGCAAAACCTGCACGTCGGCGATGTCGTTACTGTTAATTTCATGTAAACCCGATTTAGTTGGGATCCCGTCGATAATATACAGGGGGTCATTATTACCAAGTGGGCCCAAACCCTGCCCACGAATACGTACAGTCGCTGTCGAGCTGGGATTCCCTGTCGTCGTAATCTGTAAACCTGGAACCCTTCCTTGTAGGTTCTGCATGATGTTACCCGCAGGCATATCGATAATGTCTGCTATCTCGACAGAGGCTATGGAACCAGTCAAATCAGTTTTTTCAACTGCACCATAACCATATGATATTTCGATAACTTCGACTTCTGGCGACGTTTCTTTTTGCTCTGTGTCAGGCGTGTTTTCCTGCGCCTGAAGTGGCATTGCCATTAGCATGCAGGCCAAAGGACTGGCTGTTAATGCAAGTCGAATATGACTGGCTAATGGATGCAATCTGGTACTTTTCATTTCGTGCCCCGATTAATTGGCTGAGGTTAAACTAAGCAAATAAACAACGTTGTCTTTACAGAATAGAGATATCAGAATCATTGATCAACATATTTTTTACAATTTTATTTATAACCTTAATTTAGGGTTAGCACTTTCACTTAGTTTGTGGACTGAAGATAAGTAAGCCCCTAAGTTAAAAGGAAGAAATACCCTGCATTAAAGAACCCCGGGATTATCAAGAAGTGCTGCAATTACGTTGAAGAGACTTTTCGGTGGTTGAGCATTAACTGACAATACTGGCTATAAAAGCCCTTTTGGGATAACTCAACACTTATTTCAAAATGATTACATCAACCCGAGGACTCAACTCACGGTTACCGGCAGGGATATGCTCTTTCATTTTTCTTAAGCTGAAACAAAAAAACCCCGAACATTTCTGTTCGGGGCTTCTGTGTAATGGTGCCTCGACCCGGGATCGAACCAGGGACACGCGGATTTTCAATGTAAATCACCACCCTAATATTCTGATATAATTGAGAAATTATTTTCTTTGCAAAAACTTTGCAAAATAAAGATTGTCATGTTCTACTAGCAATATGGCTAAACAGATTGCTAGACACGACATCAATGACACGCTGTATATCTTCAAACAAGATAACAGCGAACGTTGGTATGCGCGATTTATACTGACTAATCACAAAAAATGGTTATGCAAATCTACTAAGAAGAAAGACAAAGATGAGGCTATTGCTATGGCTCACCGTATCTTTCTGGATCATGAAATACGCCACGAAAATAATGCTCTAATCCAAAGCAAGAGATTCAAGGATGTAGCTGATCGTGTCATCGAAAAGCTCGAAGAACAATTGGAACATGGCGGCGGCAAGCGCACATTTAAAGACTACATTCGCGCATTAGAAAACTACCATATTCCCTATTTCGCTCGTACATTCGTCACTTCCATCGATCAAGAAGCTATATCTAAATTCGTGGTATGGCGTAAGAAACGAATGAGTAAACCACCTGCCTCGTCCACTCTACTGACACACAATGCAGCTCTCAACCTCGTTTTTAAAGAAGCGATTGAGCAAAAGTGGATGATTGCTGCACAGGTTCCGATACTTTCCTCAAAAGGCGAAGCCGGTACCCGCCGCGCTGCATTTTCAGAAGACGAGTATGACGCTGTAATTGATGGTATTTTCGAAAGCGAACGAAACGCTCACAGTGAAAAAACACGTCAGATTAGAGAACTATTGTATGATTACTGTGAAATCGCAGTAAGTACCGGTATACGTCCAGGCACAGAGATGGAAAGCATCACTTGGGGCGATATAGAAATAAAAACACAAGGTAGTAAAGCTCAGTTTTTCATTAATGTCCGCAAAGGTAAAACAACTAAACATACCGGCACGCGCAAAGTCGTCTGTAAGAAAGATGTCATTGGCGCCATATCCAGACTGCGAGATCGTTTCCCACATAGAACTCCAAGCCAAGAATTATTCCGATTGGCTAACGGTGAAACAACACCGCAGTTAGGCAAGGCATTTGAAAAAGTTCTTCAGAACAATAACCTGAAAGACTCTCCTCGTGGACCTAGAACGTTATATTCGCTGCGCCATACTTACATTACTTGGCAACTATTAGCAGGTAATAGCATGGATGTAATTGCTAAACAGTGTGGTACTAGTGTTGCTATGATTGAACAACACTACAGCCACGTGAAACCTGAAATGTTTGCCGACGAATTATCAGGTGTAACTTTCGATAAAGCTAAGCCAAAGCCCGTTTCGAATAAAACACTAGAAAGGCGAGCTAAGACGGCTGAACGTGACGAAAAACGTTTTAAAGAATGGGCGGCAGAATACAAAAATCGGGGTTGCATTTAACGTCAATTACTTGAATTAGCTGAAAAGAATTTAACTCAAATCTAATCTGTCGCCGACACCAGAAAATCTGGGTAACTGTCAGATCAGGTCTGGGCTAATACAAATTATTCAACTTTTCTCAGAAAGCACTTAAGTGCAGTTTAAGGTTGAATTAATCCGAGATAAATAAACTTCTTCAAATCAGCATCATTATTGCGTCGCGCAGTCAACTCCAATATCTAACCAAATACCGCACAAAAGTGTGCGGGTCCTTGCACTTATCAATCTTTCATCGTTACCGATAACAGCTTTGTTATCCCCTGCGGCCGCTCCAAAAATCTTCACTATATTTATTTACAATCTGTTGAAACACCTTCCGGCTAAAAGTGGACTAGCGATGAAGAAATTCAGTATTAGCTCAAACTTTTCTTTTCCTGCTCCCAAACCTGAGCAAAAAATGGATTTTTCAAGGCCTGGGCAGAATAATGCTGTGGCGCAAATTGACACGTAGGACACCAGTGTCCGCCTTGCAAAGCCAGTACTGGCGACAGCACGAACGTATGTCCCATAGAACACTGCCAATTTACATCATCGTAAGGGGAGTCAGGTTCTGCTTGATCAAGGCAACGACCACCTCTATATTCAGCAGCATACCGCAGTGTTTGCGTGCTCCAAGTATCCACAGATGAATTGGTATCATAGCCATGTTCAAGCAATGAAGGCTGGGTTGATGGTTGAACAAATACGACATCCTCCCAATTTTTAGGAATGCGCTCCCATTGGCTCTTACCGCCAAAATAGGCATCTATTTTATCCTGCTGCGCTTGCGCAATCCAATAAAGGGACCCTCCAGGCGCATTTGCTAGTCCTTCCATACGACGATGAATCAGTGAAGGCAAATAACGCCCAAATGCCTTCACTAACCACGGGATCTGCGTGGGCAGTTCCTTTAGAAATTGGCTCACTGTTGTTTGCCGGTAAGGCACTAGTTTTTCGAGTAAGTCAGAGTCGGTATACCATTGACCATGAAAATTTTGTGTTGCCAGCCAATGAGGTTTAAATATCTTACGAAAATCTGTCACTCCCACAGCTTCCATATTTAGGCGCATGAATTCATGATTGACGATTCGGGCGCTATCACCACCACCGATATTGTAAAAACGTCGCCAAAATATATCTGGAACGTGATCCTGACAAACTTCTGCCATCAAACGTCCGGAATCTTCTAATGTTGACCATTCAAATACACCATTAATCGGATTATGGAAAATTATTGGGTCAAAGGTTTTCCACATATTGTAATGCAAGATACCCGATTGCCTTAAAGAGACCCAATGGTGTATACCGGAACTGGCAACTAATGCCTCTGCTTTTGTTTTCGATTCTGCGTAATGATCATAGCGACTGATTTTTATCGGATCGCCAGTTCTCCCCCAATGGATGGGGGGATTTCGACTACCAGTTTGTGCCACAGTACCTATGTAGACAAATCGAGTATGCTCGACAGAGGCGACTTCTTTTACCAAAGCGAGCAGATTAGCCGTACCTGTAACATTCACATTCTCCACCACCTCTGGCGGCAAGTGGTCGGCCAATGGAGAGACTAATCCCCCAATATGCAACACGTAGTCAGCGTGACGAACGCCTTCGTGCATCGACCCTTTGTCTGTTAGATCTCCCCAAACGAGTTGAATTTTCCTTATTTTTTTCGCCAACTTCACCAATGGGTGCTTCGATTCCTGAGGACGGATCAACACCCGTATCTGGGCATCATCAAAAGTGTTAGTTAAATGATGTATTGCTTCATACCCCATATTACCGGTTGCGCCAGTAACAAAGATAATTTTGCAACTTTGGGCATATTGATGATTAACATGGCTCATTTGTTTTCACCTCGCAATATTAGAACGGCGCCGCTCAATTAAAAGATTACGTGCAACATCCCAATGACCAAAATCACGCACCGTGAGAACAAAGGATTGTGGAATCAGAATGTAGTCGTTAAAAGTGGTTATTTTGATTACGGTTTTTTTTGTATCCAGCTCGCAAACATGATTTCGTACCCTCGTTCGTTAGGATGCAAACCATCATTACTCAATTCGTCGGATAACCCGCCATGACCATCATCAAGTGGGGTGTAATAGTCTATTAGGCGCAATTGGTAGTCTTGAGCTAACTCAATAATGTATTTATTGAGCTGCCTGATAGCATGTTGGGGAGTTAATTTAGGGTATAACCAATAATGATCAGAGGGAGGCAGGGTAGACAGCACAACTTGAATATGGTTCGCCTGCGCCAGTTCAACCATAGAGGAAATGTTATCCATAGCTAACAATATCCCATGTGAACTACTGACGTCGTTAGTTCCTGCTAAAATATGCACAGTACTGGGCCGTAAAGCCAATACATCTTGACGAAAACGCAACAGCATTTGCGTGGTCGTTTGCCCCGCGATACCACGATTCAATACCTTGTCAGTAAAAGGGTTATGTGCGGCTTTGCCCCATCCTTCTGTAATTGAATCACCAATGAATATCGTTTCAACGGGTACTTTTTGAGATTTTCGCAGCTGATTTTCATCTCGGTAATGACACAAACCTGCTGGATCTTGCTTACCGGCATTGGCGAGTCGTTTAGCCAGCGTTTTATCCTCGGCAAATGCACGAGCAAACGCGGGTTTAGGATCGACAACTTTTGGCGTAATTAGATCTGCACCAATATCAATCAGAGGGACGGACAACTCGTCGCAGTTAAGTGTTGCCAAAGGCATTTCTTGTGCTGCGACACATGGTGTCATCAATTGGATAAGTAACAACACTAGCAAGCTATTCGCTTTCATCAATCCATCCTAATAAGTACAGCCACTGTTGAAACTGACTAAACCATGCCTCACTACTGGTACCGTTTTTTCCCAGTCCAAAACCATGCCCACCATTTTGATAAAGGTGAAACTCAAGTGGATAGCCAGCTGCTCGCCATTGCTCAATCAATCCGAAACCGCGTTTTCCAAATAACGGATCATCACTGGCTAACGCAACAAATAGCGGAACATCAATCGCCTTAGTTCGTTCTGTTACAGGACCGTATATCGGTGCTATAAAACCAGGAAGCCAGGGTAATTCATCATTTTCTATCGTGTCTAAGAGAGTAATTGCACCAGCAGAAAAGCCAACTAAGCCAACAGAATCTGAGGTTATTCCGAATTTATCGGCATGATCGTCAATCCATCTCATCGCGGTGATAGCATCTTCAGTTGCGGGGGCAAATGGTTCGATTGTACCGTTCATCCCTTGCACAAACATTTGTCCAATCTCGCGTTTAAAGGCCGCTTCACTCCTGCTGGTAGGGCGCAATCTATATTTGAGTAAAAAGGCGGTTATCCCTGTGGAGGCCAATTTTTCAGCTACTGCCGTGCCTTCTTCCTGAATGGATAACATTAAAAAACCACCGCCAGGAATTATCAAAACCGCTTTGCCGTTGGGTTTTTCAGGCACAAATGAAGTGAGGGTTGCCACTGTTACATTTCGCACGCGCGTACGATTTTCAAACCAAGTTTCTGTGGAGATTTTAGTTTCATCGGGCGACAACAAAACTGTATTTGGTTGGTTTTGCCCCATTGCTGTGCTACAAAAAACACATAACCAAAGGGGCAGCCAACGCCATGAGCGAATGCTAATTCGCATAAAGTGTTAACACCGATTTAGCCGAACTCAGATGATACTGTTTATCGTGCCAATGGAGGGTAGCTGTTAGCCCTTTAGGCAGTTGAACCTCGAAGGTAACACGCTGTTCATCTACCTGTGCGTAACGCACACTGACTGGCCCTGATGGTGTTGCCGATGTCGCATCAAAGTGAGTCAATCCCTTCGGCTCAGGCCTGATAGCAACAGCGCCATAACCAGGCTCGGCAGGCGCAATACCCGCCACCATTTCAATTAAATCGGCACTAGGATGAGCGCTCCAAGCATGACTGTCTGAGCGGGTATCTCCGCGCTCTTCAGGCCAGGTTGTATAATTTAATGCCAATAGTTCACGCCAGGTTTTCAACAACGACAAATACTCGTTTGCCAGTCCAGCGTGCTGATAAGCCTTAATTAAATACCAGGCAAAATAATAACTGGTAGTGGTTATCCCATCTGGTGCGTCAATCCCTTTACCTGGCTCCACTATTTTGTGCAGAATGTCTTGAGCTTGCTGTGGGGTAACCATATCAGCAAGAATTGCCAATGCGTTCATGTGCTGGCTGAAAACATCGTGAGATGGATTGTCTGCAAATAGTCTTTTGTCAGCATCCCAACATCGAGACTGGATAGCTGATTTGACTTCATTCCCCATTTGAGCGTACTCATTAGCTCGTTCTGTATCACCAAGGGATTTTTCAAGTATGCTGCCTTGTTGCAAAGCTGTCAGCCATAGCACGCTAGTCAGGCAGCTCTCACCTGTGTCACCCCAGGAAGGAAATATATCCCTGTCTGTGGCAGGCTGCCCCACCCAGTCGATGAAATTCCAATGGGGGTTCTTCCCAAGCAAACCACTTGCAGTCTGCCATTGCTGCCACCACATTATAATTTCATTCAGGCGCCCCAGATTCCGCTCAATTACGGCAGTATCGGTTTGATACCAATACCAATCATATAACATCCCTACCCAAGCCAGAGAAAACGTGGCAATTGGATTAGAAACCCGGGTCGGATAGGCCCCTTCAATAAGACCACCTTCTACATTGGAATCAGCAAAAGAATCAATAGCCTTTTCGGCAAGTCTGGTGTCACCAGTCAGAATATAGGAAATTATCATCTGAATACGGGTATCGCCGGCATACTGAAGTTGTTCCCAATAGGCGGTATCCATATAGGTTTCATGAGCATCAAATTGCGCAGTACGCCAACCAATAGTAAATATGTCGTTTAGCTGAGTATCACTACTGGTAAACTCCCCGGACAATTCAAATGGATAACCCGTTTGAAAAACGTTTAGCTTTTCCAAAGTCAATGGTTGATCGGAGGTTTTTATTGTTAACTCCATATACCGCCACGCCCGCCACCACAAAGGCGCAAAGGTGACTGTGTCGCCATTAGCGGTAAAGGAATCAAAGATACCCACGAGCTGGCGATCTTCGATTAAGTTGCGATCAGCTTTTTTACGCTTTTTATCGTAGAGCGCCTCAGCATATTTCACTTCAATAGTGGCATTATTGCCTCCGCTTACCTTTAGCTGCGGATACGCTGCGATCAATTCTTCTCGTTGTAATACAATTGTTTGGGTTGTATTGGCAGGTACCGTTAATGCTTTTTCAGGAAATTCCGTATCAAGTTGTGGAAAACTTCGAACTACTTTTCCAGGTGACACTGATCGATAAAACTGCGCGGGCAAACCATCTTTTACTAATGAACGTACTGCTGCAGCGCTGGGTACAGCTGCATCCCAATCACTGTCGTCAGTTTGTGGTAAGTACCACGAATTGTACAAATCACTTGCAGCTATGCGCTCAGGAGCTCCTGCGACATAATACCAACCGCGAATTTGTCGCCAACCGTTGGTAAACGTGTGTGACGCATTGCGTTTTACCTTCCAACCAGGCTTATCAGTAGAAATTGATTTCGCTGCCCCTTTCCCTTGCAATCTGAACCCGGTTGCAACTGTTTGTTGAAACGCAGGCCCAGTTTGCTTGAAAATCATTTTGGCACTGGCCCGTTTACGTTCTATATCGCTCGCATCGTCTGGAATATATACCGGCATAACATTATTCCAAACAACGGCGGCTAAAGTATTACTACCAGGCTGTAGGTAAGGCGAAAGATCTAACTCACTTTGGCGCCAGTGACTCACATCACCCACTGATGGTCCTCTCGCTACCACCTGACCGTTAACATACAAAATAAAGCGATTATCTGCTGTTACCGACACATTAAAGGGTTGCGAATTGTCATCTAGATTAAAAGTACGCCGAAAATAAACCACTACCGGGTTATCATCATTGCTTGCCTCCGGGTAACTTACCCAACCATCAGACTGAACATTGGCCCAGAGCCTTGGACTAGAGAAAAAAACAAGTAACAGCAGAATAATACTAAATACTTTCATCATGAAAAGGTCCTGATTTTAATGACGTGAGTGTTATTGGCCCGATTAAACCCGCAGAAACGGGCTTTAGGCTTTTGTAACCTGCTTTACTGGCATTTAACATGCTGTTTTGTGGCGTGTTATACACAACAATAGAAAGCTGGTTTTGGCCTGGTTTGAGCCATTGAGTAACATCAAGTTGGTAAGGTGAACTGAACAGTGGTGAGAAAGTATGTCCGTTAAGTGTCACGGTTGCGACATTATAAACCTCACCAAGGTCAAGCTGTACAAGCGACTGTTCAGTTAAGAATTTAGCCGGAATTTCTATGGTTTGCTCATAGGAAGCTTGACCAGCAAAATGCGACAACTCTTCCATGGATGAAAAGTCTTGTAAGCGAAACGGGGCGAACTGGTAATGCGTCGGCTTGCGTTTAATCCAGCCAGAAACATCCAGCGTCCATCCACTACCTGGAAGCGATAACGTGTCAACAGGTTTCCTGACTTGTGTTTCGTATCGCCCTTGCTGCCACGACAATAAAATAGATGATTCAGCTTCCAGTGAAATAGGCACCTTCGTACTTTTTCCTTGATAATTAACAGGAATCAGCTTTACCTCACCGGTCAATGCATCCCACTGCGAAACCTGTTGAATACCAGGCAACATAACGCTCACATCTTGTTTGTTTGCTGCACCGTTTCGAATAAACGTCCAGGTTTGACCGTACTGTTCTCTCTGTACAAAAGAGATGTCTGACAATGATTCAGAGGTAAATGACAAGTTCGGCTTGACCCCTTCAGAAGCAAGTATCCGACTAAGTTCTATGACCTCCACTACTGGAGTCTTTAAAGCATTGAGTGCTTGCATTGCTTGCTGAACTTTCGCATCTCGTTCAGTAGCTGCATTCAGTCCGGTTGCTCGGGTCGGCATTTGAGATAAAAATACCACCATAATACCTTGTTCTTTGAGCGCTTGTACTTTAGCTGCTACCCGCTCATCTAATGCAGCAGAGTCCGGCATGACCAAAGCCTGATATCGCATGCCCGAGGCCGTCACTATTTGTTTATCAACCGCATCAACACCCAGCAATGATTCTGTATTAATACGGTCGAAGTCATAACCGTGATTTAATAGATGTTTTTCAGGTAATTGCTCGCCTGCGCCCTCATCTTCAATACCCACGTAGTAACCCATTTGCCCATAATAATAGGCAACAGGTACGTTGGGAGAACCTTTCCGCGCAAACCATTGAAGTCGGCTTATATACTCGGCTAGTGGTTTCACCGCCGGCCATATTGGATTTGCTTCATTAAGCATACTACTGAAACCCTGCGCAAACGGACTGGGTTGAAAAGCGTGCCACCCAGGCCAGTTGTCGGTGTCCAATGAGTAATTCATGCCGTGCAGCACAACACTGTTAACCCCTCCGCTAATGATCAAATCAATGCGCTTCTTCATTTCATCGGGGGTAACATCGTAAGGTCGGTCTTTCCAAACCAAACTTTCAGCAGAGACTATTTCTCTGCCATACAAATGCGCTCCTGAACGGGCAAAGCGCATCATAATCGGGTCACCACCATGCACTAAATCTTCTGTTTCTGGAATATCAGCTGTGCCATAGCCTTTTACTATATCAATTGCACCACCATGCGCCTGAAACTTCGCTTGCAAGCCCTGAGCATGACTTTGCGCGACGAAAGGTTCGATAAACCGGCTAAACATCAAATCCGATATGGTTTGACGGTAATCTTCGCGCACACGTTGGGCCACGGGGTCAGTATCGTTATAGTAGGCTGGTGAATAATGTTCATCCCACGCCTGCATCCAGCCCGGCTGAAGCAAAAATGGTAAGTAAGGCCGAATTGAATAACCGCGCAATGCTTCAAATTGGGCCGCGAAATCCTCTGTCCAGGGCAGGTCTTGCATAAGCTCTAAACTATCAACGAACAGAGCTCGCATGCCTCTAGGTTGCTGTCCTAAAGGCTTCAATACCCGTTCAGCATGCGCGTTTAAAGCGGCAGGATTCATATGGTCAATAATCAACTGAGGGCCTCTACCTGCCGCGCCCATTACGCCCATATCCACCGTATTTTGCTGAAATACAAATACCTGCCAGGTACCAGGTTCTGGCTTCCATTCAAGTGCCCCGTCTTCTCTCAGACGTGAGGTTAGATCAATCACGCTGCTAACATCTAGCTGACCGCTTTGAGTTACATCATTCCAAGGGTATAAAGTAAAACCGGAATGGGAAATATTAGGCTTGAAACTTGGTGCTTCGCCTTTCATTGCAATTACCGCCACAATTTTAGTACGGGCATCTAACCTGTCTGCCCAATCTGCCACTGCGGGATCTTTGACACGTTGATCAAACGCATTCAGTGCGCCCAGTCGCTTTGTACGCTCAGGTAAATTAAGATAGATACGGCCTTTTTCCTCACCAGTTACTGATGTAACCGACATCGTTAGCTCAAGTAAAGCTAACTCAGGTGTAACATTGAAGCCTCCACCAGATGGCCAAGCAGAACCAAACGTATAATCCAGCCACATACCCTTCGACGCCGCATAATCTGCAGCATACTTTACGTTTTTGAAAAATTCTGGTTCCGCATAATCATTAACCCGTTCTCTTGTGACCTTATCCAAACGAACAAAATGTGGAGTAAATGACTGTATTTCTGCACCGCCAAAACCGTTATTCTTTAGTAAGTCAATCTCACGGCCGATTTCTTGTTCATCCACTGCGCCGCCGGGCCACCACCATCGAACCATTGGCCGATACTTCAATTCCGGGTGTTTAAAAGCATCAATTTGTGCTTGAGAATAAGTTACAGCTTCATCGCTTTGTCCTCCTTTCATCTGTAGTACTAACGCGGTGAGTACTACAAATAATGACAACCCCCAAAATGGTTTACTATTCAGTACAGTCATGAAAATTCCTTACAGTTTTACTGGAATTGATTGCGCAGGTAACTCAATCTGCTCGACAAGTACTGGCTGGGTTGCTGACATACTTACTTCGACAGTGTAAATGCCTTCAGCAATATCCCAGCGGTGCTTTTCCGTATTCCACTCAGCCAAAACTCGTGGATCGGCAATCACTTTAGTTGCTTTTGTTTCGCCAGGGGCTAAATCCGGTTTAAACCATCCAATTAAGCGCTTTGCCTTTCCTGGAGGCGTGACATAAACCTGTGCCACATCTTTACCTTGACGATTACCACTATTGGTAACGCTAAAGTTCACTGTCAACGAGTTGTCTGTTGATATCGCCAGGTTTTCGTAACTAAACTCGGTATAACTCAATCCAAAGCCAAAAGGAAAAAGAGGCGTAAGCTGTTGTTTGTCGAACCAGCGATAGCCCGCATCAGAGCCTTCCGGATATTCAATATCAAAAGGTTTAGTACCGGCCATCAGGCCATAGGTAGCACGAGTTTCTTTGTCTGCGGGAGGCATATCTGAACCGGGTAACAAAGGATTAGGTAGCTGAGCCAAACTAGCTGGAAACGTTACAGGCAAATGTCCCGATGGATTCTTACTACCATTTAATACCTGTGCAATGGCATTGCCGCCCTCCTGTCCACTGAACCATGCCGATACAATTGCTCCGACCTGTTCTTTCCATGGCATAGCGACAGGATTGCCGGTTTGAAGTACAACAACACTGCGCGGATTAACTTGGGCAAGCTGGGTAATTAAATCATCCTGATTTTCGCCTAAAAGCATGTCGTCGTGGTCTGCCGCTTCAGCAGCGTATTTCTCTACAACAATAATCACCACATCCGCTTTAGCGGCCAATGCTGAAGCAGCTGCGATATCCTCACCGCTATTGAATGTTACCTGACTATTTGGGAAAGCAGCTTTAATTCCATCTACCGGTGATATGCCACCCCAGCCACGGAAAGCAAAGGTAGCTGCCGGTCCTTTTTTAAATGCGCGCTGTAGATCTGTGAACCCTCCAACTGGCGTGACCTGACTGGAGCCGCCACCACTAGGAATGCCCATATCCGCAGTTCGGCCGATTACAGCGATCGAGTATGTTGCCGACCCATCTAATGGAAGCAATTGAGACTCATTCTGTAATAAGACAATTCCCTCCTTAGCTGCTTCAAGCGCCACATTTGCATTTGCCGCATAATCAATGTCACTGATACTGACCGGATACCTGTCCAGTTGATGGTCGTAGATGCTGTATAGTACGCGTCGTGCTGCTGTATCAATGGCTGTTATTGGAATTTCACCTTCCTCTACGGCTTTAATCAGATTTGTAGAAAAATGGGGCTTGCCATCCAATTGCTCACCTGATTGTTGGTCCAATCCAGTTAAAATCGCTTCGGTCGACTTTACTGCTCCCCAATCCGACATTACAAAGCCCTTATATCCCCAGTCTTCACGAAGCACGTGATTCAATAAAAATGGATTTTCACACGCATATACTCCATTGACTCGGTTATAAGCGCACATTACCGAGCCGGGATTCCCCTGCTCAATACCAATTTCAAATGCCAACAAATCACTTTCACGCATATCTGCCTCACTCATGTTTACTGAGTGCACATTTCGCCCGGTTTCCTGATCATTGAGCGCTAAATGTTTTATAGTACCGATGATATGGTTGCTTTGAACGCCATCAATTTGCGCACCCACCAACATTCCGGCCAAAAGAGGATCTTCACCCAGGTATTCAAAGTTTCGGCCAGCTCGAGGATCCCGAACCAGGTTAACGCCTCCAACTAACATCACGTTGAAACCTTTAGCCCGAGCTTCGGCACCAATCATTTTACCGCCTGCTCTAGCCAACTCAGGATCCCAGGAAGACGCCAGTGATATGCCAGATGGCAACGCAGTAGCGACGTCGCCTTTACGCATATTCATTAAGTTTGATACCCCTAAGCTCGCATCCGTTTCAATCAGATGCGGAACGCCTAAATGAGGAACTCCCTCAATGTATCCAGCACCAACTTCCACACCATCTAGCCGCTTTGCTTTAGGCACTAAACGTGTCATTGGTCCATGCAAGAGCCTGACTTTTTCTTCAAATGTCATTGCACTTAATGTGGCTTGCGCTTTCTGATCCGGGGTTTGGGCACACCCCAGCAAACTCATAGCAACAATGGCCGTCAACGTTCGACGTGGTGATGTAAGATTTATCACTGTTGTACTTCCTCTGATTTTTAAAACTTAATGTTGAACGTGAGTCCGATTTCTCTTGGACGAATTGGCGTACCCACCGCATAACCCGTGTTAAATAGGTTATAATCAACCTGCGTAGCGTTGCGAGTGGTGAGGGTTGCGTCATCACTAATATTCTTCACAAACAACGCCGCTTCATAAGCACCGTCATTTCCGCGATAACCAAGGAAAAGACTATTGTTAAATAGACTCTCGTAATCGACCTTAACAAACGGGTCGCTTCTGTCTGGTGAGTAATCGAGCAATACTCGAGCGAATACTTCTCCGCCGGCTAATTCAGTGGTGTATTCCGCCATCGAAGATAAACTCCAGTCAGCTTGCGCACTGGTAGCGCCTGTTAAGCGACAAAACGCGACCTGTTGGCCAACCGGCACGCTGGGCATGCCATCTGAATCTGCTTTACCGTCACCGTTGTAATCGTTGCAAGGCGCGGAACCGCCCTTAAAGGCACTATCGTTGTAGGTCGCACTCACCGATACAAAGAAATAGTCAGTCAGCCAACTTGATAGGTTAGCTTCAATACCACGTACACGCGCATCAGCGTTAAATGTAAACGCCAGACTGTTATCCACCACGCCATCGGCAGCCGAAGCTATCGACAGAAATGAACCGGTATACGCCAAGTAGTTGTCGAAATCCTGTTGATATACTGACACAGCAAAATTCACTTTATTTTCCAGCGCAGAGCCCTTTAAGCCTATTTCGTAGTTGTCAGATGTCTCATCATCAAATACCAGCAGATCTTCATCGAGCGTAGCTGTAGTTGCCACTACGCCACCGGGACGATATGAACGACCGTATGAAATATAGCCCGTTAACTCTCGTGAAAACGCATGACGATAACTCAATGCGCCGGTTACCTGACTATAAGTAACATCCTGATTTTCCGGACTAATTGCTGAATTTACAATAGGATACGGCCCCAATAACGCCCCGGCAATTGTCGTGACGAAATCGCGCTTTACGTCTGATTTTTGGTAACGCAAGCCAACTTGCAACTGATCCTTGTCACTCAGTTGGAAGCGATGGTCGGTAAATATGGCGAAGTTCTTTCCTTCGTTTGGAATGTCTACTCCTACGTCAAGAATAGCAATATCCAGGGGAGGAGCGGCTCCCATCGCAAAGCCAAAGGGTAAGATTTGTGTTTGAGTCAGGTCAGTAGATGATTCGCTATCTTCGTAATACGCGCCTACCAAATAATCCCAAGTATTGTTACCTTGGGTGCTAAATCTGATTTCGTTGGTTACTTTTTCTGACGCGGAAATAAAACTCTGGTCCAAAGAGTAGTCTGCAATAGCCCCACCATAGGCAAGGTCTGTAATTCGTCCTACATCAACATTTTGGTAACCCCCGACATAGGTTAGCGCAAAATTGTCCAAGTCCCAGTTTACTTCCAGCGTGACAATATCTCCCTCATACCTATATTGTGCCGCCTTAGTTGCCTTTCCTTTACGGTCATCAGGCACTAATACTGGGTCGGTTTCTGCGTCATCGACTGTAAACAGAATTGGTGTAAGAGTGGTATCGTTTTTCAAATACTGATACATCAAATCGATACGAACAGCATCAGTTGGCACATATGCGATACTGGTACGGAAACTTTTAGTTTTGTCGCTATCCTCTTTACCATTAGACAGGTTTTTGGCTCCCAATCCATTGTTTTTGTCATACAGGCCCGCTACACGAATAGCCAAAACGTCTTCGATAACAGGTAATGAAAATGCGCCTTGTGAGTTGATCGTGCCCTGATTTGACAATGTCTGTTGAAAATACCCTTCAGAGAAAACTAAATCTGCTTTTCTGGTGGCAATAGTAATGGCACCAGAGGGGGAAGTTTTACCGCGTAATGTCCCTTGAGGGCCACGCAGCACTTCTATCTGACCTACATCATATAAACCTTTGAACGCACTATTAGTGTCCAGTGGCGTTTCATTTAAGTAAATGTCTACAGTGGGTGAAGAAGCGGAATTAGGATTGTATCCAATACCACGCAAAGTGACTGAATTAACGGTTGGCTCTTCGCTTGTCAAATTCAAACCTGGCGCCAATTGTTCGATGTCACTAAAGTCTGTTAGGTTTAATTTTTCGATGTCATCGCCACGCACAACATTAATAGATGCAGGCACATCCTGAAGGCGTTCCACACGCTTATTTGCAGTAACGGTAATTACTTCTTCGACTTGTAAATCATCGATTGATGCTGTTTGTTCCTGAGCATGAATTCCACTAGAAATACCTAGGGTTACCAAAGATAGGGTGAATACTTTTTTTGATGTTTTTTTCATGTGTTTAACTCCAGCTACGCTGAGTAAAGTTTTACCTCTTAGAGGTTCCAATTTTATTTCGGCATGCTTCAAAAACAATTAATCGAACGCTACCGACCAATTAATATTAATCAATTGTTACCCACATGTAAACATCATTTTCACTCAAAAATAATCATATGCATTCAGGGAATTTGTACAAGATTGAATCGGATGCAATCGATTTAATGCTGAGGTTCGGTTTCTTTTTGGAAAACTTTTGATAGCCATATAACCAAATCGTCGACATAAGTGAAGACAACTGGAATAACCAACAAACTTAGAAATGTAGAAGTAATTAAGCCTCCGATAACCACAATCGCCATTGGGCCTCGAAAACTCGGGTCTGCACCTATACCTATTGCAGTAGGCAACATGCCCATTCCCATAGCAATAGTTGTCATTACGATAGGTCTGGCTCGTTTTTGACATGCATCCATAAGAGCCTTGTATCTGGAAAACCCAAACTCACGTCGAGCGATGACTGCGTACTCCACTAGTAGAATAGAATTTTTAGTAACTACACCCATTAACATAATCACACCAATAACAGATGGTAGAGAAAGGCTGTTATTGGTTACCAATAATGCGAAGAATGCACCGCCAGCACTCAATGGGATGGCTGCGAGAATCGTTGCTGGCTGCATAAAATCATGGAACAAAAGCACGAGCACTATATAAATACACAAAAGCCCTAATAACATGGCCGTACCAAAACTAGTGAACAGTTCACTCATGTTCTCAGCTTCACCGGCATCGACCTGCCTAACATTACCTGGTAACTGCTTCAACGAAGGTAATGCAGAAACGGCTGCCATCACATCGCCGATACTCTGGCCTCCCAATTCCACTTTAACGGTAATTTGCCGCATGCGATCAAGGCGTTTTATTTCACTGTCGCCCGCTCCTAAATAAATGTCAGCCAAATTTCCCAACATGGTCATTCCGGAATTGGTAGGAACCTGAATTCGCCTTAATGATTCGAGATGTTCACGGCTGTTGTTTTCCTGCCTAACACGCACAGGGATTTGTCGCTCTGGCAAATTGAGTTTAGGTAAGCTTTGTTCATAATCACCATAGGTCGCTAATCTTATAATGTTAGCAAGTTGTGTACTGGAAACTCCCATACGAGCCGCTTTCACGTAATCAGGAATAATTTGTATTTCGGGTTGTTGTAAACTAACCCCAGACGAGATAGAGCCGAGACCCGATAATTTGCGTAAGTCTTTTTCGACAGCAAGGGCAGCCTGTTTGAGAGCGATTGACGACTCACTCACTAACGTAATCTGTAAGCTTTCACCTGAGTTCGTCCCCCCTACATTGAAGCGCGCGCCTGGTAAAGATGCGAGCAAATCCCTAATTTGCTTTTCGATATATACCTGATTATCACTCCTGTCTGTACGATGAGATAGACTCACGACCAAGGTGCTTATCCTTACGTTTCCAGAACTTGACGCCTGCCCCGGCCCAGCACCTGAAGTCAAGGCTTTTCCCACTACCGCGAAGACACTCTCAACTTCTGAAAGCGTTAAAATTCTTGCAGTTGCTTCTGCCACCATATCTTCGCTGTCAGACAGTTGACTACCAGGAGGTAATTCGATTGCCACTTTGGTCTGCGCTATATCAGCTGGAGGTACGAACCCTGTAGGTAGGAGAGGCAATATTGCTACAGATGCGGCTAGAAAACATAAAGCTCCAGCTATCGTAGACTTACGATGATGCTGACACCAGGAAGCCGTTTGAGTATATAAGCGCATTAGCCGAGATGATTTGTGCTCATGTGTATTAGCCTTCATAAGGTAGGCGGCTAACATCGGCGTTAACATTCTTGCCACAAGTAATGAAAACAATACTGCAATCGCAGCCGTCATCCCAAATTGTTCGAAGAACTTGCCACTAATACCACTCATAAAACCGGTGGGTAGGAAAACCGCGACCAGGGTAAAAGTAGTAGCAACCACAGCTAAACCTATTTCATTGGCAGCCTCCATTGCCGCCTGCAAAGGCGTTTTACCCATCTGTAGATGCCGCATGATATTTTCGACTTCTACGATGGCATCATCCACCAATATCCCAATCACCAATGCCAGAGACAACAGCGTTAGTTGATTGATGCTAAAGCCAAGTAAATACATAACGGCAAAAGTGGGTATGACTGAAAGCGGCAACGCAGCAGCAGATACCAGTGTTGCCCGCCAATCTTTGAGAAATAAAAATACCACCAAGACCGCTAAGAATGCTCCTTCATAAAGCATATTCATTGAGCCCTGGTAGTTTTCAACTACCGGACTGGTTGTATCGTATGCTTGTTCCAGTGTAATTTCAGGGTATTGTATACGAAGAAGAGCTATCGCTTCCTCAACACGTTTTGATACATCTACTTCACTGGAGCCTTTAGAACGTGTTACTTGTATAGCTATGACTTCATCGCCATTAAACTGGGCTATTTCATCTCTCTCAGCATAAGTGTCAATTACATCTGCAATTTCAGATAATTTTACAAATCGTCCACTACCTGTAGGCAAAAAAATCTGGCTGAGTTCATTGGCATTGTGTGTTGCAGCCAATACTCTGATAGTTTGATTTTTAGACGCAATCCGGCTTTCCCCTGCGGAAATATCCTGCTGCATGTTGAGCAATTGGTTAGTAACGGTTTCAGCAGTTAACTCCAAAGCGGCCAGTTTAGAGGAGTTTAAGATCACTTGAATCTCCCGTTCAACTCCCCCGAGTCGAGTAACAGCCCCAACACCTTTCACTTGGCGAATCGCTTTGTTCAACGTGTTGTCTACAAACCATGATAATTGCTGCAAATCCATATTGTCCGCTCGAACCATATAGGTAACAAAGGGATCGCCACTGGTGGTCACCTTTGCAATCACTGGCGGCTGCATGTTTGCGGGCAATTCAGGCGAGACAATATCAATTGCATTGCGAATTTGACTTAAAGCCTCTTCACCGTCTTTTTCAAATTCAAATTCAACGGCAATTGAGACCGAACCGCGCGATATTGTGGTATTGATATGCTTGACTTTATCTATCGACGATATTTGGTCTTCCAGTTTGCGAGCAACATCATTTTCTAGCTGGGACGGAGAAGCCCCTTCTAAGGTGGCAGTCACGGTTATCATCGGAAAATCAATGTCGGGAAAGTTTTGAATGCCCATTTTGTGAAAGCTAAACAAGCCAACAATAGTTAGTAAGATAAATAGCAGTACCGCTGGTACCGGATTTTTTATTGACCATGCAGAAATATTCATATGTTACTTCCCGGTAGTCGCCGATAAAGAAGGTACGACTGACACAACATCTCCGTTATGTAAAAACGCTCCTCCGGATACGACATATCGCGCGCGGTTATCTACAGGTGTGATTATTTCTATCCTATTGCCATTACTACGACCAATTTTAACTATCATAGATGTTATGCGATCATCGTCGCCGACACGCATCAGCATACTCTTACCATCGCGCCAGACTATGGAAGACTCAGGTAAAGTCACTACCGGTGAAGATGCCAATTCAAAGTATCCAGTAACAATTTCACCTGCCAGTACACCTGTGTTCTTTGGCAATGTGACATAGATATTTGAAAATTGTGTGTTGCTATTTACCGCAGGGGACTTTGTGCGAACTTGACCTCTCGCTTTACCAGTAGCGGTATTGATGACAACACTTGAGCCGATTTTTATTAAACTAGACTCCTTTGTGTCCACATCGGCTAACCACTCCATTTTATTTTGACGAATCAGCGTGAAAGCAATCTTCCCCAAGGCCACGACCTCTCCTAGGCTGATATTTCGCTCGGTCACTATTCCATCGTCAACGGCTCGAATTTCTGCATATTGCAACGCCAATTCGCTTGCCTCCAGTTGCGCTTTAGCCTTTTGCAATTCAGCTTTCGCTAGATCAACATTCACTCGTAGTTGTTGGAGGCTTTGATCTGATACCCAGTTCTTCCCGGACATTCTCTCCGAACGAGCTAAATTTGACTCTGCGAAGGTTACATTCGCGGTCGCAGTTAACAGCGATGCCTCCGCTTGAATCTGCTCTAACTTCAGCGACGCCGATTGCAGTCTGGCCAGTAGCTGTCCGGCTTCTACGCTGTCTCCGACATCAACAAATATTTCACTTACCGCTAATCCACCAATTTGTGTTCCGATTACAGACTGATGCCAAGGTTGTATTACACCACTTGCCTCTATTGTTTGCGGCCATTTATCCATCGTAGGGGTAACCACGTTCACAGACAACGCGGGGGAAACCTCCTCCGCTAAAACTGGAGTCTCTAACAGTAAGACTATCAGTATCAACCATACCACTGTGCGCATGTACTCTCTCTCTTCACTGTGTTTCTCCGCTTAATTCCCAATCATTCGAGTTTGAACGTATTAAGCCGGATATTTTTAAAAACCAAAAATCGAACGCTTGCGTTCTATTTAATGCAAGTTTACATTTCAATAACGTTAGAAATCAATCTAAAAATTCAAACGTACGACTTTCTTATCTACTCATATTATTTAGGTGGTAAAAATAATGTCTCTTACTGATACAGTTCATTCAGACATCTCTGAGGAAAATAGACTTCTTATATTTTTTATCAGCACCGTAGCTGCGATTGGCGGATTCTTGTTCGGCTTCGATTCGGGTGTTATTAACGGCACTGTGGATGGGTTGAGTAAAAGCTTTACTTCGTCTTCTACAATTACCGGGTTCAATGTAGCCAGTATGTTACTAGGGTGTGCAGTGGGAGCTTATTTTGGAGGGCGAATTGCCGACCAATTTGGCCGAAAACATGTGCTATTCTTGACCTCAGTTTTTTTTCTGGTTAGTGCGTGGGGATCAGGTGCGGCTGCCTTTACCAGCGAATTTGTCTTATATCGAATAATTGGTGGATTAGCTGTAGGTGCGGCGTCTGTTATTACACCGGCATATATTGCAGAGATTTCTCCTGTCAGATTGCGAGGTGCATTTACTTCGATTCAGCAAATTGCAATTATACTTGGGTTGTTTTGTGCGTTTTTAAGTAACTATCTGCTAGCGTCTTACGCTGGTGATTCAACCGCAATTCTGCTTGCAGGTTATGAAGCTTGGCGCTGGATGTTCTGGGTAGAAATAGTACCCGCACTATTGTTCTTGATTCTGCTGTTCTCAATTCCCGAAAGCCCTAGATATTTAATCCTTAATCAGCGGCCTCAAGAAGCAAAACGCATTCTTACAAGACTACTTGGTGAACATGAAGCAAGTCGTGTTTTTGACAGCATTTTATCTTCGTTAACCAAGGAAACTCAGTATCTCGAGCAACTTACCAGGTTTAGAGCTAAAAAGAAGTCATCATCGATAATTTGGATAGGTATTGGATTGGCCGCCTTGCAACAATTTATAGGTATAAACGTGATATTTTATTACGGCGCAATTTTATGGCAGGCTGTTGGGTTCACAGAAAATGACGCGTTACAAATTAACCTTATATCCGGAGCCTTGAGCTTAATCGCTTGCATCATCACAATAAAGGTCGTTGACAGAATTGGCAGAAAACCATTGCTCTTGGTTGGAGCTTTTCTCATGTTTATGTCTCTAGGCATGCTAGTACTAGCATTTGCTAATTCATTAGTATTACCAACTGGATCTCTTGAATTAGGAAGCTACGGTACATTAGCTTTAGTCAGTGCCAATCTTTATGTATTTGTTTTCAATATGACTTGGGGCCCAGTAATGTGGGTAATGTTAGGAGAAATGTTCCCGAATCAATATCGCGGAAAAGCTCTTGGGTTAAGTGGACTATCGCAATGGGGAGCGAACTTTATAGTAACAATGACTTTTCCACTAATGCTTCAATACATCGGTTTAACTTTTACCTACTCTATATATGCACTTTTCAGCTTGACTGCCTTTTTCTTCGTTTATCTATTTGTTACTGAAACAAAAGGAAAAGAACTTGAAATGATGTAAAAAACTACACCTCTATCCAATGATTTAAGTACAATATCTGAACTCCTTGAGCTGATAACGTATTCGTAAGAATTTTAATGTCTGAAACTAACTTTAAACCTAGACGCGGTAGACCGACTGCCGCACAAACCGCTGCAATTGAGAAAACCATTCTAACTACAGCTAAAGATATGTTCCTTGAACAGGGTTATGACGCCGTCGCCATGGAAGTCATAGCTGCAAAGGCTGGTGTAGCAAAAGGAACTCTCTATTCAAGATACCCAAGCAAAGAAGTGCTATTTGAAGCCATCGTTAAATTTTGTGTCAACGAATGGTCTGATCAGGCTAGCGAAGCTGATGCCAAGCTTAATGGGCCATTACTTGATGTACTTAAATATCATGCCAGGACAATTGCCCGATCACAGTTAAACCCTGAAATCCAGGCATTCCAGCGCTTGTTGATGCAAAATGCCGAGCGCTTTCCAGAAATAGCTCTCATCATGCATGATGTTGGGTATCTCTACATTGTCGATGTCATTGTTCAATCCATTGAGTTAGCAGCACAAGAAAGTGGAGAAATCTATAAGAATCCCAGACGAGTTGCCGAACATATTGTAGCAGTAATATTTGGCTGGTATTTACAAGAAAGTAGCTACCGTAACATTACCTTATTTGAAATAGAAAAATTCGCTGAAGAGGCGGTTGAACTACTCTTTGCAGCAAAGGATAAATGGTAGGCTTGTTAATCGAACGATGCCGTGCAATAATAATAAAAATTACATTTCTGCAACACATAACATAAGGTGATTTTATGAAAAATATTTTTGCATTGATATTAACAGGTGTTCTTCTAATAGCATTTCCAACTATTGCAAGTGAACAACCCTACACTTCCGACGAAACAGAACTAGGTATCATATTAGATGACCCTAAAGCGGCTGCTATTCTGGATAAGTTCATACCTGGTTTTACAACGAATGAACAGGTTGATCTGGCAAGAGCAATGACATTGCGTGATATCCAAATGTACTCACCAGATGAAATTACTGACGAGTTATTGGCGAAAATTGACAATGAATTCAAGAAACTGAAAAACTAAGATTAACTAGTGCCCTAAGTGAATTGACTGCTCTTAGGCCAAAGATAACCTCAGTTTACAGTAAGCGCTCATCGTATTTCCCTCTAGAAAAATCTATTAAAACGTTTTAGCTGTTGTGATAATTTGATCTCCGTGACATCAAATTATATGACCCACACAACAGCTATTTTCATCATGGAATTTATGAATATTCTATTAAGGCAAGCTCCTATTGCCCGCGATGATAGTTTTCTTTCAGTCTGCTGCTTTAGAATACCGCTTTAATAGCGTCCATCCGACCTTTATCAAAGTTCCTTCACAACATCAACTATCTCATCGAATCAGTGAGGACGTTTCTACTATTAAATTTGTGACGTTTTTACAGCTGAACAGCAACTTCTTAGTTTATTTAAAATGATAGGAGAAAGAATGGTGCCTCGACCCGGGATCGCAACTCACGGTTACCGGCAGGTGGCACGCCAGCGTGTCCCGGTTATCACAATTTTTGACGCTAGGATCAAAAAAGCCTCGCACTTTCGTGCGAGGCTTCTAAGAATGGTGCCTCGACCCGGGGTCGCAACTCACGGTTACCGGCAGGGATATGCTCTTTCATTTTCTGAAGCAGAAACAAAAAACCCCGACCATTTCTGATCAGGGTTTCTGTATGATGGTGCCTCGACCCGGGATCGAACCAGGGACACGCGGATTTTCAATCCGCTGCTCTACCAACTGAGCTATCGAGGCGAAAACTGGTTAGCGTTGTCAGGTGTTGTACCTGTCTTGCTGTGGGTGCGTATTTAACGAGTTTCGAGCTTTTAAGTCAACCGTTTTTGTCAGAATTTTTTCTAACTGCGCGTTCTTTGCTCAATATGCACAAAATCACGGCTTTTTCGGTGGAAC
>Ga0209379_10000325_pt1 | contig 44664 bp, 46 predicted proteins | sample tdDd001_FD_187124 | JGI IMG/M metagenome (GOLD analysis project Ga0209379, IMG submission 187124) | Marine sediment microbial communities from the Atlantic coast under amendment with organic carbon and nitrate - tdDd00.1 (SPAdes)... | ecosystem: Environmental > Aquatic > Marine > Coastal >... | reverse complement strand
GGACATCGCCAGGCTTTAAATTTAGACTTAGGTCTAACCAGTGCGGAGCGGTAGTTCAGTTGGTTAGAATACCGGCCTGTCACGCCGGGGGTCGCGGGTTCGAGTCCCGTCCGCTCCGCCACTTATTTAGAAAGCCTAGTCTTACGACTAGGCTTTCGTCGTTTATGAACGAATATTTTAGAAGCCCGTTGCTGACGCAACGGGCTTTTTGCATTTAAGAGGTAAGGAATAGTGCTAGCTCTCTATAGCGCTTCTTGGAGCTGCGAAATCTTTGACTGACACATTGTCATTCCATAGAACGACGAAGGAGTGAGTGTGAGTAAGGAATCGTGATATGTATGCGTTCTAATCTTCACGATTGAATATCGTATTTGTAGTTATTACCTGTCAGGGATACAACTAGGAGTTACTTCATATCTAGCTAAGGATTACGATATGTTAGATTCAATCTTCTCAGTGTTCATGGCGCTCTGGAACCAAGACTTCTCTGTTCTTCAAAGTCCAGAAAGTGCAATCATGATTTATTGCGTTGTTGGTGCTTTGATTTTTCTTGAGAGTGGCTTTATACCAGCAGCACCTTTCCCTTGCGATAGCGTGGTAGTGCTTTCTGGAACACTAGCCGCTGTCGGTGTCCTTGATCCCGTTGCGATATTGCTCTTGATTTGCGTTTGCGCGGCACTAGGTAGTTGGGTTGGCTATTTACAAGGGACGTGGTTGAACCGCTTACCTAGAGTTCAAGGTTGGGTGAAAGCCGTTCCAGCAAATCGCATGGCACAAGTGGATACCTTGCTTGGGAAGCATGGTCTCGTAGCTCTGTTTAGTGCGCGTTTTATTCCTGTTGTCCGTTCATTGTTACCCCTGATGATGGGGATGCGTGCGAGCAAGGTGAATAAATTCCACTATTTCTCTTGGTTAAGTGCGATTTTATGGACGCTGTTACTATGTTCTTTTGGCATGCTGTTACCTTTACTGCCTGAAACAATGAGTAAGTACATTACAGCAGGACTTATGGCGGCGCCCGTTATTACGCTATGCCTAGCCATAACTAGCTTTGTGATTCTTAAAATTAGAAGGGCGAATACTAAACAGGTGGCTAAAGTCGAAGTAGTACAAAAATAACGACAGGCTATGCTGGTTCAGTGCTTTCAAGATATAAAAAAGGTAGCCAATTTCGGCTACCTTTTTACAGTGTGCGGAGAGTTATGACTCTTTTTCTGCGTTGCTACTTTCTGAGTCCATCTCTTTTTGCGCTAGCTTGGCTTTTTCGATCATAGGGGTAATGGTTGACCCTTGAACGAGAATGGAGAATACGACGACAGAGTAAGTCATAACCAAGATAATTTCTTTTACGTCGATGAGCTTATCCTGAATGACCCAAATACCAGAAGGAATAGATAGCGCCATTGCTAAAGCAAGACCACCACGTAGCCCACCCCAAGTTAAGATTTTAACTGACCAAGGGTTATATTTACGGTAACGCTTAAACCCTATGTAGGATAAGAATACGCTGAGATAACGGGACGCGAGTACTAGTGGAATAGAGAACGCCATCAAAATCCAGTCTTCTTTGTGGAATTCAAACAATAGCATCGACATACCGATTAGCAGGAATAGTACGCCATTAAGGAATTCATCAACGAGCTCCCAGAAGTGGTCTAGGTGATCTTCACTTTCTTTAGAGAAGCCGATAAAGCGAGTCCAGTTACCGATCATAATACCTGATACTACCATAGCGAGTGGCCCTGATACGTGCAGTACTTCAGCGAATGCATAACCGGCAGTAGGGATACCAATCGTCAGTAGTAGCTCCATTGAATGGTCATCGGTGGCACTAATTAAATAGTGGAATACAAGACCTAATACAAAGCCATAGGCGATGCCACCAAGAGCTTCTTGGGCGAACAGCATGGTGACACTGCCAACTGTTGGTGCCTCAGTGCCAAATGCGATGGTGAAGAGCGTGACAAAGATAACTAGGCCAAAGCCATCATTGAATAAAGACTCACCTTCAATTTGGGTAGAAATACGCTTAGGTGCGTCAAGCTTTTTAACAATGGCCAGAACAGCAATTGGGTCAGTCGGTGAAATCAAGGCACCAAACAGTAAGCAGTAGACTAAATCAAATTGAATGCCGATAAACTGACAGAATCCGTAGAGTACGAAGCCGATAAAGAAAGTCGAAAATAGCGTTGCGGCTAATGCCAACACGGTGATTTCCCACTTTTGATCTTTCAGGTTAGGCAATTTGATACCTAAACCGCCAGCAAATAGTAAGAAGCCTAAAATGCCTTTGAGCAAAAAGTCTTCGAAGTTGATGCTTGCAACTGTATTGGAGGCTATCTCTGTTAACTGAAACCAGTCGTTCTGGCCTGCAATTAGAATTAATAGGGAAAGCATCATCGACCCAGCGGTAATTGCAATAGTGGTTTGCATTTTACCTATCTTACTGTTTACAAACGCAATCAACATAGCCGCTGCAGATAGAAAGCAAAGCGTGTAATAGACTGACATTAGACTCTTACCATGTAACAAAATGTGAATAGGAATTTTCTGCCTAGTTCGCTCAAATAGCAAACATTATTTGTCAGTTTAAAGTCATCAATTTCCTTATTTAGACGTCTAGACTCCTTTTTAATGTGTGATAGGATGGAATGATAACTAAAGGAATGAGGCTGTACTGTGGGAAGTAATGTAAGGCAACAGATTGAAGCTCAATTAAAGCAACGTATTCTTTTGATCGATGGTGGTATGGGCACCATGATCCAAGACTACAAACTTGAAGAGCATGATTATCGTGGTGAGCGTTTTGCTGATTGGCATTGCGATTTGAAAGGGAATAATGACCTTTTAGTACTGTCTCAACCAAAGCTGATTAAAGATATCCATCTTGAATATCTAGAAGCCGGTGCAGATATTCTTGAAACCAACACATTTAACGCGACCACTATCGCGATGGCTGACTATGATATGGAAAGCCTCAGTGAAGAGATTAACTTTGCGGCAGCTAAGTTAGCTCGTGAAGCTGCGGATGAGTGGACGGCGAAAACACCAGATAAGCCTCGTTACGTTGCTGGCGTTCTTGGGCCTACTAACCGCACATGTTCTATCTCACCTGATGTAAACGATCCTGGCTATCGTAACGTTAGCTTTGATGAGCTTGTGACAGCTTACTCTGAGTCAACTCGAGCACTGATCAAAGGTGGCTCAGACCTTATTCTTATCGAGACTATTTTCGATACGCTTAACGCTAAAGCATGTGCCTTTGCCGTTGACTCGGTATTCGAAGAGTTAGGTATTGCTCTTCCGGTGATGATTTCCGGTACGATTACCGACGCTTCGGGACGTACACTATCAGGTCAAACGACAGAAGCTTTTTATAACTCTCTACGTCACGTGCAGCCAATTTCATTTGGCCTTAACTGTGCTCTTGGCCCAGATGAGCTTCGCCCGTATGTCGAAGAGCTCTCCCGCATTTCTGAGTCGTTTGTCTCTGCGCACCCTAATGCTGGTTTACCCAATGCATTTGGTGAATATGACTTATCTCCTGAAGATATGGCGATTCACGTTAAAGAGTGGGCACAAAGTGGTTTCTTAAACCTTATTGGTGGTTGTTGTGGTACTACCCCAGAGCATATTCGCCAAATGGCCCAAGCTGTGGCGGAGGTCACTCCTAGAGCATTACCTGATCTAGTGACCGCTTGTCGCTTATCCGGTTTAGAGCCACTAACCATCGAAAAAGAAACGCTATTTATTAACGTTGGTGAGCGTACCAATGTGACCGGTTCTGCTCGCTTTAAGCGTCTGATTAAAGAAGAGCTTTATGATGAAGCGCTAGAAGTTGCTCGTCAGCAAGTTGAAAACGGCGCACAGATTATCGATATCAATATGGATGAAGGCATGCTTGATGCGGAAGCGTGTATGGTACGCTTCCTCAATCTATGTGCGTCAGAACCAGAGATTTCGAAAGTTCCAATCATGGTCGACTCTTCTAAGTGGGAAGTTATCGAAGCTGGCCTCAAATGTATTCAAGGCAAAGGCATCGTGAACTCTATCTCGTTAAAAGAGGGTAAAGAGAAGTTCATCGAACAAGCGAAACTGATTCGCCGTTATGGTGCCGCGGTTATCGTTATGGCATTTGACGAAGTCGGTCAGGCCGAAACGCGTGAGCGTAAGTTAGAAATCTGTACCAATGCGTATCGAATCTTAGTTGATGAAGTGGGCTTCCCGCCTGAAGATATTATTTTTGACCCAAATATCTTTGCTGTTGCGACGGGTATTGAGGAACACAACAACTACGCGGTTGATTTTATTGAAGCGGTTGCAGACATTAAACGCGACTTACCACATGCGATGATTTCCGGTGGTGTTTCTAACGTTTCGTTCTCATTCCGAGGCAATAACTACGTTCGTGAAGCGATTCACGCGGTGTTCTTATACCACTGTTTCAAGAACGGTATGGACATGGGGATCGTTAACGCTGGTCAGCTTGAAATTTACGACAACGTGCCTGATAAGCTACGCGAAGCGGTAGAAGATGTGGTTCTTAACCGCCGTGATGATGCAACTGAGCGACTGCTTGATATCGCTGCGGAATATGCAGGTAAAGGCGTCGGCAAAGAAGAGGACGCTTCTGCCCTTGAGTGGCGTACATGGCCAGTAGAGAAGCGCCTTGAACATGCATTGGTGAAAGGTATCACCGAGTTCATTGTTGATGATACGGAAGAAGCTCGTGTTAATGCATCTAAGCCACTAGAGGTGATTGAAGGGCCTCTAATGGATGGTATGAACGTTGTCGGTGACTTGTTTGGTGAAGGTAAGATGTTCTTACCACAGGTTGTGAAATCAGCGCGAGTAATGAAGCAGGCGGTTGCTCACCTAGAACCTTATATCAACAAAGAGAAGCAAGCTGGCTCTTCAAACGGCAAAATCTTGTTAGCAACAGTAAAAGGCGATGTGCACGATATCGGTAAAAATATCGTTGGTGTAGTTCTGCAATGTAACAACTACGAGATCATCGACCTTGGTGTGATGGTGCCATGTGAGAAGATCCTGAAAGTTGCCAAAGAAGAGAACGTCGACATCATTGGCCTATCTGGCTTGATTACCCCATCACTGGATGAAATGGTGCATGTTGCTAAAGAGATGGAGCGCCTTGAGTTTGATCTGCCTCTGCTGATTGGTGGTGCAACGACATCGAAAGCGCATACTGCGGTGAAAATTGAGCAGAACTACAGCAAACCGGTTGTGTATGTAAACAATGCTTCACGTGCGGTAGGTGTGTGTACTTCGTTGTTATCTGATGAGCTACGCCCTGCATTCGTAGAAAAGCTCGATGCAGACTATGAACGCGTTCGTGATCAGCATAACCGTAAGAAACCTCGTACTAAGCCGGTGACATTAGAGCAAGCTCGTGCCAATAAGGTTGATATTGATTGGGATAACTATACTCCGCCAGTTCCAGTTAAGCCTGGCGTACATGTGTTTGATGATTTCGATATCGCGACACTACGCAACTACATCGACTGGACTCCATTCTTTATGACTTGGTCGCTGGTGGGCAAATATCCAAAGATCTTTGAACATGAGGAAGTGGGTGAAGAAGCTCAGCGCTTATTTAAAGATGCCAATGAGTTGCTAGACCGTGTTGAGAAAGAAGGCTTAATGCAAGCGCGTGGTATGTGCGCATTATTCCCAGCGGCAAGTGTTGGTGATGATATTGAAGTCTACACTGATGAGTCTCGCACTGAAGTGGCGAAAGTACTGTGCAACCTGCGCCAGCAAACGGAAAAGCCGAAAGGGTTCAACTACTGTTTGTCTGATTACATTGCGCCGAAAGAGTCAGGTAAGAAGGATTGGATTGGTGCCTTTGCTGTCACTGGTGGTATCAATGAGCGTGAGTTGGCCGATGAGTACAAAGCCCAAGGTGATGACTATAACGCGATTATGATTCAGGCGGTTGCCGACCGACTAGCGGAAGCATTTGCTGAGTGTTTGCATGAGCGTGTGCGTAAAGAGATCTGGGGCTATGCCGCTGATGAGAACTTGTCGAACGAAGAGCTGATTCGAGAGAAGTACCAAGGTATTCGCCCTGCACCAGGTTATCCAGCTTGTCCAGAGCACACAGAGAAAGGTCCTTTGTGGGATCTGATGAAGGTTGAAGAGACGATAGGTATGACACTCACGTCGAGCTACGCAATGTATCCAGGTGCATCTGTATCGGGTTGGTACTTCTCCCACCCTGACTCGCGTTACTTTGCGATCGCTCAGATCCAGCAGGATCAAGTTGAGAGTTACGCTGATCGTAAAGGTTGGGATATGCTTGAAGCTGAGAAATGGTTAGGGCCAAACATTAACGGCTAGTTACTGACTTATGGATAAAATAAAAGCGCAGTGATTACGACTGCGCTTTTTTGTATCAGCTAATTAGCGTTAGATTAGAATGGTTGCTAAACCTAAGAACACCGAGAGACCAATCACATCAGTCACTGTGGTTAGCGCCATGCCGCCAGCAAGAGCGGGGTCGATATTCATTTTCTTTAACAGAATAGGGATGGATACGCCAGCGATGCCCGCGACGAGTAGGTTGGTTAGCATGGCAGCGGAGATAATCCCACCTAGCATCCAATTTCCTTTCCAAGCCACCACAATTCCACCAATGATTAAAGCCCACATGATGCCGTTGAGTAAGCCGATGGCCGCTTCTTTCATTAGGAGTTCGCGCTTGTTGGAGTCACCGATATGACCTAGTGCTAAACCGCGAATAACCAGCGCAACGGTTTGGTTACCTGCCACCCCACCCATTGAAGGAACGATGGTCATCAATACGGCGATTGCAGCCATTTGATCTAAGGTGGCTTCAAACATATTGGATACAGAAGCCGCCGCTAATGCTGCAAGTACGTTAGCACCTAACCAGACACTACGTTTACGTGCAGATTTAACCACAGGCGCGAAGGTATCTTCGTCATCATCCATACCCGCCATACTCATCATTGAGTGTTCGGCATCTTCACGGATAACATCAACCACGTCATCGATGGTGATACGACCGACCAGATGCTGGTTCTCATCAATAACCGGTGCAGAAACCCAATTACGTCGTTCAAACAAGCTAGCGATATCAGAATCACTCATTGCCACGTCGATCGCTTCATCAGCATCCTCCATGACATCGCTGACTTTGACGTCAGGCTGAGTCGTAATCAGCGTTGTGATCGGTAATTCACCGATTAAGCGGCTTTCTTCATCGATAACGTACAAGGCATCTGTTGCTTCCGGGAGCTCGCCTTTCATACGCAAATAACGCAATACAACATCGACATCAACATCACCACGAATGGTGATGACGTCGGTGTTCATCAAGCTACCAGCAGTATCTTCTGGGTAGGAAAGGGCGGTTTCGACCAGTAAACGCTCTGCCGCATCCATCTGCGATAGAACTTCGCGAGAAACGTCATCAGGCAAGCTACGCAGTACGTAGGCCACATCATCGGTTTCCATGCCTTCAGTTGCTTCAGCAAGCATCTCTGGTGCCATTTTTGACACCAGATCGTCTTTCACATCCTCATTTAATTCATCGAGGATCTCACCGTAATCTTCGGGATCGGTAAGTTGCCAAAGTACTTCACGGCTTTTTCGCGGTGAGGCTTCTAACAGGTGGGCAATATCTTCTGGCTCCATGTCCTGCAATTGGCGACGGACATGGACAAAACGGCCATTTTCTAATGCTTCTGTGACTTCTTGGAGGGCTTGGTGAGCTTGGTCGAATTCTATTTGCTCTGCCATTGGTTCCCCCTGACTCTATAAGCTTACAATGCTAAGGATAGTAACTTAATTTTAGAGCGGATTTAATAAGTTAATGTTAAGGAAGGTGATTTTATCAGTAGAGAAGAGGCGCTTACTCATCTTCGTCGAATTTATCTTCAATCAGGTGGCAAACTGCTTCTAATGCTGGGTGAGCATCACTGCCTTCAGCGCTGATAGTAACGTGCTCACCTTGAGCAGACTCAAGCATCAATAAGCCCATGACACTGTCGGCGGTCGCTTCTTTACCTTCGTGATTTTGAATGGTGAGAATTGCCTCGAATGATTGAGCTAATTCAACCAGTTTTACAGCAGCACGAGCATGAAGCCCTAAACGATTTTGGATTAGAACTGTACGACTTTGCTGCTGCATAAACTATTCCTTATGATTTTTCTCTAATGATGCATGGCGAATTTGCACTTGATGACCCATCTGTGCAAAGTACTCACCAATTTGCTGAGTGAGATAGACTGAGCGGTGTTTCCCGCCAGTACAGCCAATCGCTACAGTCAGGTAGCTGCGGTTGTTTTTCTCAAGTAAAGGTAACCAATTCTCAATGAATTTTTGAATTTGCTGTTTTAGATCCATTACTTCTTGGTGGCTTTCCAAGAAAGACTTGATCGGAGCATCGAGCCCGGTCAGTGGACGTAAATCAGGTTCCCAGTGAGGGTTGGGTAAAAAGCGCACATCAAAGACGTAATCAGCATCACTCGGTAGGCCATATTTAAAGCCAAATGATTGGAATACCATCACCAGATCTTTGCGTTCTCGGCCTTCGATACGCATGCGAACCGTTTCACTTAGGTCGTGCAGCGATTGGTGGCTACTATCAATCACCAAGTCCGCATTCTCTTTCAGAGGTGAAAGGATACATCGCTCTTTTTCAATCGCTTGTTCAAGAGAGGTGTTTTCAAGACTTAGCGTCAGTGGGTGAATACGGCGCGTTTCGCTATAGCGTTTGAGCAGTGTCTCTTTATTAGCATCTAAGAACAGCACACTAACATCAGAGCCCTGTTTCAGCTTAGTGAGAACATCTTCGACTAAGTTCGGCTCGGCTGGCAAGTTGCGAATATCAATGCTGACCGCGACATTCTGCTTACTTGATTGCACCGACTGGACAAAGGCCTCAAGCATATCGACAGGAAGATTATCGACACAGTAGTAGCCAAGGTCTTCGAGCACTCGCAGCGCGACGCTTTTTCCTGCACCTGAGTAGCCACTTACTACGATAAGGCGCATTATTGGCTAACCATGATGTCGTAAAGTTCTTGATCGGACTGAGCTTTACGCAGTTGTTTTAAGATCTGCTTATCGTTAAGACGTTCTGCCATACTTGAAAGAGTTTTTAAATGTTCTTTGCATTGTGCATCAGGCACTAGCAAAGCAAAAAGTAGGTCAACAGGACGGTTATCGATAGCATCAAACTCTACAGGTGATTCGCATTGCAGCAAAACAGCGACTGCTTTGTCACTGGAGTGCATACGAGCATGGGGAATGGCTATCCCATTTCCAATGCCAGTACTGCCCATTTTTTCACGACTGAGCATACACTCAAACAGTTCGGTAGAATTCTGCCCAGTTTGCTCAGCAACTAGTTCGCTGATCATTTCAAGGGCTCGTTTTTTACTAGTACATTGGACCGCACTTTTGGTGCAGTCCAATGTAAGGATTTCGCTTAGTTGCATGGTGTTAGTGGGCGTTTAGCTTTTCTTTGTGCTTATTGAGCTGTCGAACAAGTTTGTCGACGAGGGAATCTATTGCTGCATACATGCTTTCGTCATCAGATGAAGCATGAATCTCAGCTTGGTTTACATGAAGGGTAGCTTCTGCGATTTGGTTGAGTTTTTCAACTTTTAATACCACATGGATACTGTTGATATGGTCGAAAAATCGCTCAAGCTTTTGAAACTTATCGTTTACGTAGTCTTGCATTGAATCGGTTAGATCAACGTGATGGCCAGTAAGATTAATTTGCATAGACTTTCCTTCTCGGTTGTTGGCCTAAAGCAGGCGTTTGCGCTGACTTGAAGGAGCGATACCTAATGATTCACGGTACTTCGCTATTGTTCTTCTAGCGACCTGAATTCCTTGGTCAGCAAGTAGAGCTGCAATTTTGCTATCACTCAGAGGCTTAGCGCTATTCTCTGCGGCGACGAGCTTCTTAATCAGTGCGCGAATTGCAGTAGATGAGCACTCCCCGCCATTGTCAGTACTGACGTGGCTAGAAAAGAAGTACTTCAGTTCAAAAATACCACGTGGAGTATGCATATACTTCTGAGTGGTAACCCTTGATATGGTCGACTCATGCATATCGACGGCTAATGCAACGTCATTGAGCACCATAGGCTTCATCGCTTCTTCACCATACTCAAAGAAATCACGTTGATGTTCAACAATACACTTAGCAACTTTGAGCAGTGTCTCGTTTCTACTTTCCAGGCTCTTAATTAACCATTTTGCTTCTTGCAAATTGCTGCGGATGTATTGGCTATCAGGACTGCTGCCTTTACCTAGTGCGGCGTACTGCTGGTTAACTTTAAGTCTTGGAATAGAGTCTGGGTTAATTGTGACGACCCATTTGCCGTGATCTTTAAACACCGACACATCAGGAATTACATATTCTGCATGCTCTGACGCTATACGGCTTCCTGGTCTTGGGTCTAGTTGCTGAACTAACTTTAGAGCTTCGCGTAACTCAGCTTCTTTAAGCTTAGTTTCTTTGATAATCAGTTTGTAGTCGCGATTACCAAGTTGGTCAATATGGTTGGTAAGTACTAACTTTGCTTCTGCTAGCCAAGGCGTATCTTCAGGGTAGGTGGCAAGCTGTAGCAACAAGCAATCTTGCAAGTTGATGGATGCCACACCGAGTGGGTCAAACTGCTGAATACGTTTACGAACCGCTTCGATTTCTTCGATCTCAATTTCTTCGTTATCAAAGCTTTCAAGAATATCTTGCGTTGAAATAGTTAGGTAACCGTAGTCATCGATCGCATCAATCAGAGTCAGTGCAATGGTTCGGTCTGTCTCACTAAATGGGGTCAGATCGAGCTGCCAGATCAGGTAGTCGTATAGAGATTGAGTCGTTTCACCTTGATAAACAGGTGTGTCATCATCGAGGGCAATGCCGGTGCTGCCTGTATTGGCACTGTATACATCATCCCAAGTGGTATCGATCTCTAAGTCGTTGCTGATTTCTGATTTTTCAATCAGTTCTGAGCTATCTTTTACCTCAGGTTCAGCAACTTCAACGGTTGGTTCTTTTTCCTCATTGTGGCTGCTCTCTTCTGAAGAAGGTTCATCACTATTTTCTTCAACCTCTAGCAGAGGGTTTGAATCCAAAGCTTCTTGAATTTCTTGTTGAAGATCTAGCGTTGACAGTTGCAACAAACGAATCGCTTGCTGCAATTGAGGAGTCATCGCTAACTGCTGTCCTAGCTTGAGTTGTAATGAGGGTTTCATTCAGTATTGTTTGCCTTAATGCTGGAGAATCTTACCGTTCTTCCCTTTAATCATAGACGGAATTGTTCGCCTAGATAAACTTGTTTTACTTGCTCGTTATTCAGTACTTGGTCTGGTGTGCCTTCTGCAATCAGGTGTCCTTGACTCACGATGTAAGCTTTTTCACACACATCCAGTGTTTCACGAACGTTGTGGTCAGTGATAAGAACGCCAAGGCCTCGGTCTCTTAAATGCTCGATAATCTTCTTGATATCGATAACCGAAATTGGGTCAACGCCAGCAAATGGTTCATCGAGAAGGATAAACTGTGGATTAGCTGCTAGTGCGCGAGCAATTTCAACACGACGCCTTTCACCACCAGATAATGCCATACCCGCACTAGCGCGAATGTGCTGAATGTGGAATTCTTCCAACAAATCTTCCAGCTTATCTTGGCGCTCTTCACGGGTCATTTCTTCGCGTGTTTCTAGCACGGCCATGATGTTGTCTTCAACCGATAGCTTACGGAAGATTGACGCTTCTTGAGGCAGGTAGCCAATACCCATACGAGAGCGACTGTGCATAGGTAAGATACTGATATCTTTATCGTCAATGGTAATGGCGCCTTGGTCACGAGCAACAAGGCCGACAATCATATAGAAAGACGTCGTCTTACCTGCACCGTTAGGACCAAGGAGCCCAACGATCTGCCCAGATTCAACCTGTAGGCTTACATCGGTAACCACTGTGCGATTACCATAGGTTTTCGCTAAATGCTCTGCTTTGAGTATGGCCATAATTATTCTTGTACTGCTTGTGGCTGAAGAACGGTAGAAACGCGATCGCCTTTCTCTTTACCGTCAGCAATCAGCTTTTGAGATGAAATCTTGTAGCGAATTTTGGTACCACGAATCACACTATCGTCTTGCGACAGCATAGCTTTGTCGATCATCGTTAACTGATCGTCAGCCATCACGTAGTAAAGCTCTTTCGCTTCACCGTATAGAGTCTTACCATCATCCGTCAGCTGAGAGAACGTTGCCAAGTCACCATAACCTTCAATTTCTTGGATAGATCCATCTTTTGGATCGCGAGTTACGATAACTTTGTCTGCATTAATATTGATACTGCCTTGCTTAAGCTTAACGTCACCAAGAAAGGTGACTTTATTGCTTTGCATATCTAGCTGCTGGCTATCCGAGTCAATATAGACAGGTTGATCCTGGTCTGTTGATAGCGCTAGCGCTTGGCTAGAGATAAATAAACAAGAAATCAGACTAAGGTGTGAGAGTTTCATATCTACCTTGTACATGTTTGTATAGGGTGGCGTGATTATCGGCAAAGTTACCGTTCATTGCTTGCCCTACCGTTTCAAATTGTGGACCAACCAAGGTTACTTGGTTATCTGCCCAAAAATCTCTACTGTCCAACTGGATGTTCATCACCTCAGTCGACATAGTGTCAAACCCAGAGTCGGGTAATAAGTTTGTCGCAAGGACATCCTCATATAGGGTCAATACATGCTCTTGGGTTAATACGCCGCGAACTGCTGTGATTTCCCACTCTTGGGTTGTGCCTTCCTTATACACTTTAAGGACAGGCTGTTGGAATATGGTGTCACCGCTCTTAGCGTAGTGATCGAGCGTGACTGATGTAATGACGTAGCTACGAATACCGTCCTCAGTGTAAGAGGTGTTTTCTAGCCCTTCGCCACTAAACATTGGGAGTTCTGTATCTGGTTCAACCTGAATATCATAACTCTGCTGCTTGTCTAAAAGATAGTAAGCAGACCAGCATATTATGAAACTCACGATGATATAGCCAATACGAGAAAGACTCATATGCTTAAACCTTTATGAACGTCGAGTTCGTCTCGTGCTTGAAGAATAAGGTCGCAGACTTCCCTAACTGCTCCGTGGCCACCTCGAATTGAAGTGACGTAATTTGCTCTTTTCGCTAGGAGAGGGTGACCATCTGCAACGCAGACTTTGAGTGCCACTTTTTCCATTACTGGCCAATCAATCAGATCATCGCCAATATAGCCTGTTTGTTCTGGAGCGATATTTAATTTGCTACAGATGTCTTGGTACGCTTTGATTTTATCGTCTTGGCCTTGGTAGATCAGCGAAATGCCAAGGGCTTTCATGCGATTCTCAACAATTTGCGAACGACGACCAGTGATGATAGCAATCTCAATACCAGCATTCATTAGTGACTTAACACCATAACCATCACGGGTATGGAAAGTCTTCAGCTCTTCACCTTGGTTTCCCATGTAGATTAAACCGTCGGAGAACACACCATCGACATCGCAAATGAGTAGTTTAATCTGTTTGGCAATCGCGAGGGTAGAAGGTTCCACTGGTTGATACAGCGTTTCAATCATTTCTGGCATTACATCACTCCAGCTTTTAATAAGTCATGCATGTTCAGTGCACCAACCACTTTGCCTTGTTCACATAGAATTAGGCCATTGATGCTTTTATCTTGCATTAAGTTAAGGCCTTCAGCCGCGAGCATATTTGGTTCAGCAACCGTTGGGTTTACTGTCATCACATCGCCAATCAGCGCGCTATGAATATCGATTCTCTTGTCAAGGATACGCCTTAAATCACCATCAGTGAAGATGCCAACCAGTTGCTGGTGGTCACCGACAACGGCAGTCATGCCAAGTCCTTTTTGACTGATTTCAAGTAAAGCGTCACGTACCACAGTTGTTGGTGTTACTAATGGTAGTGCACTGCCGGTATGCATGATGTCAGCAAGTTTAAGCAGCAGTTTACGTCCTAATGCACCACCTGGGTGTGATAGGGCAAAATCTTCAGAGGTAAAACCGCGCGCTTGCATCAGTGCCATAGCTAGAGCGTCACCCATGACCAGTGTTGCGGTTGTGCTAGAAGTTGGTGCCAACTGAATCGGGCAGGCTTCTTTCGGCACGGTAATTTGCAGGTGAATGTCTGACAGCTTCGCCATGTTCGAATTGGGTTTACCTGTCATGCTGATGATTTTGATGTTGAGGCGTTTCAATACCGGGAACAGAGCTAAGATTTCTCCTGACTCACCTGAATTGGAAATCGCTAGAACAATATCACCAGGTTCAATCATGCCGAGATCACCATGCGCAGCTTCACCTGGGTGAACGAAAAACGATGAGGTACCCGTACTGGCTAGCGTTGCCGCAATCTTATTACCGATATGGCCCGATTTACCCATTCCCATTACTACAACTTTGCCATCTTTATTAGCAATGATCGACTCACATGCTTTAACAAAGTCCTGGTTTAGGTATTGGTCTAACTGCTCTAGAGCTTCAATTTCAGTTTCTAGAACTTCTAAAGCAGCAGAACGAAAATCAAACATAGAGAACTCCCGAGAATCTTAAGCGGTCATGTTCATGATTAGGTAAGCTTGGTAGCCGATAAAACAGCAGAATAGAGCAGCGCCTTCGTAACGGTTGATGCTACGTGATTTGCCTAGTGCCATCGCAACCAGCAGTAACGACACGCCTAACATAACCCAGAAATCACGTCCCATTGCGTATTCGCTTAGGATTGATGGGTTAAGAATGCCAGGGATACCCATTACCGCGAGAATGTTGAATACGTTGGAGCCGATAATGTTACCTACCGCCATATCGTCTTCGCCTTTCATCACACCAGCTAGAGAGGCTGCAAGTTCAGGAAGACTAGTACCTACGGCGATAATGGTTAAGCCAATCACCAGATCGCTCATACCGAAGTACTGAGCGATGACTACTGCGTTATCGACCAGAACGTCCGCAGCTAAAGGCAGAACAATAAGACCAATCACCACCCACATTGCGGCTTTGCCGTTGCTCACGCCTTCTGGTACTTCGGATTCTTGCTCTTCAATCAAAGCATCGCCGTTTTTTTTCTCGTTGCGACTAATGCGAAGCATGGCAAGAATAAAGGCTGCAAATAGAACAAACAGCAGCACACCTTCGTAGAAGCCTAAGTGGCTGTCCCAAAGTAGAACCCCGGCAAGAATCGTCACACCAATCATCAGTGGTAGCTCACGACGTAGTACTGCGGAGCTAATCGATAGTGGCTTTATCATCGCGGTGATACCCAGAATTAGAGCAATGTTGGCAATGTTTGAGCCCAACACGTTGCCGACCGCAGTATCGGTTTTGCCATCTAAGGCAGCGGTAGCCGAAACCATCATTTCAGGAGCAGAAGAACCCATTGCAAGAATTGTCATACCGATGACTAGTGGTGAAATACCAACATTTCGGGCTAGAGCAGCAGCGCCAAACACCAACTTATCTGCACTCCAAACCAAAAAAACTAATCCAATAATGAGAAACGCAACGGCTTCGAACATGATGATTCCTAATCAATATACAACGAGAGAATTTAACCGTTAATTTTGACGGTTTGGTTTATAAAAGGGAAGCGCTACCTTCAAATTAATTGTTAACTATAACTAGGATTAAAAGAGTTTAAGTGTGAGCAGCTATTACTGTTACTAATATTAAACTCACTCACATTTAATCGAACAGTGCTTTAAATTATGTATGAATGTGCTTATGATTGCCCATTCTTAAAGGAGTGACGTAGAGTTGAACATGGATTTCGAAGATTTAGTAACCGTAAAACAGCTAACCTTCTCTCGTGGTGAGCGTAAGATCTTTGACGATGTGAACTTACACGTACCTAAAGGCAAGGTGACGGCCATAATGGGCCCGTCAGGGATAGGTAAAACAACTTTGCTGCGCCTTATCGGTGGACAGATCTATCCTGACTCGGGTGAGATTTGGTTCGATGGTCACAATATCCCTGCCTTGAGTCGCTCCAAGCTCTATCAAGAGCGCAAAAAAATGAGCATGTTATTCCAGTCAGGCGCGCTGTTCACTGATCTCAATGTGTTTGATAACGTTGCTTTCCCTCTGCGTGAACATACGCAACTTGAAGAGTCCTTAATCCGAACCCTAGTGCTTCTTAAGCTTGAAGCCGTTGGTCTACGTGGTGCAGCTAAGCTGATGCCAAGTGAGTTGTCTGGCGGTATGGCAAGGCGTGCGGCGCTGGCAAGAGCGATTGCCCTTGACCCAGACCTAATCATGTTTGACGAACCTTTTGTTGGCCAAGACCCAATTACCATGGGTGTGCTGGTGGAACTGATTCGTAACCTCAATCAGGCGCTAGGTGTTACCTCTATTGTTGTTTCTCATGATGTGCCTGAAGTGATGAGCATAGCCGATTGGTGCTACATCTTGGCGAATGGCAAGGTTGTCGCTTGCGGCACTCCGGAGGAACTGCGTGACAACCCAGATCCTCAAGTACAACAATTTCTCAAAGGGGAGGCAGACGGCCCTGTGCCATTTAGCTACCCATCTCAACCTTTAGCCAAGGAGCTTTTCTCATAATGGCAGGTTTTGTTAATTTCGTTGCTTCTGTCGGTCAAAGAAGCATGGCTATCTGTGAATCATTTGGCCGTGCGAGCTTGATGTTGTTTGGCGCTATCGTCAGCCGACCTCAGCCGATTAAGAATCTCCCCTTATTGATTAAGCAGCTATACAGTGTTGGTGTTCAGTCTCTGATCATCATTGTGCTATCTGGCCTGTTTATCGGCATGGTGCTCAGTCTGCAAGGCTATGTCATCTTGGTCGACTTTGGCGCTGAAGGTGCCTTGGGCCAAATGGTTGCGCTTTCCTTGCTACGTGAGCTTGGCCCTGTGGTGACCGCACTGCTCTTTGCAGGCCGAGCGGGCTCTGCGTTAACCGCTGAAATTGGTTTAATGAAAGCGACAGAGCAGTTGTCTAGCATGGAAATGATGGCGGTTGATCCACTTAAAAGAGTGATTGCCCCGCGCTTTTGGGCTGGAGTTATTTCTATGCCGATGCTGGCGATGATTTTTATGGCCGTCGGTATTTGGGGTGGGCAGTTGGTTGGTGTGGATTGGAAAGGAATTGATCACGGCAGCTTCTGGTCGGCGATGCAGGCTTCAGTGGAGCTTGGGCAAGACATTGGTAACAGTATGATCAAGAGCTTAGTGTTTGCGATTACAGTGACTTGGATTGCGTTATTCAACGGTTACGATGCGATTCCTACTTCGGAAGGGATTAGCCGAGCGACAACACGTACGGTTGTCCACTCTTCACTGGCTGTACTTGGGCTAGACTTCGTACTAACCGCCTTGATGTTTGGTAATTAAATGATGTTTGGGAATTAATCATGCAACAAACTCGAAAGATTGAATTATGGGTTGGTAGCTTTGTTATCGCAGGAATTTGCGCAATTCTGGTGATGATTTTTCAAGTTGCTGACGTGAAAGGGTTGGGTTCCAACGATACTTATACGCTCAAAGCGGAATTTGACAATATCGGTAGCCTTAAAGTTCGCTCACCGGTCAAAGTTGGTGGCGTCGTGATTGGACGCGTGACCAATATAGCCTTAGATAGTGAGTCCTTACTACCGGTTGTGAGCATGGCGATCAATAGCACGTATAACCAGTTTCCAGAAACCTCTAGTGTTAAGATCCTGACATCTGGCCTAATTGGCGAACAGTACATCGGCTTAACGCCAGGCTTTGTGTTTGACGATGAGCAAATGCTGGTGGAAGGCGACTACATTGAAGATACAAAATCAGCGCTGGTGCTAGAAGATTTGATTGGTCAGGTCTTGTATAGCGTTGGTGGCGATTCAGAGAGCGAGTAAGGAGCAGCAATATGTTTAAAAAGTTAGTACTTACTCTGTGCTCATTGATGTTGACGTTTCAAGTCGTAGCCAATGAAGTCGACAAAACACAGCCTTATCAGATGATGAAGCAAGTCTCTGAAGTGGCGTTTGCAAGATTAAAGGCTGAACAGGAACAAATTCATCAAGATCCTGAACACTTAAAAGTGATTGTTGATGAAGAGCTAATGCCGTATATCAATGAAAAGTATGCTGCACTTAAGCTTCTTGGGCCGAACTTAAAAGGTGCCAAGCGTGAAGATGTCGCAACATTCATCATCGCGTTTCGTGCCTATCTGATTAGCTCATACGCACAGGTTCTGACTCAATATACTGATCAGACGATTGAATTTGGTCCAGAGACAAAACTTAACCCTAAAAAAAGCATTACCGGAGTTAAAGTAGATATTGTTGATGCGCCTAGACCGAATATCAAATTAGAGTTTAAGCTGCGCAAAGATAAGAAAACTGGCGAATGGCAAGTGTTCGACATGATTGCTGAAGGTATTAGTTTGCTGTCGAGTAAACAATCTGAGTGGAACGGTAAACTGCGTCAAGAGGGTATTTTGGCGGTAGCTAAAGAACTTGAAGGGCTTGCTCAGCAACCGATTCGCTTTGAGAGCAAAACACAATGATAAACCCAGAATGGCGCACTAACAGCGCAGCTGAGTTTGCATTGAGTGGTGACCTAAACCGAGAATCAGTGCCTAAATTGTGGAGCTCGTTAAAACAGCAGCAATGGTCGGGCAGTGAGGTTGAGGTTTCGCTAGAGCAGCTTAAAAAAATAGACTCAGCAGGAATGGTGATGTTAATTCACCTAATAGAGCATGCAAAAAAACAAAACTGTCATATAATGCTCAGTTTCGTGCCGGATGAACTGCGCACACTATTTCAGTTAAGCAATGTCGATGAGTGTATTGCTCAACATTTAAAGAATAATACAGGGGTGAATTGTGGATAGCGCAAAAGTACAACAGATTTTAAACGACGCTTTGAAATTAGAAGAACTACACGTTAAAGGTGAAGGTAGCCATTACGAAGTAGTTGCTGTTGATGCTTGTTTCGATGGAATGAGTCGCGTTAAAAAACAACAACTAATCTACGCACCACTAATGGAATACATCCAAAGAAATGACATCCATGCAGTTTCAATTAAAGCTTACACTCCGGATGAGTGGGCGCGTGATAAGAAACTGATGTCGCTGTAAGGTTTAATAATGGAAAAGTTTCGAGTAACAGGTTCTGATCAGCCATTAGTTGGTGAAGTCACTATCTCAGGTGCAAAGAATGCTGCACTACCAATTTTATTTGCATCGATTCTGGCTGAAGAACCAGTAGAGGTGACAAACGTACCACGTTTACGCGACATCGATACTACGATGGAGCTGCTAGAACGTTTAGGTGCAAAAGTAGAACGTAATGGTTCTGTTCATGTCGACCCAAGCAGTATTAATGAGTACTGTGCGCCATATGACCTAGTGAAGACGATGCGTGCTTCTATCTGGGCTCTTGGTCCACTAGTAGCTCGTTTTGGCCAAGGCCAAGTGTCACTGCCAGGTGGTTGCGCTATCGGCGCTCGTCCAGTGGATTTGCATATTCACGGCCTTGAGCAGCTAGGCGCGACAATCACACTTGAAGATGGTTACGTGAAAGCCAATGTTGATGGCCGTCTAAAGGGCGCTCACATTGTTATGGACAAAGTAAGTGTTGGCGCAACAATCACGATTATGTGTGCTGCAACACTAGCTGAAGGTACTACGGTACTTGATAACGCGGCGCGAGAGCCAGAAATTGTCGATACAGCAGAGTTCCTAAATAAATTAGGTGCGAAGATCTCAGGTGCTGGTACCGATACCATCACTATTGAAGGTGTTGAACGTCTAAGTGGCGGTACTCATGCTGTGGTTGCTGACCGCATTGAAACAGGTACTTTCCTTGTTGCTGCCGCGGTATCTGGCGGTAAAGTAACTTGTCGCAATACCAAAGCTCACCTGCTTGAAGCAGTTCTCGCTAAGCTTGAAGAAGCAGGCGCGAAAGTAGAGACAGGTGAAGACTGGATTTCTCTTGATATGACAGGTCGTGAGCTAAAAGCGGTGACAGTGCGTACTGCGCCGCACCCTGGCTTCCCAACCGATATGCAGGCGCAATTCACGCTACTTAACCTGATGGCTAAAGGTGGCGGTGTCATTACCGAAACTATCTTTGAAAACCGCTTTATGCACGTGCCAGAGCTGATGCGTATGGGGGCTAAAGCAGAGATTGAAGGTAACACGGTTATCTGTGGTGATGTTGATGAGCTGAGTGGCGCACAAGTAATGGCAACAGACCTTCGTGCTTCAGCAAGTCTGGTTATTGCTGGCTGTATCGCTCAAGGTGAAACCATCGTTGACCGTATCTACCATATCGACCGTGGTTACGACAAGATTGAAGACAAGCTATCGGCACTAGGTGCGAATATCGAGCGTTTTCAAGACTAATTTAGCTTTGAGCTAACATTTGTAAGCCGAAACGTAAGTTTCGGCTTTTTTATGAGCGATAGATCAGTTAGAGTCTGGTCAACTTATTTTACTCCCAGAACTCTTGGAGAATACAATGATTGCACTATTACGTGTATTAGCAGTTGCTATTTTTGCAGTCGTAATGTTTGTGTTTGGCTGTGGCTACTGTTTGCTGAGCCCACGTAACCCTAAGCATGTTTTTACCTTTGGCCGCCTGTTCGGCAAGATGTCACGAGTGTTTGGTATTAAACTGGAACTCCGCTTGCCAGAGGACGCATATCAGCGCGGTCAGCACATCTATATTGCTAACCACCAAAACAACTGGGACCTGTTTACCGTTTCTTCTGCAGTAACGCCTAAAGTGGTTACTGTCGGCAAAAAGAGCTTAGCTTGGATGCCGCTATTTGGTCAGCTTTACTGGCTGACAGGTAACATTTTGATTGACCGTGCGAACCGCTCTAAAGCAAAAGGCACAATTGATCAGGTTGTTGATCAAATGAAGCAGAGTGATGTATCGGTATGGATGTTCCCAGAGGGTACGCGCTCACGTGGTCGTGGCTTACTGCCGTTTAAGACTGGTGCATTTCATGCGGCTATCGCAGCTCAGCTGCCAATCGCTCCAATCGTATGTAGTTCTACGGCTGGCATTAAGCTCAACCGATGGAACAATGGTCACGTGATTGTTGAAATGTTGCCTCCAGTGTCGGTAGAGGGCTACGGCAAAGAGAACGTAAGAGAACTTGCTAACGAGTGCCGAGAGCAAATGAAGGCGAAGCTAGAAGCACTAGACCATGAAGTCACGATGCTTAATCAGCAAGAAGGTGTTAAGGCGTAGCTTCAACATCTAAATGGAAAACTTTAAGCCAGTAGTCTTATGTCTACTGGCTTTTTTGTACCAAGGATAAGTAGTTAGGCTCGTGCAATAGCCATATCTAGGCAATCTAAGAAGCGCCCTGAATCTTCAGTATTTTATTAGGGGAGAGTAGTAGAATCCATGGTAAATAGGTGTGTAGGGCTTCTCGGGAGCTTTAGATAATATGGTATGACGCAGGGGCATATCAGTCTTGTATTCAGTCAAGGAACGATGTCTAAGATCTTGGTTAGGAGAGGCAAGAAGGAAATGTTTAGATATAAAAAAGCCAAGTCTTTCGACTTGGCTTTAAAAAGTGGCTCCTCCTGCTGGGCTCGAACCAGCGACCTGCGGATTAACAGTCCGTCGCTCTACCAACTGAGCTAAGGAGGAATTATTCTTTTTATGCTCTTTCTAAGAAGAAAGAATGGTGCCGACTACCGGAATCGAACTGGTGACCTACTGATTACAAGTCAGTTGCTCTACCTACTGAGCTAAGTCGGCACACTAAATGTGGCTCCTCCTGCTGGGCTCGAACCAGCGACCTGCGGATTAACAGTCCGTCGCTCTACCAACTGAGCTAAGGAGGAATTGTCCATTGAGAAAAGAAATGGTGCCGACTACCGGAATCGAACTGGTGACCTACTGATTACAAGTCAGTTGCTCTACCTACTGAGCTAAGTCGGCGCACTTTATTTCTTTTCATGTTGTTGTCTTATTCAGACACCAACAAATAAATTGTGGTGCCCGGAGGCGGAATCGAACCACCGACACGAGGATTTTCAATCCTCTGCTCTACCGACTGAGCTATCCGGGCGACGAGGTGTATTAAAAGGCTTTTCGTTCTTTAGGTCAACATTAAAATGCAAAAAAAATATCGTTTGTTGTTTTTCTATACTTAATGGGCTGTTTTTATCCATTTTGAGTAAGAAATGTATAGAGGGCAACAGGGGATATGCGATAGAAAAGGCGTAATAGTCTAGCTAAGACAATAAAAAAGCACGCAAAGAGGCGTGCTTTTTACTAGTCTGAGTTCGATTAGTGTTTAACAGTAAACTTGCTTACCCAGTTTTCGAGCTCATTTGAAAGCTGAGCCAGGCTTTGAGTACTGTTATGACTCTCAGTAACGACGCTACTTAACTGATTGCCACTCTCTTCAATCATGTTAATACGCTGAGAGATATCATCGCTGACTTGTGTTTGCTCAGCAGCAGCAGTCGCGATTTGATGACTCATTTGCGTAATCGACTCTAGGGCCACTACGATTTGCTGCAGGGCTTCTGAGGCATTTTGTGATTCTTCTACCGTACTTTGACTGGTTTCTGCACACACTTCCATGGTTTGAATGGCGTTACGAGAACCTTCTTGTAGGTTGGTGATCATTTGCTGGATCTCTTTGGTGCTATCTTGCGTTCGACCCGCTAGGTTACGAACTTCATCCGCAACCACAGCAAAACCACGACCTTGTTCACCAGCACGTGCAGCTTCTATAGCAGCATTGAGTGCTAATAAGTTGGTCTGTTCAGCAATGTCACCGATAACATCGAGTACTTTAACGATATTGTTTACGTCGCTATCAAGGTCAGCCACGGCTTGGCTAGCAGTGCCTAGTTGAGATGCAAGGCCTTGAATGTTGTCGACAGTATTATGAATCAGTTGCTGGGTATGCTGACTCTGTTTATCCGCTTCTTCGGTATTACGTGCCGTGTCGCTAGCTGAGTCTGCGACATTGTTTGCAGAGGAAGCCATTTCCGTCATTGCCGTTGCGATCATCGCTGTCGATTGCTGTTGTGAGCCAGTTAGATCTGCAATTGATGCCGCTCGACCTTCCACGTTACCTAATTCATTACGTAGGGCGTGCATGGAGTTGTCTAAGTTACCGACTAACTGAGCAAGTGATTGACTCATTTGCTGTACCGCTTCGTAGATACTGCCGCTAGGCGCTTGCTCGCTGAAAGAGCTTTGAATATGGCCGTTTGCGACGTCTTGCACCGCTTTACGCACATCTTGTGGTTCACCACCAAGTAGCGCAAGCATACGACGAATAGAGATAATTAGCGCTGCTAGAATAGCGCCTGCAATGGCTAAACAAAGCACAAGCTGCCATTGAGCCGTTGACCAGAAACGTGCATTGACTTCATTGAAGCCGATACCAGTGCCCACAACCCAACCCCAATGAGGTGTTCTCTCTGCAATAGAGAGTTTTTCTTCAATTGAGCCATCAGCTTGTTTCTGTGTCCAAGTGTATTCGACGATTTGGCCAGTACGCTGACCTAGTACATTGAGAATCAGCTGGCCGACACTATTGCCATCGCCGTCTTTAAAGTCATTAAAGCTGGTGCCATGTAGCTGGGGATCTAGTGGGGTCGCAATGAATGTCATATTCTCATCAGCGACATAAACGTATTCATTATCTTTGTAGATATTGTTACGTAGCAATCGAGTTGCCAGTGCCTTGGCTTCGTCTTCTTGCAGCGTTCCTTCTACCGACATCTTTTCAACTTCGGTTAGGATGCTGTAGGCACTATTGAATAGCTCAGTTACACGTGCCTTGTTATCCAGGTTGCTGGCTACACGTAGTGTCCATAAACCTGTAGCTGTTAAAGCAAGCAAAGCTATTAGGATAATTCCCGATAATAAATAAGCTTGTGTCTTCAGTTTCATAAAATTAGCTCACAAATAGGTCATTCTTATATTTATTTCAGTTACATATCGATCTGTAACATGGCTGTCATCTTATTGTAGTTCAAGAAAAGCGAATAGGAGACAGGCGTTAAACTATGATTTGGATTAAATTTTTGTAGTGAAATAAGTTCTTTTTAAGAAAGGTAGCGCATAGCTACCTAGTTAATTGAGTCAGTCTAAGTGTCACTAAGCATGGTACTCGGTGAATGTAAGGGGATTTTCTAAAAGATATTAGGAAAGCAGAAATGAAAAAAGCCAAGTCTTTCGACTTGGCTTCTTAAAGTGGCTCCTCCTGCTGGGCTCGAACCAGCGACCTGCGGATTAACAGTCCGTCGCTCTACCAACTGAGCTAAGGAGGAACTATTCTGTTTGTGTCTTGCCAATCTTTTCAAATTAGGCAAGCGCACCAAATATGGTGCCTCGAGGCGGAATCGAACCACCGACACGAGGATTTTCAATCCTCTGCTCTACCGACTGAGCTATCGAGGCAAAAGAATGGTGCCGACTACCGGAATCGAACTGGTGACCTACTGATTACAAGTCAGTTGCTCTACCTACTGAGCTAAGTCGGCACACTGTATTCTTTTTGCTGCAAATTACTTTGCATCTCTGTTGACGTCTAAGACACCAACAATCAAATTGTGGTGCCCGGAGGCGGAATCGAACCACCGACACGAGGATTTTCAATCCTCTGCTCTACCGACTGAGCTATCCGGGCGACGGAGCGCTATTAAACGGATTTTCGGTCTTGCCGTCAACATGTTTTTAGAAAAAAAATTAAAAAAGTGCTTAAGTGTCGATTATTTAGTCGTTTTAACTAATTATGTTTTACCAGAGTTAAAATCTTTTTTGAATTTAGTAACTTTTTCTAGATATCGACGTGCTTCTGCGTTGGGGTGCTTTTTCGTCAGTGCCCAATAAACTTGATTCGGTTGCAAAGAATTTAAGTCTCTCATCGCTCGTTTACGGTCATTGCGGTTAAATGTGTTCAAAACGCCACCAGTACCACCGTTGTAGGCGGAAATCATACTGTACTCTAGCGACAATGGGTGGTTCACATCTTTCAAATAGCGATTTTTTAAGATGTAGAAATAGGCGGTACCCGTATCAATATTGTTTTCTGGGTTAAATAGATATTCAGGTGTCGGCTGTCCTGATTTCTTCTTCACTAACTTAAAGACATCTTTACCGGCTGTTTTAGGCACAACTTGCATCAAGCCATAGGCGTTGGCCCAGCTCACCGCATATGGGTTAAAGCTGCTTTCGGTTTTGATGATGGCGTAAATCAGGTCTTCTGGGATGTCATATTTGCGTGAAGCGCGTTGAACAATATCCGCATACTTGTAGCTGCGGATCTCAAATTGCTCTTCAACCATTGGGATTTCGACGTAGTACGCCTTTTTGAAATCCACGTCTTTAACTTTGAGTTTATTGGCGATCAGGTAGTCGGCAAAGCGATTGGCGCGCCAAGACCACTGGATTGGCTTTTTGTCTTGATCAACAACCTGACGATAAAGAAAAGGTTGGCCTTCCAGTACGATCTCTTTTGAAGAGAAAAGATCGACATTAGCCGGATCATCGGGTGTCAGTAGAGTTGTGATAATGGCATTTTTAAGATGCTGCTTAGGATCGGTTGGCGAAACCGTTTCGATCGTGATTAAGCCTTTATCAAAGTTAACTTCAGAGCGACTTAAGTAGTTATCGATGTATTTTACGTAGTTGTTTTTGCCTGCGAACTTGATTTCGCTTCGTCCCCAGCGTTTTTCGATATTGCCAGAGAAGCTATTGATTAAGGCGTCTAACGCACCGGTATCTTTTTCAAACTGACCGGGTAGCTGAGCTAGGTTTTTTGCAAATCGGTTAGTTGGCTCGTAGTTGACGTCATAGAAACTTTCTACAAACTCACGACTACAGCCTGTTAGTGACAGTGCGAACAGAAAATACGCTAACTTCTTCATAATGCTCCCAAAAAAATGACATCACTGCGGACAATGATGTCATTTCTTTTCAATTTCAACTCTGCTTGCGATTATTCGCTAGGTGGAGTGTAACCTTCGATATGAACTTCTTTACCTTCAAATAGGAAGTTAACCATTTCAGTTTCGATCAACTTACGATGCTCAGGATCCATCATATTCAGTTTCTTTTCATTGATCAGCATGGTCTGTTTGTGTTGCCACATTGCCCATGCTTCTTTTGAAATGTTGTCAAAGATACGTTTACCCAGTTCTCCTGGGTAAAGCTGAAAGTCTAGGCCATCAGCTTCTTTTTGTAGTCGAGCACAAAATACAGTGCGGCTCATAACGACTCCTTTAAATATTAATTTTGAAGTTCGAACGGTAGGCTTTCCAGTAATTGTTTAACTGGAGCGGCTAAACCGATCTCTTCAGGTTGCGATAAGTTATACCAAAGACCTTTGCTCGCTTCCATGATCACGTTAGGTTGCTTTGATAGGTCTACCAAAATTGGCGTGATATCTAAGTGGTAGTGGCTAAAGGTATGACGAAAGGCAATCAACTGACTTTGTTGCTTAATCTCTCCGTCTTGAATGCCTCGATTGTCGATTTGAGATTGGATATCTGCGTTGCTATTTTCTGGGAAACAGAATAGTCCGCCCCAAATACCCGATTGTGGGCGTTGCTCGAGCCAGACCTTGCCGTCATGATGCAACATCACGAACCAAGCCTCTTTAACTGGCTTCTCTTTCTTTGGCTTTTTGCCAGGGTAGTCGAGTGGATTGCCTTGCTTATTGGCGACACAATATGATTCAACTGGGCACAGAGTACATTTAGGCTTGCTGCGAGTACAAACGATGGCACCCATATCCATCATCGCTTGGTTGTATTTGTCGACATCAACTTCTGGCGTGTGCTCTTCAGCAAACTGCCACAGTTGGTTCTCAACTTTTTTCTGCCCTGGCCAACCTTCGACGGCAAAGCTGCGCGCTAAGGTACGTTTAACGTTGCCGTCCAAAATCGCATGCGGTTGCTTATACACCGAAGATAAAATCGCAGCAGCCGTTGAGCGGCCAATACCCGGCAGAGCATTCATATCTTCGATATTAAGCGGAAACTCGCCACCGTATTGCTCAGCAACCACTTTAGCTGCTTTGTGCAGGTTTCGCGCGCGGGCGTAGTAACCAAGTCCTGTCCAAAGGTGCAATACTTCATCTTGCTCAGCATTGGCTAAGTCAATTACGGTCGGAAAGCGCTCAAGGAAACGTTGATAATAGGGAATAACTGTCGCGACTTGAGTTTGTTGCAACATGATTTCTGACAGCCAAACGCTATATGCGGTTTTATTTTGCTGCCAAGGTAGGCTTTTACGGCCATAGTTTTCGTACCATTCAAGAATGGCATTGGCGAATGGAGTCACGACTTGCTCTATTTATAATTTGATTTGCTAAAATTGCACCACATTCGGTGGCTAAAGTACAACCGATAAAGAGTAGGGTTATAATATTGGTGAAATCTTCTAAAAGACTTGCACCAGTGGCAATTCTTTGGATAATCACAATCCCTTTGAGTCGAGACCAATTTTTAAACAGGCAAAATCATGAGTGAAGTGACCACTAACGAGTACAACGAAGACGGTAAACTGATACGCAAAATTCGCAGCTTTGTTCGCCGCGAAGGTCGTTTGACCAAAGGTCAAGAAAACGCGATGAATGAGTGTTGGCCAACCATGGGTATTGATTACCAAGAAAAGCTTCTGGATTGGAAAGAAGTGTTTGGTAACGACAACCCTGTTGTTCTAGAAATTGGTTTTGGTATGGGCGCATCGCTGGTTGAAATGGCGAAAAATGCTCCTGAGAAAAACTTTATCGGTATCGAAGTACACAGCCCAGGCGTTGGTGCGTGTTTATCAGATGCTCGTGAAGCTGGTATCACTAACCTACGTGTTATGTGTCACGATGCGGTAGAAGTGTTTGAGCACATGATCCCTGATAGCAGCCTTGCAACGCTACAACTGTTCTTCCCTGACCCATGGCACAAGAAGCGTCACCACAAGCGTCGTATCGTTCAGCTAGGTTTCGCTGAAATGGTGCGTGAGAAGCTGATTGATGGCGAAGGCATTTTCCACATGGCGACTGACTGGGAAAACTACGCAGAGCACATGATCGAAGTGATGAACGAAGCGCCTGGTTTCGAAAACATCGCAGAGGATGGTGATTACATTCCTCGTCCAGATGAGCGCCCGCTAACAAAATTTGAAGCACGTGGTCACCGTTTAGGTCACGGCGTTTGGGATATTAAGTACAAGCGCGTAAAATAACCGCGATTGCTTAAACCTTGGTAGCTTGCTCCAATAGCCGCTAGGTAAAGAGATGATTAAAGCCAACATTGATGTGTTGGCTTTTTTGACCCTACAAGAAAATTATAATAACTAATTGATTTTTAAGGTTGCTGATGAAACCGACACAAGAAATTTTAAATGAGATTCTCGAAGAGGTTCGCCCATTAATTGGTCAAGGTAAGGTGGCCGATTATATTCCTGCTTTAGCAAAAGTGCCGGCATCTAAGCTGGGGCTGGCGGTTTTTACTAACCAAGGGGAAGTGATTAAAGCGGGTGATGCGGACGAGCCTTTTTCTATTCAGTCGATTTCAAAGGCGCTGAGCTTAACTTTAGCGATGTGTCTGTATAAGCCGGAAGAGATCTGGGCGCGCGTCGGTAAAGAGCCTTCAGGGCAAGCATTTAACTCGCTCATCCAGCTGGAAATGGAGCAAGGTATTCCGCGTAATCCATTTATCAATGCTGGAGCAATTGTGGTGGCAGATTTGCTTAACAGCCGTCTATCTGCACCACGCCAGCGTTTGCTGGAGTTTGTGCGTCAGCTTTCTGGTGATACGCATATCTGCTATGACAAAATAGTCGCTGCTTCAGAGATGATGCACAGTGACCGTAACGCTGCCATTGCTTATCTAATGCGTTCATTTGGCAATTTTGAGAATGATGTTATTCCAGTGCTGAACAACTACTTCCATGCCTGTGCGTTGAAGATGAGTTGTGTCGATTTGGCGAAAACCTTCAGCTATCTGGCCAATAAAGGTACTTCAGTACAGACTGAAAAAGCGGTTATTACGCCAACTCAAACTAAGCAGCTCAATGCGTTATTAGCCACTTGTGGCTTGTATGATGGTGCTGGAGAGTTTGCTTACCGTGTCGGTATGCCGGGTAAATCGGGCGTTGGCGGCGGCATCATGGCAGTGGTACCGGGTGAGATGACAATCGCGGTGTGGTCACCAGAGCTAGACCCTTCTGGTAACTCGTTAGCAGGCACTAAAGTGCTAGAGCTGCTTGCCGAGCGTATTGGTCGTTCAATTTTCTAAGTCTAAAAAAAGGGTTGATGCTTTCACATCAACCCTTTTTAGTTTCTGAGTTTTACTCTTCGGCCATAAAGGCTTCTAACAAATCATTGAGGAACAGTTTACCTTTCTCGGTGATTTGCCAGTGGGTATCACTTTCATCGATGTAGCCCATCTCAATAGACCAATCAATGGTCTCTTGAATCGCCTCAAAACCAAGCCCGGTAGTATCAAGAAAGTCCTGTTTCGGACACGCTTCGATCAGGCGGAAGCGGTTCATAAAGAACTCGAAAGGACGGTCTTCATCCGCGACTTGTTCTTCACTGTTTAAATACGGTTTGACCATATTATCGTATGCAGCGAGGTAGCCTTTCGGGTGCTTGATCTTAGTGGTTCGGACAATGCCTCCATCACTAAAGCTGAGCTTGCCGTGTGAGCCACAGCCAATACCTAAATAATCACCGAAGCGCCAGTAATTAAGGTTGTGCTGACACTGATAGCCCGGTTTGCTGTATCCAGATATCTCATACTGCACGTAGCCAGCCTCAGCCAGTTTCTTATGGCCTAGCTCGAAGATATCCCATAAGTCATCATCATCAGGCAGGGTAGGCTGCTTGTAATAAAACATGGTGTTGGGCTCAATTGTGAGCTGATACCACGAAAGATGAGGAGGATCGAGCTCGATCGCTTTTTCAAGATCCGCAAGGGCTTGATCAACAGACTGATCCGGCAAGCCATGCATGAGATCAAGATTAAAACTCTTGAGGCCAATTTGGTGGGCAAGCTTAGCTGCGTTAACTGCTTCCTCTTGCCCATGGATACGACCAAGCCGTTCGAGCTTTGTTTGCTCAAAGCTTTGCACCCCAACCGATATACGCGTTACCCCTGCTTTTTGATAACCAGCAAAACGCTCCGCTTCTATGGTGCCAGGGTTGGCTTCCATAGTGATCTCAATCTCTGGCTTAAAGGGTAGCTTTGCTTCAATCCCTGCCAGTAAGTTAGCAATACCTTCGGCTGAGATTAAGCTCGGCGTTCCGCCACCAATAAAGATCGAGTGCAGTAAGCGTGGGTTATCGTTGAGCTGGTAGCGCTCGATATCCGCTTCAAGATCTTGTAGCAGTGCCGCAATGTACTCTTGCTCAGGGATCTCCGCTTTTAGGGCGTGAGAGTTAAAGTCGCAGTAAGGGCACTTTTGTACACACCATGGGATGTGGACATAAAGGCTTAACGCTGGTGGAATTAGTTGGCTCATTGCAGTTACAAAGGTTGCTCAGAAAGCGTAGCAAACAGTGTTTTGAGTGCTTTACCGCGATGAGACAGCTGCTTTTTACGAACAGGCTCTAGCTCAGCTGATGCGCAGTTATCTTCAGGTACAAAGAAGATTGGATCGTAGCCAAAACCGTTTTCACCGTGAGCTTCAGTCAGAATACGGCCTTCCCACTTACCGTGACAAACAATCGGTGTTGGATCGTTCTCGTGGCGCATAAGAACAAGTACGCAGTGGAATCGAGCTGTACGCTCTGTCTTCGGTACCTCTTTCATTGCTTCAAGCAGCTTTTCAAGGTTCTGTTGGTCTGTTGCGCCTTCGCCAGCGTAACGAGCTGAGTAGATACCAGGAGCGCCTTTCAATGCATCGACTTCAAGACCTGAATCATCGGCAATAGCCGCAAGGCCAGTTTCTTTTGCAGCGTGACGCGCCTTGATGATGGCATTTTCAATAAAGGTGGTCCCTGTTTCTGCTACTTCTGATACGTTGAATTCGCTCTGCGCAACAACGTCGAAGCCAAAATCAGACAGCAGGTCCGCCATTTCACGAACTTTGCCTTGGTTACCTGTTGCTAGCACTATCTTTTTCATCTTGGCCTCTTTTGTTACAGCAAAGGAGAGCTAGCCGCTCTCCCTTTAAATAGGTTTTGGTCTTAGGGTGTCAAAAAGCGTTTAGATCATCACAACCCAATTACTCTTCGACATAAAATTTCTGGCTGAACTTTAATGCGCCTGTGCCTTTAATTCCAGCGTTAACATCAATATTGAACGTTAAGCGCTCCTCTTCCGAGATTGGAAACTCTGCAAGGTAGTAGATTGCATCGCCTTCTTTCACTTCTTTGAACGTCAGTTCGCGCATTTGGCCAATCAGGTTTTTAGTATGACCTGAAAGCTGTGCGGTGATGGCAGGTTTACCAGCTTGAGAGTTGTCTAGCACACTAATATTCAAAATTGCCGAGTAGCCGTTGCGCTTAAGTTTATAACTACGTGCTACCTGTGGAGTAAGAAAGGTTGAGTTGAAAGCCGAGTAGTGGACTTCAACATCTTTGATGTTCTTAAACTGCCCAGCAAAGCTAGGAACCGCGAACAGGCTTACCAGTAGTAGAGTGATCCATTTTTTCATTATGTGTCCTGATGTTTTTTACTATTTGGATTTAAATAAAAAGCCATCAAATGATGGCTTTAATTTCTTGTGGGATTTGTACTGGCGATTGGATACGGACTTGTTTATGTCGCCCGAGCTCGCCTTTTTCTATGGTTATTAATCCCTTCGCCACTTTAAATTGCTTGGCGAGATACTTACTTAAATGTGCATTGGCTTTGCCATCAACAGGAGGAGCTGTAATAGCAATTTTCAGCTCCTCACCATGTTGGCCAACAATTTTATCACGGCTGGCTTTCGGTTGGATGTAGAGTCTAAGCAGTAGATCCTCTCCATCAAACCAAGCTGCTTGTGACATTATAGCTGATACCAAATCGGGCCAATGATGTCGCCCATTAAGAAATTAGCGAATTGCAGAGCAATAAATAGCACCAATACGCTTAAATCAAAGCCACCCATCGCAGGGATGATACGGCGAATCGGCGCCAGCATTGGCTCTGTTAGTTGGTGGAATACGTACTCGATTGGGCTACGGCCTTGGCTAACCCAGCTCAAGATTGCGCGAATCAGCAGGACCCAGAAAAGTAGACCGCCAGCCGCTTTGACCAGTGATAATAGACCTAAGAATAAGAAGTCAGCGCTAAAGCTTACTGAACCATTTGAAGCGACTAAGATAAGTGCCACAAACTTCAAAACACATAACACGTATGCAAACAGAATCGTTGCTAAATCCAAACCACCCACGGAAGGAACAATGCGGCGCAGAGGCGCAACCACTGGCTGTGTCGCTTTAACAATAAATTGCGAAAACGGGTTGTAGAAGTCTGCACGGGCAGCTTGCAACCAAATACGTAAGATCACCACCATGATGTAGAGATCAAACAGGGTGGAAATCAGAAAACTCATTGAATTCATAGGTTACCCTTAATAATAGAGCCGTTAGCTCAAAGTCATTAAAATAATTTTTCCATCTCTTCAGCGCGCGTTACCGCTGCTTGCATAGCTTTGGCTACTATATCTGAAAGTTGGTGTTCGTTGAATGTTCGTAGCGCTTCTGCGGTCGTGCCACCTTTCGAGGTAACATTCTCACGTAAGGTCGCAAGCTCGGTATCTGGGTTGCCAGTAACCATGCTTGCAGCGCCTAGCGCAGATTGTTGGACAAGCAGTCGAGCTGTCTGTTTATCAAATCCTTGTGCGATGGCTTCCGCTTGCATTGCTTCCATAAATAGGAAGAAGTAGGCTGGTGCACTTCCGGCAGCTGCAATGATGTTGTTGATGCCTGACTCTTGTTCTACCCAACACACCTTGCCACAGGATTGCATAAGCTCAGCGGCAAAGGTTTTATCTTGCTCTGATACATGTGATGGCGCGTAAAGGCCACTCATACCTAAGCCAAGCTGCGATGGCGTATTTGGCATCACTCGAACTAAATTAAGCTCGCTATTTAACATCTGATCAAATCGAGCACTCTGAATACCAGCCGCGATAGAGATAACCAATTTTCCTGACCAGTCGATCGCTTGCAGAGGCTTACATACTTCTTCCATCATCTGTGGTTTGACGGACAATACCACCACGTCAGCGTCTTGTGCTGCTTGGGTGTTATCACTAGTCGTATGAATACCATAGGCTTGCTCTAGAGGCAGGCGACGAGTTTCAGACGGAGCAGTTGCAGTAATCAACGATGCTGGATATCCATCTGCAATCAAACCCGATACGATTGCCTTGACCATGTTGCCTGCGCCAATAAAGGCGATCTTCTTGTGTTCCATTGGTTATTTGATCCTTTAAAGATTTAAGCTTTGTTGGTGTAATCACGTGCACCAAAAATGGCAGTGCCGATGCGCACCATGGTACTTCCTGCTTCAATCGCTGCTTCCATATCACCACTCATACCCATTGAAAGGGTATCAATTTGTTGCTCTGGATAACGTTGCGCCAGTTTATCTTTCAGCTCAGCCAATTGGGTAAAGGCGCTAAGTTGAGATGCGTAGTCAGTTACGTTAGCAGGAATTGACATCAATCCTCTTAAAGTGAGGTTCGGCAGTGAAGAAATCAACTCTGCAAGCTCAAAGATTTCACCCTCGTTAAGTCCTGACTTAGATTGTTCGCCACTGGTGTTGACTTGCATCAGCACTTGGATCGGTTCGGCACCTGTAGGTCTTTGATCATTCAGGCGTTGAGCGATCTTAGCGCGGTCGATGGTGTGCACCCAAGCAAAGTTCTCTGCAACGTGGCGAGACTTATTCGATTGGATTGGGCCGATAAAGTGCCACTCTAGATCTAGCTCTGGATGGTGTTCTGAAAAATGTGTTACTTTGTTTGCACCTTCTTGCACATAGTTTTCGCCGAAGGCGCGCTGCCCTGCTCGCGCCGCTTCGAGAATTGCTTCGTTAGGCTTGGTTTTACTCACTGCGAGAAGTTGCACTGTCTCTCGACTGCGTCCACACTTTTGTTGTGCAGCCTCAATCTGTGAGGTGATCTGTTCAATATTTTGTTGAATACTAGTCATAGCCGATTTTACTTAAGGATTTTAAATGGATATCGCTGAATTACTGGATTTTAGTGTAAAGCATAATGCGTCAGATCTACATCTTTCTGCTGGAGTATCTCCAATGGTAAGGATTGACGGTGAAGTAAGAAAGCTTGGTGTCCCTGCTTTTAGCCATGCTGATGTGCATCGATTAGTGTTTGAAATTATGAATGATGCCCAACGCAGTGAATTTGAAGAGCGCTTAGAAGTCGACTTCTCATTTGAACTGCCCAACGTTGGTCGCTTTCGTGTCAATGCTTTTAACCAAACTCGTGGCTGTGCAGCGGTATTTCGTACCATCCCAACAGAGATCCCAACATTAGAGCAATTATCTGCGCCGAAGATCTTTGAAAGCATCTCTGATATGGAAAAGGGCTTGGTACTCGTCACGGGGCCAACCGGTTCGGGTAAGTCGACCACGTTAGCAGCAATGGTTGATCATATTAACCGTAACCATAACAAACATATCTTGACCATTGAGGACCCGATTGAGTTTGTTCATGACAATAATAAGTGCCTGATCAACCAGCGTGAAGTTCACCGCGATACCCACAGTTTTAAAAATGCACTGCGCAGCGCACTGCGTGAAGATCCCGATGTGATCTTGGTCGGTGAGTTGCGTGACCAAGAGACCATCAGCTTAGCTTTGACAGCTGCCGAGACGGGGCACTTGGTGTTCGGTACTCTGCACACCAGCAGTGCTGCTAAAACCATTGACCGCATTATCGATGTTTTCCCTGGCAGCGATAAAGAAATGGTTCGCTCAATGCTGTCAGAGTCACTGCGTTCAGTCATCGCGCAGAAGCTATTAAAACGTATTGGCGGAGGTCGTGTGGCTTGTCATGAGATCATGATGGCGACACCTGCCATTCGCAACTTAATCCGTGAAGATAAAGTGGCCCAGATGGCGTCGGTGATTCAAACCGGTGCAGCTCATGGAATGCAGACGATGGAGCAAAATGCCAAGCAGTTGGTTGCCCAAGGTTTAGTTGACCAAGCTGAGGTCGCAAAGAAAATCGAACTTGAAACATCGATGTTCTAATTGGTTGGAGCAGAATAATGGATATTGATGCTTTTTTGCAGGAGATGATCAACCAGAAGTCTTCTGATCTCTATATCACCGTTGGTGCGCCGATTCTTTATCGTGTCGATGGTGAGTTACGTGCGCACGGTGAAAAGCTTTCACGTGCGGTTGTGACTTCACTGCTTGAAGCTATGATGGATCATGATCGCCTGCATGAGTTTCATACCAGTAAAGAAGCCAACTTCGCGATCGTGCGCCACTTTGGCCGATTTAGGGTATCAGCCTTCTATCAGCGCGAAATGCCAGGGGCTGTGATTCGTCGTATTGAAACCAAAATACCGACCTTCGAAGAGCTTAAGTTGCCAGATGTGCTGCAAGATCTCTCGATTGCGAAACGTGGCCTAGTTCTGGTCGTGGGTGCGACAGGTTCGGGCAAGTCGACCACTATGGCGGCGATGACCGGTTATCGAAATACCCACCGTACAGGGCATATTTTGACGGTCGAAGACCCGATTGAGTTTGTCCATGAACATCAGCGTTGCATCGTTACGCAGCGTGAAGTCGGGCTTGATACTCAAAGCTATGAGGTGGCGTTAAAGAACTCATTGCGCCAAGCGCCGGATATGATTCTTATTGGCGAAATTCGCTCCCGTGAGACGATGGAGTACGCGATGACCTTTGCTGAAACAGGTCATCTTTGTATGGCGACACTGCATGCAAACAACGCCAACCAAGCGCTAGAGCGAATTTTGCATTTGGTGCCAAAGGAGCAAAAAGAGCAGTTCCTGTTTGATTTATCGATGAATTTGCGTGGTGTAATTGCCCAACAGTTGATTCGCGATAAGAATGGCCAAGGGCGTCATGGTGTGTTTGAGGTACTTCTCAACAGCCCCCGTGTTTCTGATTTGATTCGTCGAGGGGACTTACATGAGCTCAAATCCACCATGGCTAAGTCTCAGCAAGTGGGGATGCAGACTTTCGACCAAGCGCTATATCAGTTGGTTATGGATGACAAAATCAATGAAGAAGATGCATTGCACAGCGCGGATTCAGCCAATGATTTACGTATTATGCTTAAAACTCAGCGCGGCGATGATTCCTCTTCTGGTAGTTTGGCTAACGTTAAGATTGATATGGACTAACATTCTCACTCTTGAAGATGATGCTTTAACTGATTGAAATAAAAAGGGTGATGTTTACACATCACCCCTTTTTTGATTTTACTGCTCGCTAGTCGCCGTACTGAGCTTCAAACCAGCTTTCAAGAATAACTACCGCTGATTGGCAATCGACATTGCCTTTGCTCAACGCTTTGTAGCCACCCATCGCAAATAGGTCTGCGCGCGCTTCGGTCGTCGATAGGCGCTCATCATGCAGCTCAACCGCTACGCCAAAGCGGCCATGAAGTCGGTTGGCAAACTTTTTCGCTCTTGGGGTAATGGTTTCTAAATCGCGGCCATGCAGGTCGGTTGGTAAGCCAACCACGACTAAGTCAGGTTGCCACTCTTTAATTTGCTTCTCGATATCATCCCAGTTTGGAATACCATCGTTGGCTTTGAATGCTTTGAGTGGTGAAGCGGTGCCAGTGATTTCTTGGCCAATAGCACTGCCAATACTCTTGGTACCAAAATCAAAGGCCATAATCGTTCGAGACATAACTACTCTTTCAATAAATTGAGGTTAAGCGTGGCCGATGTCGCTGGATAGTTGAGAGACATCAATACCAAGCATTTGTACTGCTTTTTGCCAACGTTCATTAATCGGTGTATCGAACATCACGTTGGGATCTGCTTCAACGGTTAACCATGAGTTTTCAGACAATTCTATTTCTAGTTGGCCCGGTTCCCAACCCGAGTACCCAAGGGCCACTAGATAGTGATTGGGTTCAGCTTCAGTACCAAGGACCGTTAAGATGTCTCTTGATGTGGTTACAGAGACTTTATCACTCATCTGAATGCTGGATTCATAACTGTCTTTTGGCTGGTGGAGAATAAACCCACGGTCTTCCGATACAGGGCCGCCATTTAATACAGGCATTTCTAAGCTGTCTGTTTGAAGCTTTGGATGAGCGGACTCGACATCCACTTTTTCTAACATTTTTCCAATAGTGATATCAATAGGAGCATTGATCATTAGCCCCATTGCACCATCTTCATTATGTTCACAAACGTAAATAACGCTGCGCTGAAAGTATGGGTCTTTCATCCCCGGCATTGCCACTAAAAAATGGTTGGTTAAGTTCATAGTCACTCCAACTCAAAATGGGGCGATCAATGACCGCCCTATGATTAGCATGGCAAATTATTTTGCTTCTTGTAGGCGACGCTCAATTGCATCCATAAGTTTGCCAGTAATAGAGACATCAAAAGCCGCTTCGATTTCACGAATACAAGTCGGGCTCGTTACGTTGATCTCAGTTAACTTATCGCCAATCACATCAAGACCAACAAAGATAAGTCCTTTTTCTTTAAGTGTAGGCGCTACTGCCTCAGCGATCTTTTTATCTGTCTCGCTAAGTGGGCGTGCTTCACCTGTACCGCCGGCTGCAAGGTTGCCACGAGTCTCACCTTTTGCCGGAATACGCGCTAGGCAATATGGCATTGGCTCACCATCAACAACCAAGATACGCTTGTCTCCGTTACTGATATCAGGCACGAAAGTCTGCGCCATTGCGTAGTTTTGACCATGGTTAGTCAGGGTCTCGATAATCACAGATACGTTTGGATCGCCTTCTTTAACGCGGAAGATAGATGCGCCACCCATGCCATCAAGCGGCTTAAGGATTACATCACCATGTTTCTCGCGGAACTGCTTAATCTTCTCTGCTTTACGCGTCACGATAGTGGTTGGTGTAAGCTCAGGGAACCAAGCCGTGAACAGCTTTTCGTTACAATCACGTAGGCTCTGCGGCTTGTTGACGATCAGTGTGCCTTGCTCTTCTGCGCGCTCAAGGATGTAAGTTGCGTAGATGTACTCAGTATCAAACGGAGGATCTTTACGCATCAGTACCGCATCTAGTTGTGAAAGCTCGATGGTTTGCTCAGATTTGAACTCATACCAACCCGTTGGGTCTTCTTTAAGTTCAACCACTTTGGTGTCAGCAACCGCAACACCTTGGTCTAGATGAAGGTCATTCATCTCCATGTAGTGGATTTCGTAGCCGCGGCGCTGCGCTTCAAGCATCATGGCAAAGCTAGAGTCTTTCTTGATGTTAATGGACGAGATAGGGTCCATTACGATACCTAATTTGATCATATTGTTCTCCGTTTAACCAAGATCGCCGAAACGAACTTGCAGGGCTGTAATTGCAGTAAGAGCCGCCGTTTCGGTACGTAGTACACGTGGGCCGAGTAGCGTCTCTTCAAATTTGTAGTTTTCTGTCATACCGATCTCTTCCGCTGATAAGCCACCTTCTGGGCCAATCAATAGGCGTACTTTTTCTACCGGTGTAGGTAGGGTGTTGATCGAGTATTTTGCACGAGGGTGGAGGTTTAGTTTTAGACCGTCATATTCTTCACCACACCACTCTTCTAATTGCATGATTGGGCGGATTTCTGGGACTGTGTTGCGACCACACTGCTCACAAGCACTGATGGCGATCTTTTGCCATTGGGCGAGTTTTTTCTCGAAACGTTTTTGATCGAGTTTGACACCGCAGCGCTCTGAAATCAGTGGGGTAATCGTGTTTACACCGAGTTCCACCGATTTCTGGATGGTGAACTCCATCTTATCGCCACGTGAAATAACTTGGCCTAAGTGAAGGTCGAGTGGTGATTCTGAGCTGCGTTCGACACGCTGAGCAATATTCACTTCAACGTTTTTCTTTGAAACGCTAGCTATCTCTGCTGGGAACTCAGCGCCACTGCCGTCAAACAGTAGTACTTCTTGTCCCTCTTTCATGCGCAATACACGGCCAATATGGCCAGCAGCATCATCGCTGAGCATGAGAGAGCCTAACTGATTAATGGCTTCTGGGTGATAGATTCGTGGGATTCGCATTGTGTTTCGATTTCCAGCAAGAGGTTTTGAGATAACCTCTAACATGGATGCTTTTATGCGAAAAAACAAGGGGCAGAGAGAGTTTCCAATTAATTACTGGAAACTCTTAATTTCATAACGCAGAGAGAGTTATAGCGCTTGGCAAGCTTGGTAAACAAATGGGTTGTGATTGCCTTGGATTTTGAAGATGCGTTCTTCACGTTTGCATTCCCACTTATCCACTGGGAACTGCTTGTTCCATGCTGTCATCAACTGTTTCTGCTGTTTGGATAATTTAAAGCCGTACTCTTTACTCATGTAGAGGTAAGTACGCGCAATCGAGCCTTTTGCTCTATCGGGTGGCATGACCTTGCGTTGCTTAAAGTTAACCTGCATTTCGCAGAGTCCGTAGCTAACGCCATCAACACCATTCCATTGGCTGAAGTTGTAGTTAGAACGGTCGCCATTTACTTCTCCAATTGCTGGAGTCAGGTTATGCAGATCCGCTTCCATTAGACGGAAGGTCTTATCGTTCTTAGTACAGTTTTTTCGTCCACCAGTTTGCCAACATTGACGCTGGTGGCCAAATTGCCAAGCTGGCACAACATGCTCCCATTCGATTCGGGAAGCGCGCTTTTGTTGTTTACGTACTTGGTAACCACATGACTCTAAATCTGGTGTCCCTTTACGTCCCTGCCATTCAATATCGCAACCACAGTAAAAACTGGTTGGGTGATCGGCGTAAATTTTTACAGCTTCTTTTTTGGCTTTGGAGAACGAGGAAGGCGGAGCAGCATGGCTAGTAACACTAAAAAGTGTCAATAATAGACTGAAAAATAGGATTCTTTTCATGGAATTCCGTATTAGAAAAGTAGTATGGATTACAGTCTAACACGCAATTATGGCTGCTATTGGTGAGAATTGTCTTAATTAGGTCAGTTGTTTGCCAGTGAAACTTAGCGTCTGTTGGCACTGCTGGCAGCGGTAACTGGCTTGATTTCGCAGTACTTTATTATGGCGGCGGATAGAAAGGGGGTAGGTCGTACAGGCGCAAAGATATTCAAAGGTTTTCCCTTGTACGGAAGTGACTTCGAAGCTGTGGGTTGTTTTTGCGGGCACTTTAAAGACGGCTTCCATCACGCCTTGCCACTCTCTCCCGTGTGGCCGAACACGGCCATAGACTTGGTAAGTAATCAGGTGAGCGACTTCATGAGGAATAACGTCAGTAAGGAAAGCCTGTTGGTTTTCTTCAAATAGCGTTGGGTTGAGACGAATCTCGTTTAGCTGCAAGTAGGCTTTACCCGCTGCTTTACCACGCAGTTTGTAGTTAAGTTTTGGTTGCGGGAAAGTGCGTTTGAAAGCGAGCTGAGCCTGCTGGATGCAGTCAGCAATCACTTTATGTGCACGATAATTGAGTTCAGAATCCACAACCACTCCTAAATAAACGCCCCAGCTCAAATGGCTGGGGCGCATCATAGATCGAAATGGCTTAGCTTGTTAAGGGTGATGTTTCTTCTTGATGGTTTCATGGTAAGCGTGCCAAGTACCATAGCCAAGGATTGGCATGGTAAACAGCATGCCGATACCGTAGGTGGCAAAGCCGACAAGAATACCGCCACAAATCAGCGCGGCCCAAACAATCATCGCAGGGATGTTTGATTTAACCGCGTTAAAGCTGGTGAATACGGCTGTCATCATATCGACGCGGCGTTCCATCATTACTGGAATAGAGAACGCGGATATACTAAACACCACACAAGCTAGGACGAAGCCCACCAGTGAACCTATGACGAGGAAAGGCATAAATTCGGTTAGCGGTGCGCCTTGTACCGAAGGGTAGAGGGCATGAAGTAGCGCGGCAATACGCATCCAGAAAATCATACACACTGCCAATAGCACCGCAAATGCCCATTGGGAGGTGGAGTTGCGGCTAATGGCTCTCATGGAGTGGATTAAGCTGGCGCTATGGCCTTTTTCTCGCTCCCAAGCTGCATCGTATAAGCCTAAAGCTAAGAAAGGGCCAATGAGCATATAGACCACTAAACTTGGCATGACCACAAGGTGAGTGCCTTGCCATTGAACGAGTAGCACAATACCGATTGCTGCCGCCATAAAGCATAACCCATAGAAGGCACTGATTAAGGGCATTCTAACAAAGTCATGCAGGCCAAGAGACAGCCAGTGGAATGGTGCTGATATACTGAGTTGATTACACGGAATCGTGCGAGCGTATTCCGAGTCTGGGACTTCTTTCTGTTTATCTTTAAAGTCGTCTGGATTCACCGTACGAGGCATACATCCTCCTTGATCGATTCTCTACGTAGACTAAATTCGTTGGCAAATTTAGCGTTGGAAACTCGATGCCCGGCTTGGCGACGTCTGGGATGTAAGCGGCGCATCAGTTAACGCTAACGAGGTTTCAATCGCTGAAATTGCTCGTTAACATATTTTTAACTATTGACCCCATGGCAAAAAAATACAAATTTACGCCATAAATTTATCCCTAAAGAAAAAGGGCCTTTGGTTACCCAAAAGCCCTTTTTAATTCTATTAAGTCTTAAATTCTAATTACTTAAGACCAGCAAACTCTGCAAGAATCGCTGCTTTGTCGGTTGCTTCCCATGGGAACTCTTCACGACCGAAGTGACCGTATGCTGCAGTCTTCTTGTAGATAGGCTGAAGCAGGTTAAGCATCTCTTGTAGGCCATATGGGCGTAGGTCGAAGTTCTGACGAACAGCTTCGATGATGATCTCGTGAGCTACTTTCTCAGTACCAAACGTTTCAACCATGATAGATGTTGGATCTGCTACACCGATAGCGTAAGAAAGTTGGATTTCACAACGGTCAGCCATGCCAGCTGCTACGATGTTTTTCGCTACGTAACGTGCTGCGTATGCTGCAGAGCGATCTACTTTTGATGGATCTTTACCAGAGAATGCACCGCCACCGTGACGAGCTGCGCCGCCGTAGGTATCGACGATGATTTTACGACCTGTTAGACCACAGTCACCCATTGGACCACCGATTACGAAACGGCCTGTTGGGTTGATGAAGAAGTTAGTCTCTTTGTTGATCCATTCAGAAGGCAGTACTGGTTTGATGATCTCTTCCATTACTGCTTCACGTAGATCTGGAGTAGAGATTGAATCACAGTGCTGAGTTGAAAGAACAACCGCATCGATACCAACAATCTTACCTTGGTCGTATTGGAACGTTACCTGAGATTTCGCGTCTGGACGAAGGAAGTCTAGTTTGCCGCTCTTACGTACTTCAGCTTGCTTTTCTACAAGACGGTGAGAGTAAGTGATTGGTGCAGGCATTAGGATTTCAGTTTCGTTGGTCGCATAACCAAACATGATACCTTGGTCGCCAGCGCCCTGATCTTTAGGGTCTGCTTTATCAACGCCTTGGTTGATGTCTGGAGACTGCTTACCGATAGTGTTTAGAACTGCACAAGAATCAGCATCAAAACCCATGTCTGAGTGAACGTAACCAATTTCACGTACTGTCTCACGAGTGATTTCTTCGATATCAACCCATGCAGACGTGGTTACTTCACCACCAACCATTACCATGCCGGTTTTTACGTAAGTTTCACACGCAACACGTGCCTTTGGGTCTTGTTCTAGAATCGCATCAAGTACTGCATCAGAAATTTGGTCTGCAATTTTATCTGGATGACCTTCTGATACTGACTCAGAAGTGAACAGGTGCTTAGCCATGTGAGCTCCACTTTATCGATTGAGAGTGACCAGTTTTATTAACTCATCACTATTAAATAATATTAGTAATTGTAGGTGTATCTACATCTAGACGTCTATTCTAAATTTGATTGCTCGAATTACAAGCTCTTTTTTTTCATCAATCATAACTAAACGTTTGCTTTACTGCGTTTATATATAGACAACTTGATGGCAAAGGGAGCGAAATCTTAGAAAATTGTGAGCTTTTGGCTTGGAAAACGTTTGCAGTGCCACAAGTGCTTTGAGAGAATTATTATTCACACACTTATTTGATTCGCTTAATGCATTCAGGAGCTGACATGTCTTCTCGTCAACATCTCGCAAACGCAATCCGTGCTCTAAGTATGGATGGTGTACAACAAGCTAACTCTGGTCACCCAGGTGCACCTATGGGTATGGCTGATATCGCTGAAGTTCTTTGGCGCTCTCACCTAAACCACAACCCAGCTAACCCAGAGTGGGCTGACCGCGACCGTTTTGTTCTGTCTAACGGCCACGGTTCTATGCTGATTTACTCTCTACTGCACCTTGCAGGTTACGAGCTATCAATTGACGATCTGAAAAACTTCCGTCAGCTGCATTCTAAGACTCCAGGCCACCCTGAGTACGGTTACGCACCAGGTGTTGAAACAACAACAGGTCCTTTAGGTCAAGGTATCACTAACGCTGTGGGTATGGCGCTAGCTGAGAAGACTCTAGCGGCACAGTTCAACAAAGAAGGTCACGATATCGTTGATCACTTCACTTATGCATTCATGGGTGATGGCTGTCTGATGGAAGGTATCTCTCACGAGGCATGTTCATTGGCGGGTACGCTAGGTCTTGGTAAGCTGATCGCTTTCTGGGATGACAACGGCATTTCAATCGACGGTGAAGTTGAAGGTTGGTTCTCTGACGATACACCTAAGCGTTTTGAAGCATACGGCTGGCACGTAATCCCAGCAGTAGACGGTCACGATTCTGAGGCGATCAACGCAGCAATTGTTGCGGCGAAAGCAGATCCTCGCCCAACGCTTATCTGTACTAAAACAGTGATCGGTTTCGGCTCACCTAATAAATCTGGTTCACACGACTGTCACGGTGCACCACTAGGCGCTGAAGAAATCGCAGCGACTCGCAAGCAGCTTGGTTGGGAATTCGGTCCATTTGAAATTCCTGCTGATGTTTATGCAGAGTGGGATGCAAAAGAAACGGGCGCAGCAAAAGAAGCGGCGTGGAATGCTAAGTTTGACGCATACGCGGCAGCTTATCCTGCAGAAGCAGCAGAGCTTAAGCGTCGTCTAAACGGTGAGCTACCAGCACAGTGGGAAGAGAAAGCAAACGCAATCATTGCTGACCTTCAAGCAAATCCTGCAAACATCGCATCACGTAAAGCATCTCAAAATGCTCTAGAAGCGTTCGGTGCTATGCTACCTGAATTCCTAGGCGGCTCTGCTGACCTTGCACCTTCTAACCTAACTATGTGGTCTGGTTCTAAGTCTGTTTCTGCTGAAGATCCAGCGGGTAACTACATCCACTACGGTGTACGTGAATTTGGTATGACGGCTATCATGAACGGTATTGCACTACACGGTGGTTTCGTACCATACGGTGCAACTTTCCTAATGTTCATGGAGTACGCACGTAACGCAATGCGCATGGCTGCTCTGATGAAAGTTCAGAACATCCAAGTTTACACGCACGACTCTATCGGTCTTGGCGAAGATGGCCCAACTCACCAACCAGTTGAGCAAATGGCATC
>Ga0209379_10000324_pt1 | contig 44752 bp, 41 predicted proteins | sample tdDd001_FD_187124 | JGI IMG/M metagenome (GOLD analysis project Ga0209379, IMG submission 187124) | Marine sediment microbial communities from the Atlantic coast under amendment with organic carbon and nitrate - tdDd00.1 (SPAdes)... | ecosystem: Environmental > Aquatic > Marine > Coastal >... | reverse complement strand
TCATTACTTGTAGCATGGGATTTTTCAACAGTAGCAGAATATGCACTGGAACATGCGTTAATTTTTGCGGAGAATGTAAGTGCCGAGGTAATACTTGTTCATATTGTTAAGAAAGAATCTCAAATTGTAGAAGCCAAGGAAAAAATGGCTAAAATGATTGAGGATTTTGAAAAGGAGAAAAATGTTCGTCTGGAATCAATTGTTCGGGAGGGAAGTATTTTTACTACTATTAATGATATTGCCAAGGAGATGAATACTATGTTAGTACTTATGGGAACTCATGGTATTAAAGGAATGCAGAAGCTTACTGGCAGTTGGGCCTTAAAGGTAATTGTTGGATCCAGAGTTCCTTTTGTAGTGGTTCAGGCACCACCGGTGCAGAAAAAATATTCATCTGTAGTTTTGCCTGTCGACTTTAAGAAAGAGAACAAGGAAAAGCTAAGTTGGGCTGAATTTTTAGGTAAATTTTTTAAAGCAAAAATGCGAATCATTACGCCTAAAATGCCTGAAGGTCAGATGCTGCAAAGAACAAAAGCAAACCTGGTTTTTGCTAAGAAGTATTTGGAAAATAGAGGAATTGATTATGAGATTGATACAGCTGATGGAGGAAATGATTTTGCAATGGAAACTGTCGATTTCGCGAAGAAGATTGATGCTGATATTATATTGATTATGACTACAAAAAATATTTCATTCCAGGATTACATGCTGGGAGCTCACGAACAATTTGTTATAGCAAACTCAGCTCATATACCAGTTATGTGTGTAAATCCAAGAACAGATCTTTCCAAATACGGAAGTTTTTATTAATGCTTATTTTATTAATATCTATATTTGAACAACGGTTTTTTAGCCGTTGTTTTTTGTTTGATTAATTTGATAATAGAAGAAAAATGAAGTTAGTTTTTGCGACCAATAACCCGAATAAATTAATGGAGCTTCAGAACCTTTTAGGTGATGATATTGAATTGCTAAGTCTTGCAGATATTAATTGCAATGATGAAATTCCTGAAGATCATGAAACGCTTGAGGAAAATGCGACACAAAAGGCGGAATACATCTACAATAAATTTAAGTTGAATTGTTTTGCTGATGATACAGGATTGGAAATTGAAGCATTAAACAATGAACCGGGCGTCTATTCAGCAAGATACGCAGGTGTTGATAAGGATGCGAAAGCAAACATGAAAAAGGTTCTTAAAAATTTAGAAGGAGAATCGAATCGATTGGCAAGGTTTAGAACTGTAATTTCGTTGTTTTTAAATGATGAAGAGTATCAGTTCGAAGGTATTGTTCATGGTAATATATTGGAAAGTGAAAAGGGAAGAGATGGATTTGGGTATGATCCGATATTTGAACCTAAAGGATATTCAATCTCATTTGCCGAAATGGAAATGTCAGAAAAAAATAGGATAAGCCATAGAGGATTAGCGGTTCAAAAACTAGTAAAATTTCTTTTAAATTATAAATAATAGTCAGTTTTTATAAGTTATTATGCGACAGTTGTATATTGTAGTTTTATTGATGTTTAACTTTATTTATTTAAAGGCTCAGGACTTTACATCATGGACAGAACATTTGCCTTATAGAAAGGCGACACACCTTGTCGCGAATAATAAAAATATATTTTGCCTTACTCAATCCGGTTTGTTTTCTTATTCATTAACCGATAATGAAATTGTAAGTTATACCAAGGCAAAGGGTTTGTCGGATGTTAATATTACAGCAATAGGATGGTCGGAAGAGCAAAATTCTTTATTATTAGGATATGATAACGGCAATTTGGATCTGATAAAAGATAATGAGATCATTAATATCTCTGAGATCAATAAATTTTTCACTATCGATAACAAAACAATTAATTCCATAACAGTTTCAGGAGGTTTTGCTTATTTAGGAACTGATTTTGGAATTGTACTTCTCAATATTGATAAAGAAGAAATAACTGATACTTATATTATTGGGGCAGGAGGAAAAAGATTAAAAGTGAATGATGTTGTTCTAAGTTCGAATGAAATTTGGGCAGCAAGTGAGGAGGGCATTTACAATGCAATGTTAAATTCCACAAATTTAGTTGATTTCAACAACTGGAATCTTGTAACTAATATTTCTGCAAGTAATCGAGAGTGTAAGGATTTGGAATTTATTGGTAACGATTTATTTGTATTGCGATCGACATTTGGTACTACCAGTGAAATTTATAAGCTCACAAATAATATATGGTCAGAATTTCAGTCCAATACAAGTCAAATTTATTCTATTAAAAACATTAATAATAACTTGTGGCTGTGCCAATCGGATATTATTAAAGAGTTAAGTGTTAATGGCACACAACAATCTTCTATCACCTTAAATGATAATGATGATTTTAGAGATGTGTATCAGATAAATGATAGGGTTTTTATTGCCGATTATGAACGTTCATTAATTGAAAATCACGGATCTTCCTATGAAGTAATCAAACCCGATGGACCTATGAGGTCTGATATTAGCTCGGTACATTCTGTTGGAGATCAAACATGGGCAGTGGCTGGAAATCATGATGATTTGTATCAAAATGTGAACACTCCTGCTGAACTATTTTTATTTGAATCTAAAAATTGGAAAAATTTCACCCAGGAAAATACAGAGGATTTATCTGGAAAGTTTGATTTGGTTGATATTACGTCTAATCAGCGAAATGAATCCAGAATATATACAGCTTCGTGGGGAGATGGAATTTTCTTCTTTGAAAATCAGGAGTTAAAAGCAAATTGGAATTCAAGTAATTCACCATTAGATTCAAAAGGTGTAATTTCAATGTCGTCCGATTCTGATGGAAACTTATGGGTTTTAGATGCAAATTCTAATGATGCCATTAAGGTATTGAGCTATGAAGGAGAATGGAATTCGATCCCTTACAATAGTTTGAGCAATCAGCTTGATATGCAAAAAATTATTGCGCTTGAAAACGGTGACAAATGGGTGCTAAGAGCAGTTGGAAAATCCTTGTTTGCATTTAATGAAAATGGGACAATTGCCAACAAGGATGATGATGTTAGCGCTTCATTTTCTGTTCGCGACGAAAACAATTCTACCATTACATCCCAGGTATACGATTTGGTTGAAGATAAGGATGGGAGTGTTTGGTTAGCTACGTCAAGCGGGGTGGTTGTATATGCTGATCCTGGAACAATCTTTCGAAATGGTGATTTTTATGCCTATCGCCCAATAATTACAATAGAAGGATCAACACAATTTTTATTATCAACCGAAAAAGTAATTAGTATTACTACAAATGGAGCTAACCAAAAGTGGTTGGGAACAGAAAGCTCAGGAGCATTCCTGGTTTCAGAAAATGGAGATGAACAGTTGGCACATTTCAATACCAATAACAGCCCATTGCCATCAAATAAAATTGATAAAATCTCGGTAAATCCGGGAACTGGAGAGGTTTTTTTTGTTACTGACAAGGGATTAGTTTCCTATAGAGGTAAAGTGACAGAAGGAACGGATGATTATAGTGATTTGTATGTGTATCCTAATCCGGTACGTGAGACTTATAAGGGAGATGTAACAGTAAGTGGATTGATTACTGATTCTACGGTAAAAATTACTGATGTAAGTGGAAATTTGGTTTGGGAAGGAAAATCGGAAGGTGGACAATTTATTTGGAATGGCAAGAATTTCAATGGTTCACGAGTACATACAGGTGTGTATTTGATATTCTGTTCAAATTCTGATGGATCTAAATCAAAAGTGATTAAATTGTTATTTATTCATTAGAAATAATCATGTTGCATCAAACCAAAGGCATCGTTTTAAATAGGATACAATATGGCGAAACCAGCTTGATTGTGCATGTCTACACGGAGAAATTCGGTAGGCAAGCCTACATGGTAAAAGGGAGTCGCTCCAAAAAATCAAAAAGCAAAAGCAACTTGTTTCGTCCATTTTTTCTTCTCGAAATGGAAGTTTACCACAAGGAGGGAAAGAATATTCAATCCTTAAAAGAGGTCCGACTAACCGAAACCTTAAATAACTTACTCTTTGATATTGAGAAAAGTACGATGGTATTATTTCTTACTGAAGTCTTGTCTAAAGTTTTGCGGGAAGAAGAAGCCAATCAGGAATTATTCGTATTTCTTTACAATTGTATTCGATATTTGGATTTGTGTGAAGATTCCATACAGAATTTTCATTTGTACTTTTTAACCAAGCTAACTCGCTTCCTAGGTTTTTATCCTCAGCTAAATTGGTCCGATAAATACTCTGTTTTTGATATGGATAATGGACGTTTTGTAGAAGAGGTAAATTCTCATGCACATTGCTTGGGAAAACAAGAAAGCGAAACGCTTTATTCTTTATTTAACACTTCAATTGATGATCTTAATGAAATAAAAATCAATAGTAAAGAATTAGATTTAGTTTTGAGAGGAGTTTTAAACTTTTATGCACTGCAAAGTCAAGGTTTTTCTTCCTTAAAGTCCCTTGCGGTTATCAGAGAATTGTTTGAATAGGATTATTTTCACAAAGATTTTATTTTATACATATAGTTTGAATAATTCTTTTGTTGATTAGCAGGAATTTGTATTTTTGCATGTCTTATGGCCCCATAGTTCAAGGGATAGAACAAGTGTTTCCTAAACACTAGATGCAGGTTCGAGTCCTGCTGGGGTCACTAAAGAACTGAAGCTGATAAATTTATCAGCTTTTTTTGTGTAGTCCTGTTTCGACATCATACTTCCTTTGAAATTAATTTCCTTTCTCTTTAGTTATTTAGAAAGCCCAATGGCTCATTTTATCCTGTAAGAAGCATTAAATCTATCAATGTACTTCATATGTAGAGTAATTCTGAAAAGTCTTTTAAAAAGGCTAAAACATGTTGTTTTGTTTCTTATTATCCGTTTATTTAAATCTGAATTTCTTTAGTTAAAATATTAAGCAGTATATTTATTAACAAAGATTTTTATGATTTACATGAAAAAACTACTTCATACTTGCCTAGTCTTTATTTTACCCTTGTTTCTGTATAGTCAGGAAAACAAGAGTACCATTAATTTTTTGAAAATTGAATATTCTGATTTATCAAAGATTATTTTAACCGATCATTACAATGATAATTTTGAAAGAACATGGGGTAGAGTGTATGAAATAGAGTTTTCAAAGGATAGCATTTTACTTTTTCAGACTAGGGAGTATTACTATCCTTATCAGTTTGTAACTAGTTCACTTGATTCTTTGAAAATGTTCTTATTGAGTGAACATGAAATTGATTCTACAGAGATAGAAAAAATTATTTCTGAGGTGAATAAGAGAAACACAAAGAGAAGTATAATGCAATGTTATATCGATTCTACCTATTGGGGATCTACTAACATGCTTGAGAATTGGAGTGAGAAAAGATTCATCAAGAATATTTCAAAAGTTGAAATAGAGAAATTATTAAATCAGATTAATGCCAGACACAACTCACCATTTAAATATTTAAAGGTAAATGGAATTGATAGTATTTGGTTGAAAAAAAATTCTGAAAGATTAATTGACATGTTGTCCAATGGAAGTAAGAAACAAAAGCCATACTGGACTGCATTTTACAAAGATTTATTTACTGATTACGATAATTTTAAATGGAAATATGCATTCTCTCTCTTGAGAAGGAACATGGATAGTTATCCATATTTTGAAATGCAGATGGTTACACGATCAAGTGATACGATTTGTATAAATTCTGAAGGACAGGATTTATATCAAATTCCCTGGACTATGAATGGAGAATATAAGACTTATAATCCTCTTCTTCCAATTAGTATTTCTAATTTAATTCCTGAAGAAGAATGTTGTTCTAGTAAAAATCGGTTAAATCCATCATGGAGTGAGATAGAGACAAATATAATCGATTGGATTAAGTTTAAGAATTACAAAATCGATAAAAAAAAGTGGAGAAAAATTGCCAGTGAGAAAAGAAATAATTGTAAAAAAATAAGAAGATAATTAAATAATATGAGCAAATATATATTATCCATATTGGTGTCTGTATTGTTAATAATGAATACTATACATGCTCAGGATACGTACAAGCTTGGAACCTATACAATTTCTGAAAAATCGGACTCTTCATACCATGTAACACTTAATGGGAAAGTTTATATTGAAGAAATAGAAAAAGAACGGTTTTTGAATTGTATAAACAAGTATGATAGTATTGAGGTAATCCGATCATATAAGCGGTATGGTAACCGATTAATTATTCCAATTGCTCACGGTAAGGATCATTTGGTCAATTCTGATAGGTTGTATTTGAGAGATAATATAGAACAGTCTGAATTTTATGAATTCATAAGTACATCAATTGGTGGACTCAGTTTATTTATCCTTTTAAACGATGATGGTACGTATGAATGGGAAGCGAGTAGCGATTGTAATCATCTTGTTTCTTCGGGTAAGTATACTATAGAACAGGATTCGATAGTAATACTTAATCCAGTATCGTTAAATACCCCATTGAAGAAGGATAATAGAGAAAAGGAAAAAGGGTTTTTATCCCGAAATGAAATTAAGTTTAAGAGTAAAATTTACATTTTACGTGAAGGAAGTCTTTACAATGTTAATCCATCTTGTGCAGTTAAAATATTAAAGGATTCAGATAAAATCAAGCATTTTTCATATCTAATAGGTAAATCACACATAGGTGTATGTGATATTGAAATAGAGAATTTTTATCATGGGCAAGGATTTATATTGGATTCAGAAGTAAATGATGATTACGGAATAACCACGCTAATTAAATCCGATACTACAATTGTGCTTTTCACTAAAACGATAAATAGAACACAGGAAGGAAAGGCAGAGCACTTAATTTTAGATGTAAATTATATTGTGGGAGATTATTATTTAAGTAGACCTGTAGAAAAGAATGGTGAAATTGATAAAGAATTAATTGCTTTTGTTGTGTATAAGGATCAAGAGAAATTCGAGAATATTAAACTTGTTATTAGGGCTAATAGAGTTACTGAGAAATTAGAAGTCGAAAATAAGGCGAGTATAAATTGCTGGAATATGGACTTTGGTATTGAGCCGTGAAGACTTGAAATTCGATAACCCTCTAATATTCAAGGGGGAGTAAATTAGGGTAATTTACTAAGTTGCAATGTTTGTAAGTTACATAAATACAATCAATTACAAAGGGTATTTGCAGTTCTGCTGGGGCTACCCAATCGAAAAGCTGATAGTTATATCAGCTTTTTTTGTGTATTCCTGTTTTCTATTACAATCGATTTTTACAAGGTAGAATTTGTGATATTTTCTTGTTTCAATTCCTAAAAAAAAAGATTATTACTCAAAATATGTAGGAAATGAATTTTAAATGAAAAAATTTATTTTATTTGCAGGGTTAATCTTTTAATTAAAAGCAGTAATTTTTTTATGATTTAGTAAATGAGAAATACATATTTTGATTTGATAGATCAGAGCTACTATTTTCCGCAGGAAGGCTTCGATCTCAGAGACAATTCTCTTACATTTCAGGGAATATCTCTAAAATATCTAATTGAAAAGCATGGTACTCCATTCAGATTCTTTTACCTTCCGAAAATTGGAGACCAGATTAAAAAAGCACGCAACTTATTCAATAGGGCGCTCAAAAAAAATGGGTACAAGGGAAATTACAACTATTGCTATTGCACCAAGTGTAATCACTTTGCTCATGTAATTGGAGAAGCGCTAAAACACAATGTCGATCTGGAAACTTCTTCCTCTTTTGATATCGATTTAATTTTAAATTTGTACAAGGAGAATCAAATCGATTTTGATCGCATAATAGTGCATAACGGATACAAGACCGACGAGTATTTAAGAAAGATTCTTGATTTACAGAGGTTCGGGTTCAAGAATACCATTATTATTTTCGATAGTATTAATGAACTAAATAGGCTTGAGAAAATTGCCACCGATCTTACGGTTAAAATCGGTATCAGAATGGCAATAAATGAAGAGCCTCAGTCGGCTTATCACACATCTCGATTAGGTATAAGAGATGTTGAAATCATAGATTTTTACCACAATAAGATAAAGAACAATTCTAATTTGGATTTAAAGATGCTTCACTTTTTTGTCGATTCAGGCATAAAGGATAGTATCTATTATTGGGGAGAATTTCAGAGAGCATTAAAGGTGTACACCGAGCTAAGGAAAGAATGCGAAAGCTTAAATTCTTTTAATTTGGGAGGTGGTTTTCCCATACGTAATCATCTGGGATTCGAGTACAATTACGAATACATGATTAACGAAATTGTATCGAATATTAAAGATGCCTGCGTGCGCGAAGAAATTCCGGAACCGAATATCTATACCGAATTTGGTAAATATACCGTTGGGGAAAGTGGCGCTATCATTTTTAAGGTACTGGAACAAAAACAGCAGAATGATACCGAATCGTGGTACATTATCGACAACAGTTTAATGAATACCATTCCCGATGCTTGGTCGATTCATGAAAAGTTCATTCTTCTACCTATAAACAAGTGGAATAATGAATACAAACGAGTAAATATTGGTGGCATTAGCTGTGATCATTCCGACTATTATAATTCTGAGGATTTGAATCAGGAGGTTTTGTTGCCCGATTATTCGGATGAGGAAAAAGAACCTTTATATGTTGGCTTTTTTCATACGGGAGCTTATCAGGATGCCATTAGTGGATATGGTGGAATCAAACACTGTTTAATACCCTCTCCAAAGCATGTTATTATTGATCGTGACGCAAAAGGGAACTTTTTTGATTACGTGTACAGAAATGAGCAATCGGCAGATGAAATGTTTAAACTTTTAGGTTATAACAAAGAATGAGAAATTTTGCAGGAATAGAAGACGAATATTGCGGTTTTGATGCTGCGGCAACACTTCTGCAATCCATACCATACGACGGAACAAGCACTTGGGGCAAGGGAGCAGATAAAGCTTTCCCGGCTTTATTGGATGCTCTGGAAAATATGGAGCTTTACGATATCGAAACCAATTCGGAAGTGTACAAAACAGGTGTGCATATCTTGCCCGAGATTTTAGAAGACGCATCGCCCGAGGCAATGGTCGATACAGTTTATAAAGCAAGCAAAGAGATTCTACATACAGGAAAATTTCCAACATTCTTTGGTGGTGAACACTCTGTTAGTATTGGTATTATTAAGGCTTTTGCCGAGAAGTACAAAGATCTTACTGTCTTGCAATTGGATGCTCATGCCGATTTGCGCTCAGAGTATGATGGAACACCCTATAATCATGCTTGTGCAGTGCACCAGGCAAGTAAAACTTGTAACTTGATTCAAGTGGGAATCCGTAGTATGGATTCAAGTGAATTGGCATATTTGAATCAGGAGAAATGCTTTTTTGCAGAAGACATTCATCAGAAAACTGAGTGGATGGATCATTCCATAGATTTAATGACTCAGGATGTTTATGTAACTATCGATTTGGATGTTTTTGATCCGTCAATCATGCCATCAACCGGAACGCCGGAGCCCGGAGGACTCGATTGGTATACGGTTATTCGATATCTGCGAAACGTATTTCAGAATAGAAATGTGGTGGGATTTGATATTGTTGAACTGGCACCACAGGAAGGACATAAAGCTTCCGACTTTTTATGCGCTAAACTTTATTACAAACTATTAAGCTACAAATTCGAAAATCATGGAAAATAGAGGACCCATATCCAAATTTATAGTAGAGCATTACCGTCATTTTAACTCAGCAACTTTGGTAGATGCAGCTCAGGCTTACGAGAAGCATTTGGAAGGTGGTAAGAAGATGATGATCACCCTTGCCGGAGCAATGAGTACGGCGGAATTAGGGAGATCGTTGGCTGAAATGATCCGTCAGGACAAGGTGCAAATAATCACTTGTACCGGAGCTAATTTGGAAGAAGATATTATGAATCTTGTGGCTCATTCGCATTACGAGAGAGTTCCGAATTACCGCGATTTAACGCCACAACAGGAATGGGATTTACTGGAGAAAGGCTTGAATCGTGTGACGGATACTTGTATTCCCGAAGAGGAGGCTTTTAGACGTTTGCAGGATCATGTCTTTCAAATTTGGAAAGATGCTGAAGTGAAGGGGGAACGTTATTTCCCTCATGAGTTCATGTATAAGTTGCTATTGTCTGGAGTATTGGAACAGTATTATGAGATAGATCCTAAAAATTCATGGATGCTGGAAGCTGCTAAAAAAAATTTACCAATAGTAGTTCCAGGATGGGAAGATTCTACCATGGGGAATATTTTTGCTTCTTATTGTATTAAAGGAGAATTGAAAGCCTCAACCATGAAATCGGGTATCGAATACATGACCTGGTTGGCTGATTGGTATACAAATAATGCGGAAGACAAAGGAATTGGCTTTTTCCAGATTGGTGGAGGAATTGCAGGTGATTTCCCAATCTGTGTAGTGCCAATGCTTTATCAGGATATGGAAAGAACCGATACTCCATTCTGGTCTTATTTCTGCCAGATTTCGGATTCAACTACAAGTTACGGATCGTACTCCGGAGCGGTGCCAAATGAAAAGATTACCTGGGGAAAGCTGGGAATCGACACACCTAAGTTTATTATTGAATCAGATGCAACAATTGTTGCTCCATTGATATTCGCCTATTTATTGAGATGGTGATACGAATAAAATAAACCCTAATTAAATCCAAAAATGAATGCTAATAGTAAGCCTAAGGTAATTCAGAATTACGAAAAGCTAAGTAAAGAGATTCAGGAACAAATCAAGCTTTATTATCCTGATGGTTATATGGATCATTTGATCGAGTTTACCAACCCTAAAGGTGAGCGTGTAAGTGCATTGCCTTTTGAAACTGATGAAAAGATCTATATGGTTCGAATGTCGGTTCGTAAGGCACAGGAACTTATCGAAGAAGATTCTGATTACGATGAGGATGGTGTTTTACTTTCTAACCGTCGTGAAAAATATGAAGACAAGTATGCTGATGTAGACTACTTGTTTGATGATGAAGAGGATTAATGCTGGTTTATTTGGTTACTGATAGGCAATAACGGGAACTTTGGAAAGAAACCAGTTATTGCCTGCAAATGAGTATAATGATAAAGCTTTTTTGTAATTTATACTTACATCATTAAGCTTGTGTCATATGCTATTGGTAATAGATAATCAGAGTGCTTTTATAAAGAAGTTCAAACGTCAATTTTTGGCAGAGCAAGATTTTGATTATGTGTTTTTTGATCATAACCAACCTATTACTTTGTCTGCAAAATCTAAGATTAAAGGGATCATTCTGTCGGGCGGGAGAGGAAATCCGTACGAACCATTAAATCTGACGTCAAATTTTATTGCTCTAATGAATTTTGATGTGCCAGTGTTGGGGGTTTGTTTGGGGCATGAAATTATTGCCGTTAGCTATCGTGGCAGGATTAAAAGATTATCAGAGTATCATGGAGGAAAGGAGGAAGTTATAATCACCCAACCCGATGACCCTATTTTCAATGGTCTGAAATCTAACTCGGTAAACTTAATGAAGAGGCATAATTTTCACGTTTCTGAGTTACCAGAGGAATTCATAAGCTTAGCAGAATCAAATACTTGTTTGAATGAGATTATTAAGCACAAGCACAAACCAATTTATGGTTTTCAATCTCATCCTGAAGTATCCGGAAAAGAAGGAATCCTGATGGTACAGAATTTTTTAAAGATATGTGAAATCATGTAAATGTATGATTATGAATTGGAAGTATTGGATAATAATCAGTTCTATTTTAATAGGTGCATATGTTCTTGCCTTTGTTTTGAGAAAGTTGATTAATTTATTTGTTAAGCGACAATCAAAAAAGGTAAATGTAGATCCAACAAATTTTTCATTTATTAAAAACTCAGTCTCATTCTTTGTTTATACTGGTGGATTAATAGCTGTTTTTTATGTAACTCCTTCATTAAAGAACATTAGTGCAGCCCTATTTGCTAGTGCGGGTATATTTGCAGCTATTGCAGGTTTTGCTTCACAAAAGGCATTTAGCAATATTGTTGGAGGAATATTTATTTTAATATTTAGACCATTCGGAGTGCGGGATACTATAGAAATTGATAATATGCATAAAGGAGTTGTAGAAGAAATTACACTTCGTCATACTATAATTCGAAATTATGAAAACAGAAGAATTGTTATTCCCAATTCAATAATAAGTGATGCAACAATTATCAACAGTAATATTATTGATGAAAAGATTAAAAAATTTGTTGAGTTTGAAATAAGTTATGATTCGGATATTGATAAAGCAAAACAAATAATAAGAGAAGAAGCAGCCAAACACCCATTTTTATTAGATATGCGTTCCGACGAAGAAAAAGCAAACAATACTGATCAAGTTATTGTAAGAGTAGTTGGCTTGGGAGAATATTCAGTAAAATTAAGATCTTATTTATGGGCTGATTGTAATGATAATGCATTCGTTTTGCATTGTGACTTAAATGAATCAGTAAAGAAAAGGTTCGATGAAAATGGTATTGAGATTCCTTTCCCTTACCGTACAATAATCAATAAGACTAAATAATTAATTGTATAAAAAGTGAAAATTGCACTAATTTATAATAAAGACATTCAGGGTGTAATCAATACCTTCGGAATGCAAAACAAAGAGTTCTACAATGAGGCAACAGTTAAAAAAGTTGCTCAAAGTTTGGAGAAGGCTGGTCATAATGTATCCGTTCTTGACGGAAATATGTATGTAATAGAACGCTTACAGAATTTTATGCCACGCACCATTGAAGGAGAACAAATGGGAATGGTGTTTAATATGGCGTATGGCATACAAGGTGAGAGTCGTTATACACATATTCCTTCTATGCTTGAAATGCTCGGAATTCCATATGTAGGATCTAGTCCATCTGGTCATGCTCTTGCTTTAGATAAGGTAATGACAAAGATTATTTGGCAAAGCAAAGGTTTACCAACGCCTGATTTTTGGGTATTTAATTCCCCCAATGATGATCTTTCGGATGTAAAATATCCTGTTATTGTAAAGCCTAAAATGGAAAGTGTTTCCTTTGGTTTGAAGATTGTTTACAATGAGGAAGATTTAAGAGAATCAATCAATTTTGTGACGACAGAGTTTCAGCAACAAGCATTAGTCGAGCAATTTATCAGAGGTAGAGAATTTTGCGTTGGTTTATTGGGAAATACTCCAATAGAAGCCTTTCCAGTATTGGAGATTGATTTGGAAGGTGATCCTGATGGAATACAAACAGTAACCGATAAAAAGGAAAAGCCAAAACAAAAGGTTTGTCCTGCCAATCTGTCTTCTGACTTGGCTGAGCAAATGGTTAATTTCAGTAAACAAGCCTTTAATGCTTTGGAGCTGCGTGATTTTGCCAGGGTTGATATCCGTTTGGATGAACAGGGGAATATTTACCTTTTGGAAATTAATTCTATGGCTAGTTTGGGAGAATCGGGTTCCTATCCAACAGCAGCTAAAGTAGCTGGTTACGATTTTCAGAAATTGGTTAATAAGATGTTGGATGTTGCTGCGGTGAGGTATTTTTCCAATAGTTTGTTATCGGAAATGCCAGAGGAGAAAAACAAAAGATTGTCTTTTAATTCCCGATTACGTTCCTATTTAAGAAGTCGCCAGCAGAATACTGAGATTTTACTCAAGAAATTGGTGAATATTGATTCACATGTAAGAAATATTGAAGGAGTAAATAAGTGTACAGCTTTGATAAAATCGGAGTTAACACAACTCGGGTTTACCAATGAAATATTTCCACAGTATGAGGTGGGAAATATGATGTATTTCACCAATTCCTATAACGAAGAGGTAGATTATTTAATCTTAATGCCTATTGATGATTTTCTAACCATGGCAGATCATGATAATTATCAGGAAACAGAACATCGTTTATATGGAACTGGTATTTGGGAAAATAAAGGTGGTGTTGTCACGTGTATATCGGCATTACAGTCTTTACGCTTTTCTAAACTGATAAGAAAAATAAAAATTGGAATATTCCTTATTACAGATTCTTCGATTAGCGGGAAATTTTCAAGAAATCTGATAAAAGGAAAATCTTTATATGCAAAAAAAGTATTGTCGATGCATGGAGGAGGAATTGAAGATACAATTATTACTTCACGTTCGGGCTCTGCTTTATTTTCTTACGATATAAAATTAATTGACTCAAGTGCATCCGAAAATGTAACTAGTGCTTCACAAACTTTCTTTAAGACAATAGCTGGGATTATTGATTTGAGTAAGAACAATCCTGATAGTGTAATTGCTCCTTATCAGTCTGATTTTAAATCGAATATTTTTAAAGTTCAGGCTTATGGTACTTCAAAAATCAGTACTCGTTTTAACTCCAAAGAAGAATTTACACAAGTAGAATCTAAAATTAAAAAACTTGTAGCACTTCCTAAAAGCAAACAAAAATTGTATCAAATGCATTTTGATGGAGGTGTAACTCGTCCTCCAATGATTGGTAATGATGTCACCAGTGAGCTATTCCAAAAAATAAAAGAAATTGCAAAAGGAATAGATACAAGAATTAGGGAAGAACACAGATGGAGTTCATCTGACATTTGTTCAATAGGTTCAGATAAACCTAAAATTGATGGATTAGGAGCCATAGGCGGTTTCGACAAACAGAAATCCGAGTTTATTATGAGACATAGTCTTGTTGATAGAGCTTTGCTTCTATCCTTGATATTAAAAGAAATCTAAAAAAATGAAAACCAATGCAAGTCATTTATACTTATAAAAGACAAGTTAATGAATCAATGTTTAATTCATGGACATTGATTCAGGTTTTCTTAATTGCTTAGTATACAATGAAGTATAAATAAAACTTGTAGTCCTTCTGGAGCTACTAATAAATTAAAGCTGATAGTGTTATCAGCTTTTTTTGTACTCTTGTTTTAACTCAATTTTATCCACAAGATTTGTCTAGACATTAAATCAGTTACTCCAATGTATTCTAGATAAGAATTATTGATGATGCTTTAGTATTTTGCATTACCTTACAAAGTATTTCAGTGATTATCAACAAAAATAATCTGCTGATATAGCATTAGAGTTTTAAATGCTTAAAAGCAGAATTATGACATCATAAGATTTGAGAACTATAATACGGAAAAAGAAATTTAGTTTATCCTCAGTATGAATTTATAAATTAATACTATCCATTGAATTTAAACAATCAATATCACTTCGAGATACTGGCAGTTATAATAACTGCTGTATTCAAGTTCATCCTAATGGATTGGATAAATTTAAGAGCATTCTATACATTTGGGGTTATTCTCTTTTGGTTGATTTACATTTTGTACAAAGTAAAAACGAATCCAAAAAGCTTGCACATTTGGGGTTTTAAGAAAGAGCACTTCAAGCAAACAATTATTTATTTAATCCCTTTAATTCTTATAAGTATTGTAATATCTATTATTTACGGTAGTTATAATAGTAAGCTGTCTTTTTCCTGGCATTTTATTTTGATATTCTTACTTTATCCGTGTTGGGGTATTATTCAACAATTTATGATGTTGAGTATTATATCACATAATCTGGTAGCCATTTCAGAGTTAAAAATTAACAGGTATTTTATTATTTTTCTAGTGTCAATTTTATTTAGCCTAATTCATTACCCAAGTTATTCGCTAATGATTTTCACCTTCTTTTTAGAAATGGTGTTTATTACGGTATATCTAAAATGGAGAAACTTGTGGGCTATAGGTCTAGCCCATGGTTGGATAGCAACATTTATATTGTACTTTATTTTGAATCGCGATCTTTGGTCTGAACTCTTTGCACGATTCTAAATGTCAAAGAATCTACGCAACTTTATTTCAACCTTGAGCCTGTAATGTACAAATAACAATAATGTTGATATTGGTATAAGGCATGACCCTGCAATGATACTCCATCGAAGTTGGATAGCATTTTTAAAATAGAATGATATGAAAAATTCGGTGCATATAAGAAATATGCCAATTGCTAAAAATATCACAGCTAAGATGTTGAAACCATGATGTTTTGATATTTTTACAATCCACAATACCATTATCAATAGAGCATATAGCGAAACAAGAATTGGTATGCCAAGCTTTATTCCCCATCCTGTGTTTGAACTTATCAAGTCTAGAAGTATAATGAGAAGAGCATTGGAAAATAAATTGCCCAAGACTAAAAAAAAGGCTTTGTTCAGACAGAATATGAAACAGCTAATGTTGGCAAAAAGTGCAATCGAGACAACTATATTATACAATGACCAAGTGATGGTTTTGTTTAAAATTAAATTGATAATCATTGTTGCAATACTTCCGGATAGCAAAATTATGCCAGATATTTCCCAAAATAGTTTTCGTTTCTGAGCATTTGTCAGGTTCTTACCACCATTCTGGATTTCACTCTCAAAATTAACTTGTTTTGATTTCGATGCACAAGGGACACTCGTTTTCTCTCCTGCGGATAAGCCACACAATGGGCAAGAAGTCATATCGATGTCCAATTCTACACCACAATAATTGCAAAAGCTCATATCCTAAATTTTATTTTTCAGTTTCACATTTATTCCCTGCTGACTAAGAAAGTGAAGGAATTTTTGCTCAAATTCTTTTGATTTGGAAATATTTCCAAAACTCAAAACAAGTTTATTACCATATCCAATAACTCCACAATTTAATTTAAGCTTTTTATTTGGAGGAGGTGGTGTAATAGCAAAAAAATTGACTTTATTGCTAATTAAAGATGGCAACTCTACCTTTCCCAAATTGGTTACTACTCCGCTGTATTGGTTGGCTCCTTCTGAATAGTATTTTAGATGCAGAACAAGATTTTTTAACCATAAAGGTATTCCTCTGAGCAATATTTTTTTTTCGCTGCCAACATTGCGAGAGATTATTTTACTAATGAGTTTTTCGTTTGTTTCCACCTGCATTTTATGATAGACGATTTTGAGTATCTCTTCAAATGAATATTTGCCCAAGCGAAAATCTATTTCGGGCATTACAAAAAGTGAAAAATTACGCATTGTCTTACTTGGGTACATTTTTCTGAGATTAACAGGAACTTGGATTCGAGCAATATGATTCCTTAGAGATTTGCCTTTTCCCTTACATTCAAAATAAATGTTTTGCAGAACTAAAAGATATACCGCGACTAAGTATTCGGTTATGCTTACGTCTTTTTCTTGTGCTTTTTGTTGAATTTCTTTGATTGGTAAAATGGCGTACAAAATATCAAAGCGTGGCTTGTTACTTAGTTGGAAAGGTAAATGAAATGCCTTTGTTTGCCTTGTAATTGTTGGGATGTTTTCTTTAAAATAGCGATGATATGCATCTTCAAATTCTTCTTTATCGTAATCATTAATAGAAAATTGATCTATTTGATTATTATGTATTAATCCTCTCTCATTAAAATAGTAGATAAGAATTGATTTTAGAAAGACGAACAGACCGTGACCATCCGTCAGGATGTGCGAGAACTCAACACTTAGCTTATTTTTAAAGACAAGGACTCTTAGTAATAGTTTATTTTCTTTATTCGTACAGAATGCTCTGCAAGGTAGGTTGTCATCAGGCATAACTTTTACTGAATCTTTTACCTGTTCGAGGTAATACCAGAAAAATCCTTTACGTAATTGTACTTTAAAATAATGAAATCTAATTTCTGCCTTTTTAATAGCAATAAGAAGATTGCTTATGACAATCTTTTCTGTTAGCACTGCCGATAATCTTATAACTGTAGTATGCTCCTTGTTGCGAATAGCTGGAAATATTTTTGCTGCATTATCCAAAGGACTCCAGAAGGGTTTATTCTTTTTCATTGTATAATGGTTTGTTTGAAAACCAAATCTTTAGATTAAAGTTAGCAATAAAATAAACCATTGAATAATTAAAATCCCTAACTTGTTATTCAAGCTTTTCAGTAGTTACTGCTGAATGTAATAAGTTTAATATATCGTGAGGGAAATTTTAATCATTTTTTTCAGTAGTTGGAAGTTTGCAGCAGTTTTTCCAATTGCCATATATGGATTTGAAATGTCTTTTTTTGAGACAATACTATACACCAATATTGGTGGGTTAGTTGGACTCGTGTTGTTTACATTTACTTCTAAAGGTTTAATTAAAATTTACGATGTTTTATTACCTGTTATTTTCAAAAATAGGATAAAACCTAAGAGAATATTTACAAAAAGAAGGCGGCGAATTATAAAATTTAAAGCCAAGTATGGATTGCCCGGAATAGTTCTACTCACGCATGTGGTCTTGTCTATTCCTATTGGGATTTTCCTAATAACAAAATACTTTGGGAATAATAAATATAGGTACTTGTATATGGTTTTGGGGCAAGTTTTCTGGTCATTTATTTTCACACTTTTTTATACTGAGGTAAGGACCTTGATTTCAATATGACAGTAATTTTTTTGTATTCAATGAGCAACTATATTGAATCGATTATTAAAGTTTAAATATTGAAAGAATTAGTTTTTATTTATAAATGGAAATCATGAAACACAGAATTGAAAATGATACAATGGGAGCAGTTAAGGTTCCTCAAAGTAAATATTGGGGTGCTCAAACTCAAAGATCACTGGATAATTTCAAAATTGGCGTTTCAGGATCAATGCCTAAAGAAATTGTGCATTCTTATGCTTATGTGAAAAAAGCAGTTGCTCTCATAAATGGGGAATTAGGATTGTTATCTAAAAAAAAATCTACATTAATTGCCAAAGTATGTGATGAAATTATAGAGGGTAAATTGGATGAACATTTCCCATTAGTTGTTTGGCAAACAGGATCAGGAACTCATACAAACATGAATTGTAATGAGGTTATTGCTAATCGCAGTCATGTTATTCTTGGTGGAAACCTTAATGAAGAAAAACGTTTCATACATCCAATCGATGACGTTAATAAATCACAATCATCGAATGATACCTTCCCAACTGCCATGCATATTGCGGCTTATACAAAAATCATCAGTTATTTAATTCCTAAAATAGAGTTATTGAAAGAGACGTTTGCCCTTAAGTCTGATTCTATGAAGGATATAGTTAAAATTGGTCGTACTCATTGGATGGATGCAACTCCATTAACTTTAGGACAAGAATTTTCGGGATATGTATCGCAATTAGAACATGGATTGCAGGCTTTAAAAAATACATTGCCGCACCTTTCGGAACTGGCAATAGGCGGAACGTCTGTGGGCACAGGAATAAATACTGTGCAAGGATATACAGAAAAAGTTGTAGATGAAATTGCAAAATTTACTTCCCTTCCTTTTGTTCCTGCAAAAAATAAATTTGAAGCCTTGGCTGCCAATGATGCAATTGTAGAATCTCATGGAGCACTTAAGCAATTGGCTGTAAGTATAATGAAGATTGCGAATGATATTAGATTTCTTGCTTCTGGACCAAGATCTGGAATAGGTGAAATTATCCTTCCAACCAATGAACCAGGTTCGTCAATAATGCCTGGAAAAGTAAATCCAACTCAAATAGAGGCTTTAACTATGGTGTGTGCACAAGTTATTGGAAATGATACAACGATCAGTATTGCTGGTTCAAATGGACATTTAGAGCTAAATGCTTTTAAACCAGTAATGATTAAAGTCTTTTTAGAGTCTGCATCATTACTTGCAGATGCATGTCAATCATTTAACGATAATTGTTTAGTTGATCTTGTTCCTAACAGAACAAGAATTAATACTAACTTAAAAAATTCATTAATGTTGGTTACCGCCCTTACTCCACATATTGGCTATGATAATGCTGCCAAAATTGCTAAAAAAGCATTTGTTGATAATATTACTTTAAAGGAGGCAGCCATTGAACTTAAATTCCTAACAGATGAACAGTTTGAATTTTGGGTAGATACTTTCAAAATGACAGGTCTGACCAAATAGATGTTGAAATTGGAATTTCGTACAAATAATCGGTATCATTTTTTATTTTCCTCTTCAATAGCCATACTTCCTTAAAAACTGTAAATCCTGGGTATGTTATTTCTCTGTTAATTTTTCTTTTGTAGACTAAATCTAAATAATAAAACAATAGATTTAGTAGTTCAATTAAAATGTAAACTATAGTATGAAAGGAAAAATAATCGTAGGTAGTATATTGGCAATTGCATCATTTGTTTTTGTTGCCTGTTCGAGTGATAGTGATAAAATGGATTTTGACAAGGACTTGTATGTTACTATTCCTGATTCAAGTTTTGAAGCAGAATTAATTGAACAAGGGATCGATTCAGATGGTATAGTGAACCAGGAAATTCTCAAATCAGACGCTGAGAAAGTTAGTGAATTGGATTTAAGTAATTCCAAAGCGGATAAAATAAAAGACTTAACGGGAATCGAAGCTTTTACAAATTTACATTATTTGGTTGCAAATCAACATGAAATTGCGAGTATCGATTTAAGCGCTAATACCTTATTAGATACAATTTACTTTAGTGGTAATTACTTAAACAGTATCGACTTAAGTGAAAATACAAATCTAATTTTAGTGGATGTTCAGGCTAATGGATTGAAATCAATTACAGGAATTTCGGAATTGACACATCTAAAAAAACTGAATGTTTCCTGGAATGATTTGGAACAATTGACTGTTCAAAATGAATCGATTGAGGTTTTGCATGCTAGCCAAAATCTGTTAAGCTCTTTAAATACTGAAGGATCGGTCAATCTGAAGAATATTTTACTGAGAACGAATAAATTGGCAACAGTAAATTTTAGCTCCAATGTATTGTTAGAAACCTTAGTGCTTCCTGACAATAAGCTTGAAAACATTAATTTAGAGCAGAATAGTAAGCTAACGCACTTTCATATTTTTGACAATTTACTTTCGGATTTGGATTTATCTAACAATCTTGACTTGGTAGAAATAAAAGTAGATCGAAACGAGTCTTTAACTTGCATTAAAATTAATGAGGGACAATATATTCCAAGTGTTTCCATATCTGATTATCAAAAGTTAAGTAGTACTTGTGATTGATTTTGTGAAATTCCAGGAAAAGGTGCTTAATAGTTGTAATGATCAGATAAATTTGTTCAGAGTTCAACTAAATCATCTGACCATTATCTTTTCGCATACTTATTAATTAATTCCATTTTAAAGCATATTTTTTATAATTTCGTTGCTGCAATAGGGTAAAAATAAACGATTAATAAGCATAAAAATGGATATTAAAGCACTTAATGAAGAGTTAAGAGGTAAATCACCAAAGGAGATTATTGAATGGGCAGTTGAGTTCGGTAAAAAACCTGTAGTTACTACAAATTTCAGACCTTACGAAGCGGTTATTCTGCATGCTTGTGCCGAGGTGAAAAAGGATATGGAAGTTATTTGGTGCGATTCAGGGTACAATACATCCAATACCTATCGTCATGCCGAAGAAACAATAAAGCAATTGGACTTAAATGTAAAATTGTATGTTCCTAAGCAAACTGCAGCACATCGCGATGTGGTTATGGGTATTCCTGATATTAATGATCCGAAACATGCTGAGTTTACCGAGCAAGTGAAGCTTGAACCTTTCAGAAGAGCTATGTCTGAGCACAAGCCAGATGTATGGTTTACAAACTTGAGAAAAGGACAAACTGCTTTCCGTGATTCTATTGACATTCTTTCACTTTCTGCTGATGGTATGCTTAAAGTAAGCCCATTTTACGATTGGAGCGACGAGCAAATGGATCAATATCTTGCGGAGAATAATTTGGGAATTGAAACCAAGTATTTCGATCCTACAAAAGTTCTTGGTAATCGCGAGTGCGGATTACATGGTTAATCATATTAACTAGGCTTATTTATGAGTCTATTGAGAAAATAAAATTTAAAAAAACGCTTTTGTCCGTATCTGGATAAAAGCGTTTTTTTATGCAATGCCATAAAACCTCTTACGGAGGTATAAAATCATCGCAGAAGCGAACCTACGCTTGCAGAATCCAATCGAACGATCAAATCATCGATTTTACCAATAAATATGTCAATTCTACCTTAAAAGTTGTCGATTCTGATCTTGCAGCATCAATTTTACCACTTACATTGCCGATTTTACCATTCACAAAATGCATTTTGAGCTTCATTTATCAATGCTACCATTAAATCCAGCTTATTTAAGTTTGACTTTGGCTATTAAACTCAAAAGAACCTTCTTTTTTGAACTCCTCTAATTTCTTCTCAAAAATTGCAGAGAAGTTATTCAATTCATCTTTGTGTTTATCAGCAAAAGAAAATCGAAAAGGAGAGTGGCGTTCACATAATTCTATAAATTCCGGACTAAAATCTTTTGGATTACTTACAACCGAAGAGGCGAATAATAATCCGAAACTTCTTTTTATTAATCCCTGAAAAGACAACTGCTTCGGATAGATTTTTTCAATTGTGGCATGTACTTCTTTACCCAAATGATAGGTTTTGCATAGCATTCTGTCTAAATATTGAGAGTGAAGATTTCTGGAAAAGCATGTAAAAACTCCTTCGTACAAATCGTCTCTGGCATCTTGTAAATCATCTAATATTTGCAGGTAAGCACCATATTCGTATAGAAACTGAAGCTGATCCATATTTAACTCTCCGGCAATTAAATAGCCATCGGCAATAACCGAAGTTGCACCTTTGGTCACGGCAATTTCAAAACATTCCAAATCGCTCAAAACCTGCTTTGAACTGGTTAAGGCAATGCTTTTGGTTTGTGCATTGTGAATGTCTAGTAAGCTCTCATATACTTTTGGGAATTGGGATCTTTCGAAATCACTTTCTATCAAAGCAACTAAGTCGTAAATTTTCTGCTCGCTATCATTCTCTGCATTCACATTTTCACCTGCCAGTCGAAGTGCAAATCGTTTCGAAAATTCTATTTTTTCATGATGAGATATTCGGGAAGAATCAATAAAATTATCGGTATACGGATATAGTAAACTATAAGCTAAAGTAGCCTGTGTGGTTTGCACAGGGTAGCCAAATAAGGATTGTAAGCCGAACACTATCCACTGGTTTCTTAATGCCTGAAACAGTTCCTCACTTTCCAATTCGGGATCAAACTGAAGTGCTTTTTGAATAAAATCTTTAGTTGCATCAACCATGTCATCGGAAAAGATCATTTCAAGCTGGTCGTTTGTATAAGACAATTCATCTTTAAAGAACGATTTGCATTTGCTGAGTAGCAGGAGGTTCTCTTTCGTTTCTGTTTCGCTATATGAACGAACATAGTTTAGAAATCGATCGCACTTCATCTCCCAAATAAATTTTTCAATACTAGAAAATCTTTTTTTATTGTTTGGAAAATCTTCAGAGCAATTCAACCATTTGTTGGTAAATTGATTTAGGAATTTGTTGTATGTTTTTGTGTGGTCTATCATTTTGGGTCTTTTAATTTGTTGATACAAATTGAGAAAAATACTTGAGCTTGAAAATTTAAATCGTTCAATGAAGCTTATCACTTGTCGAAATGGATTTTTGCATTGATGTTGTTTGCAGAACACTTGTTAAATCATTGAAAGTGATGGTCAATTTTTTTACTTTAGCAACTTGTGTACCGATCACTGGTGTTTTAGAGATCTTGTGATCAGATTACTTTAATCAAAAATTCAGAAGAATGAAATTTACTATACTTGAACCAATTGGAATGACTGCTTGTAAATATGGTCAATTCAAAAAGGAATTTGAGGAACTTGGACACGAATTGGTGTTTTTTGGAGATCGAAATGAAAATGAAGAAGAGCTAATTAAACGTGCTGAAGGAGCCGATGCAATTGTTGTCAGCAATATTCCTATTAGCAAAAACTTTATCGATGCCTGTCCAAATCTTTCGATGATTTCGGTTGCATTTACTGGAGTTGATCATATCGACATGAAAGCTTGTAATGAGCGTAATATTTTGGTGTCGAATGCTGCAGGTTTCTCTACTGAATCTGTTGCAGAATTGACCATTGGTATGATTTTATCGGTTTACCGCAAGATTGTTGGTGGAGATGCCATGACTCGTTTTGGTGGCGATAGAGGAGGATTTTTAGGAATCGAATTAAATGGAAAGACACTTGGGATTATTGGAGCTGGTGAAATAGGTCTTAGAGTAGCCGAGATAGCCAAAGTATTCAGATGTAAGGTTCTTGCTTATAGCAGAAGCGAAAAGAGCGTAGAAGGTCTTACATTCGTTGATAAGGAAACTCTTTTAAAAGAATCTGACATTGTTTCTTTACATGTTCCATTGAATGAGACTACCAAAGGTTTAATTTCAACTGAAGAGTTTAAATTGATGAAACCAGAAGCCATTTTAATTAATACTGCTCGCGGACCAGTTGTTGATAGTGAAGCTTTATGTGTTGCTTTGGAAGAGAGTGAAATTGCAGGTGCTGCGGTTGATGTTTACGAAAAAGAACCGCCATTGGACAAAGAGCATATTTTGTTTACTGCTCCAAATTTAATTATGCTTCCGCATATTGCTTACGCTACCCACGAATCGTTCGATAAGCGAATTAATATCGTAATGGAGAACATTAAATTGTGGTTACAAGGTAAACCAAGAAATATAATGAATTAAAGAAATTCCAAACATCAAATCCCAAGCTCCAATTCAGGAATTTGGGATTTGTATTTTGGAGCTTTATTTTACAATTTTCACTAACTGTGTAATTCCCGTTAGTTTTCCCTTCTTATTATACGATTCGCTGCGAATTGTGCCAATATCTTTCGATATCCACATTACATTGTGCATTCGAACATTCACAAATCCGGTTTTACTCTGCACATCTTCCGATAATTTATAGGTTTTAAAAGTACCAGCAGGAGTATCAATACTTTCCTTAGCCTCAACTTTTCGATTGATAATATTAGTGGTCATGTTCATATTCATCATGCCTCCTTCAATGCTTATGGTAATCGATCCATCTTTTAACGATTGTCCAGGTGTTAATTTAGCAGGATAAATTAAATCATCTGTGGTGATTTTGACTTCCATATCTTTGAAAGCTTCCATCTGTTTCTGATTCATGTATTTATCCATATCAATATAAAATTCATTTCCCTTACATCTAAAAGTAATGGTATCCTGCATGATGACTTCATCTTTCGATTTTGCATCCTTTGTAGTCTGAAGCAAGGAATAAATGGTTTCGCCACCTTTGTTTTTTATGGATAAAAGTTTCTGACTGTAACTTCCCATTAGCTTTCCTTTGGCATTGGTCATTTCGTAATGTAATTCTGTGCCAACAGTATTTGGAATATAAATGGTGCATTCCTGTGCTAATGTGATAATACTACTCGCTAAAACTAGTAGTAGCATATAAAGTAACTTCTTCATGAAAGTTTATATTTTGACTATTTAAGTGGAATAATAGTCTTGTTTAAAGTGAGTTGGTATGAATTGCGAATGCAAATAAGAGTTTGAGGATCAAAACTGAATACTAAATTTAAGGATAATGACAGGAATGATAAAATAAAATTTAGCAATGACTTGATAAATTAAGACTATCTGGTCTTATTTTATGCTACTTTTCTTAGATAGGCTCAAAAAGTTTGATAATTTTATAAAAGAATTGGCTGTATGGTAAAATCAGCTACAAATTATGAGATAAAATGAAACTGGAAATACAAGAATTTGGATTTGGTGAGCGACCACAAGTAACACGTCCCAACAGAGAAATTTTAACGCTTTTGGGTGAGGAAGGAATACGAAAGCTGGTTGATGATCATTACAACATGCTTCGGGAAAGTAGTTTTTTCCATCTGTTTCCTCAAGGCGATGCCGATTTTGAGGCAGCAAAATTGCGTTCCTCTGATTTTTTTATTCAAATTTTGGGTGGACCGCAATATTTTAATCAGAATAGGGGAGAGCCGATGTTGGTGCGACGTCATCGCCCATTTCAAATCACTCCTGAAGCGAGAAGAGTATGGCTGCAATGCTATCAGCAATTGTTACCGGAACTGAATTTGCCAGAGGAGATGTTACTCTCATATTGGAATTATTTGAATGTATTTTCTACCTGGATGATAAACACTGAAGAATAAAAAAAGAGATCTGCAACGCAGATCTCTTTTGGTATAAGCATGAATATAGCTTAGTTCTTTATGTAACGTCCTTCTTTATCTTTAAAGCTACCTACAGCAATAATGATAAAATCGATAAGTGTCCAAATTCCTAAACCTCCTAAGGTTAATAACATTAAAACTCCAGTACCAATTTTCCCTGCATAGAAACGGTGAACTCCTAATCCACCAAGGAAGAAACATAGTAATAGCATTGCGACAAAATTTCGATCGCTTCTTTGATCTACGATTTCCATAAATTATAATTTATACATATTAAACAAGCATGTAAAATAATAAAAAAAGGAAGATATATTGAAAAATAAGACAAAAAAAAGCTACTGATAATTACCAGTAGCTTTCTATTATGAAAATATTTTAGTCTTAGATGATTAGCATTGCATCACCGTAAGTTCCAAATCTGTATTTTTCTTTAATAGCTTCTTCGTAAGCAGCCATTACATTATCGTAACCTCCAAAAGCACAAACCATCATCATTAAAGTAGATAAAGGAAGGTGGAAGTTGGTAATCATTCTATTTGGCACGTGGAATTCGTATGGAGGGAAAATAAATTTATTTGTCCATCCTTCGAAAGGTTTCAATGTTCCCATTGTTGAAACAGAACTTTCCAATGTTCTCATTACAGTAGTTCCTACCGCACAAACATTCTTCTTCTTTTTCTTAGCAGCATTTACTTTTTCAACCGCTTCATCTTCAATAAAGATTTGCTCTGAATCCATTTTGTGCTTCGTCAAATCTTCAACATCAACAGTTCTAAAGTTACCCAATCCAACGTGAAGGGTCACTTCTGCAAAATCGATACCTTTAATTTCCAAACGCTTCATCAACTCACGGCTAAAATGCATACCTGCAGTTGGAGCAGCAACAGCACCTTCGTGTTTTGCAAAAATAGTTTGGTAACGATCAGCATCTTCAGGTTCAACTGAACGATCGATGAATTTTGGAAGAGGAGTTTCTCCTAATCCAAAAAGAGTTTTTTTGAAATCTTCGTAAGGACCGTCGTAAAGGAAACGTAAAGTTCTACCTCTCGATGTTGTGTTATCAATTACCTCAGCAACCAATAAATCATCATCACCAAAGTACAATTTATTACCAATTCTGATCTTACGTGCAGGATCAACCAAAACGTCCCATAATCTTTGCTCACGGTTCAATTCTCTCAACAAGAATACTTCAATTTCCGCTCCGGTTTTTTCTTTGTTACCGTATAAACGAGCAGGAAATACTTTGGTATTGTTGAACACCATTACATCTTCATCGTCGAAATACTCGATCAAATCTTTAAAGATTTTGTGTTCAATTTTACCCGTCTCTTTGTGAAGTACCATTAAGCGAGATTCATCTCTATTATAGGCTGGATGTAAAGCAATAAGTTCTGTAGGTAATTTATACTTAAACTTAGATAACTTCATAAGGCTGAATGACTTTTATGTTATATTTTTTGATAATGGGAAAGTGCAAAGCTTTCCTTTTTACGAAAAAGTTGCAAGATAGTTATAAATTTTCTAAGAATTTTATAAAATCTTCAATTTCAATAGCATCGTCGATTTTGAAATCGCCGATTTGAGTACGTTGCAGAGCCGTTAAGTGAGCACCACTATTTAGTGCTTGCCCAATATCTCTTGCTAAAGCTCTGATATAAGTTCCTTTGCTACAGACTACTCTGATTTTCAGGATGTTCTTTTCGAACTCTAAAACTTCAATTTCATCTATAACCAATGTTTTTTTCTTGATCTCAACTTCCTGACCTTTTCGAGCATATTCGTAAGCTCTTTTTCCATTTACTTTTACCGCAGAATAATCTGGCGGACGTTGTTCAATGGTTCCAATAAAACCTTTTAAGGTTTCATCAATCAGTTCACGATTAATGTGTTCTGTTGGATATTCCTGATCAATTTCCGTTTCTAAATCATAAGAAGGAGTTGTAGCACCAACCTGCAAGGTGGCTATGTATTCCTTAACTTGTGACTGGTAGGTATCTATCTGTTTGGTATACTTTCCAACACAAACAATCATCAATCCGGTAGCTAATGGATCTAATGTCCCAGCATGTCCAACCTTAATTTTTTTCACACGAAGTTTGTGCTTGATTTTGAACTTTATCTTGTTCACCAAATCAAACGAAGTCCACTCGTAAGGTTTATTCAGAAGAATAAAAGCACCTTGTTGAAAATCATTATCAGTCTCGAATCGAATCATCTACAGTCAAAATTTAAAAGGAAAAGCCCTTTTTTAGAATTAGGCTGCAAAAATAGCAATTACTCCGATAATCAGGCAATAAAATGCAAAATAGATTAGTTTTCCTTTTTTAACCAACTTAATCATCCAGCTACAGGCAAGTAATCCTGAGGCGAAAGCAGCAATAAATCCAACGATTAAAGGTGTTACTTCGAGTGAATCACCCGATGTAAATTCGCCACTAAAAAGGCATAATATATTTTCACCAATAATTGGAACCAAAACCATAAGGAATGAGAATTTGGCAACATCGGCTTTTTTATTTCCCAGCAATAATCCGGTTGCAATAGTTGCTCCCGATCTTGAAATACCCGGAAGAATAGCAAATGTTTGAGCCAAACCAATAATCAAAGCATCTTTAAATGAAATTTCTTTATCCTTTTGTTTGGCGTAATAGGTAAATCCGAGAAGAGTAGCTGTAACCAAAAGCATACAACCAACTATTAGAAGAATTCCATTGTTATCGAAAAGTGCGGCTACTTCATCTTTAAAAAAGACACCAACAATTCCGATCGGAATCATTGAAACTGCAATTTTAGCAATGTATTGAGTTGATTCGTTCCACTGAAAGCTAAAAACATCACGAATCAATGATAAAATATCTTTTCGGAATACAATTATGGTACTTAAAACAGTTGCACCATGTACCACCACCGTAAAGGCAAGATTGTTTTCGGCATTTACGCCTAAAAGCGCTTTACCCAATTCAAGATGTCCACTGCTGCTTACAGGCAGAAATTCAGTGAGTCCCTGGAGCAATCCAAGGATCAAGGCTTCAATCCAATTCATAAAATAAGTAGTAAGATTTTCCGATTATTATTCCGGAGTCAAGAATTTGATACGTTACTTGTCGGCTTTAGGTTTCTTCATGATTGCATAGATTTCGAATGCAAAACCAAAAAGAACAACCAATGGAGCAAGCGTAATACGTCTAAAGCTGAAGATACTTTCATCAAACACATTTGGATCATCCGATCCTCCACCCATCATCAATAAAAATCCTATAATGATGATCACAAATCCGATAAGGAGTAACTTGTAATTCTCTTTACCAAGAGCAAATCCGGCTTTATTATCTTGTTTCATGAAATTCTTTTTTTAACGATTTCGGCTTGTTCGGCTACAAAAGTAAACAATAAAATTAAAATTCTAGTACTGACTTAAAGATTAATACAAGGATCTGGATTCCAATCTTAGGTATTTATTTACGGCAAATAGAGTAGAAATCCAGGTGATGAATAATCCCAGAAGAATAATTAGTAAAAACAGTACACCAATCATTTCTACATTGCTAAAATTAATAACTTGTCGCAATTCTTTTTGTGAGAAGTAAATTACAGCAGATAACATAGCGTTGGCGATTAAAGCTCCTAAAATCCCATGTAGAAAGCTTGTTCCCATGAATGGTTTTCGAATAAAAGAGCGAGTTGCACCAACCAATTGCATTGTATTAATGATAAAACGCTGCGAATAAATCGAAAGTCGAATGGTGTTGTTGATTAATGTAAAAGAGATAATAAAAAGCAATCCGCTAAAAGCAAGAATGATTAAACTGATTCGTTTTACATTTTCGTTTACCAGGTGAACCAACGATTTTTGGTAATATACCTCTTGTACCTGAGCATATCTGGTAAAATCTTTTTCAATTATGGCTATACTATCAGGGTTTGCATATTCGGCATACAACTTAACATCTATAGTTGCTTGCAGAGGATTGTAACCTAAAAATGTAAGGAAATCTTCGCCCAATTCTTTTTGAAGCTCCTTGGCAGCAGTTTCCTTATCAACAAACTCAGTAGCTTTTACATATTCAGTTGCGTCTAAGGTTTTTTGCAGACGTCTTATTTCAACTTCCTTAACGTTATCTTTTAAAATGATAGAGACACCAATGTTCTCTTTTACGTAATTCGACAGTTGATTTGCATTCAGAATTAACAATCCCATTAATCCTAACATGAAAAGAACCAATGAAATACTGATAACCGATGTAATGTATGAGGAGCGAAGTCTTCGTTTTGTACCTTTTTCTTTGTATGCCATTTAGTAGCGTGTTTTAACTTGATAAGGATTGGTCACATGCGAAAATACAATTTTTAAACAAAAAAGGAATGATTATCAAGTTTGAATTGGTTTATGATTTGAAATCAGACTTATAAAAATTGGTAATTGTCAAATCAATGCCTCATTTTTGTTAAATTTGTTTTGAATTCACCACTAAACACAAAAAGATACATTGGGAATTATTCGTCAACAAACTATTAAAGGATCAGTAGTATCCTACATTGGAGCCATTCTTGGATTTATCAACACAGGAATTCTTTTTCCTCGATTTTTGGAAGCGGATCAGATAGGATTGATCAACTGGATAGGACCGATGGCGGCTATTGTGGCTCAATTTTCTTCTTTGGGATTCAATAATGTTACGGCGCGTTTATTCCCTTATTTTCGAAATGAAAATCGAAATCATAACGGCTATCTGTTTATTTTGTTTTGGGTGGGAATGGCAGGCTTTGTCTTGGCATTAATCAGTTATTTTGCACTGCATCCCTTTGCTGTTGATGCTTATCAAGATGAATCGCCTCTCTATTTGGATTATTTGGTATATTTGATTCCGCTGGTATTTTTCACTATATTTTTCAATTTATTTGACGCTTACAATCGGGTTTTATACGATGCTGTCTCAGGAACTTTTTTTAGAGATATTGTCTTTAAAATTCTCAATCTTACGATCATTTTCTTGTTCGCGCTGAATGTATTGAATTTTTCAGACTTTGTTCTTTTGTATGTAATAGCCTATTGTTTGCCGACTTTATTGCTGTTTCTATTGCTTTGGTATAGAGGGAAAATATCATTTGCTTCCAATTTAAAATTTGTTCGACCAACGCTTCGAAAATCGATGATAAGTGTTTCTTTATATGGGATTTTGAATGGCTTGAGCGATAAGTTAGCAAACCATATTGATAAAGTAATGATTGTTAGCTATGTTGGATTGGGCGCTAATGGTATTTATGCAACCATGGCTAACTTTGGCGTATTGGTTTCTATGCCATCACGAACTTTAAGAAAAATTGCCAGTACTGTAATTGCTGAAGCTTGGAAAAAGAAAGATTTGAAGACAATTGCTCAAATCTACACACAAAGTGGTTTGCATCAATTCATGGCGGGATGCCTTTTGTTTATTGGTATTTGGGCGAATATTGATAATGTAATAGAAATCGTAACCGATCGGTTTATAGATGGTAAGTATGTTATTTTCTTTATAGGAATAGGGCATGTAATTCAAATGGCATCAGGAGTTAGTGGAGTGATTCTTCAATCGTCTCCTTACTACAAAATGCAAGCTGTTTTTATGGCGATTTATGGTGTTTTGGTCATTCTAACCAACCTGATCATGATACCTATTTGGGGAATAAATGGTGCCGCAATTGCTTCGGTATCTGCAACTCTGGTATTTAATCTGTTGAAATATATGTTTTTGTATAAGAAATACAAATTTCAACCATTTAACTACAAATACCTTTTGGTGATATTGGTTGCCATAGGCTCATACTATACAGGAAACTTGCTACCAAAGCAAGATTGGTTTATTTTGGATATTATCTTCAGGTCTGGCATTGTTGGTGGTTTGTATCTGGTTTTAACTTTTGCATTTAAGATCTCAACAGATTTTAACCAATTCATAAAAAAGACAGTTGGATTAAAATAAACAAAAGGATTAATGAAGTATTTCGTGCTCTTGTTTTTTTAATTTCCATCTTTTGTGGCTCCATAGCCAGTCTTCTGGTTTGTTACGAATTTGCTCCTCAAGTAATTTTGTGTGTTGTTTTGTGATACTGCCATACTCAGCATCGCGTGGATTTTCTTCAATAATTTTTAATTCCACATCGTAATGTCCACGTTTTGTCCGGGTGATATACAGAAACACAACTGCGTAGTCGTAATCTACAGCATATTTTTCGGTGCCGAACATTACCGCAGTGTCCTGATTCAAAAACTTTGTCCAGAATAGGTTTTTCTTTTTCCGGTTTGGAGATTGATCACAACCAAATCCAACTAAATAGCCTTTGTCTTTTTTTTGTTCTAAAAATTCTTTTGTGGCACGCTTTGGAACCAATTGCAATCCTGATTTAGATCGGGTTTCTCTAAATTTTTTATCGAAAAACTTATTAGAAAGCGGTTTGTATATGGCGCTTGTTTTGTGTTTTAATGATCCGGCAAGCCCAGTTGCTACCATTTCCCAATTGCTGTAATGACCAAAGGCTAGTACGATACTTTTTTTCTTTTCATATAGATGATCAAGAGCTCCGGGATTCACTATCCTACATCTCTTTTCGGCTTCCTTAGCACTCATGCTAAAACATTTTATGCTTTCAACTATAAAATCACTGAAAAAGCGATTGAATGCTTTGGCAATTTTATGATGTTCCAGTTCACTTTTTTCCGGAAATGAACTTCTGATATTATTTAGAATTAAATTCTTGCGATATCTAAATATGTAATGATTTAATACAAATAAAAGATCTGCAATTAGATACAATACTCCAAGTGGAAGTAAAGAAAGAGGTTTTAGAAACAGGTAGTAGAGTACTCGTGTCATATGGGGCGATTAGTGGTTCGCCACAAATATACAAGCATACTTCTAAAAACAATATTTACGCTAAAATCTATTTTAATTTTAAATTAGAAAAAGTCGTTGATGGAATTAATCTTTAATGATTTCAATAATTTCAGTGGTCGAGATGGAAGGAGTTCTTTCCAGGTAAACAACTTCGCAAAGCGATTTGAATTCGTCAAATCTACCTTCCCAGTCGTTTCCCATCACCAAAACATCAGCATCGAATTGTTTGATGTAATCTCCTTTTAGTTCCAAAGATTCTTCGTAAAATACTTCATCAACAACCTTCAGGGATTCTATGATTCTCATTCTATCTTTTTCGGAATAGATAGGATTTTTCTGTTTTTTGGAGAAGTTTAAAGCATCAGTTGAAATACCAACAATTAAGTAATCACCTTCAGCTCTGGCACGTTCCAGAATTCGTAAATGTCCGATGTGAAATAAATCAAATGTGCCAAAAGTAATTACTCGTTTCATGTGTTTAAGTTTATTTTTCAATGGTCACATGGAACTCACAAATAAATTTAATCATCCTCAATCTGTCAATTTGGATAATTAAATTTGCATGCTCGTTTCATATTGTTTTTTTATTGGTTCTTGCGAAGATAATGTTCTTGAATGAAATTAAAAATTCTCTGAGAACTGTTCGCATCAATATTGTCGTACGACTTCTCGATTATTTCACCTCTTTTTACCTTAAATTGATCTTTACCATTGAAAGTAGATAAGAGATCTTCCTCTAATTTGTTTTGATCGGTAGAAATTGGTCCAACTATAAAATCGTTAAAGAAAGTATGTAACTCACGATCCTTAGTCTCATACTTTTCTCTATCGTACAAGAGGAAGAAAATTGGGCGATTCAGTAAAATGTAATCCATGTAGATGGATGAATAATCGCTAATCATTGCGTCTACTTCAGGAAGAAAAGGATAAACATCCTTCACATTATCATACCATAAAATTCTTTCGAATTCACCTGATATGGATTTGTACTGAGGCAATGGATGCAATTTGAAAACAAAAACAAGATCATGCTCTATGGCAAACTGATTCAATCTTTCCAAGTCAAGAATTCCATCAGAAATTCCATCGCCGCCAGTATCGCGAAAAGTGGGAGCGTAAAGGATGGATTTTGTACCATTCTTACGCATTTTGGCAACTTTATTAATTGTCTCTACATCTGAATTGATCAGTGCATTCTTGTATTTTTTAGGATCAACAATTACATCGTTTCTTGGATATCCGGTATCAATAAAATGATCGGTAAGAAAAGCAGGTTTAAAGAACTCTTTGGTGAAAAAGGCTCCCGTTGAAATCAGTGCCTGATATTTTGGCAATTTTCCTACGAAATTCAGAATGAATCGACGGTACAATGAACTGGTTTCCTGAATGAAAAACTTATTGCTTCTCTGTATCTTTTTAAATCCGATTCCGTGCCAAATCTGTATGATTTTAGCTCTCCAGAACAACTGAAAACGACAATTATCCATCCACGAAAAATTATCAACAACAAACACTCTACTTCTAAGCATGATCCAATATGCTTTAGCAGAAGGGTAATAAAGAATGTTGCTGTATTCAACCTTTAAAGCTTCATAAGTTTCTTTGTTTGCAGTAAGTAGGTAGAATTCCTGATCCTTGTTTTCTTCTGCCAGATAAAGAAAAAAGAACTTCACATTGTCAATAAAGAATCCATCTTTTGCGCCCATAAGCACCATCAAATTCTTTTTTTTAGGAATCAGATAAGTTAGTGGAACAATAAAGATCCAACCCAAAAGAGTTGTAAGAAAAATAATTGGCTTAGAATACTTATTTAAATTCATTGTATAGTGTTAGGAGCAAATTTTAATTGAGTCTCATTTCTAATATCTCAAATCTAATATCTCAATTTTTAATTCAATTTTCGGATTTCATTGTACACCCTTTCGCAACTATAGGCATCCTGATGTGTGTGGTACAGATCTCTTATTTTCTTGCGCCACTTTGCATGAGTCTGTGGTTGTTCAAAATACCTGCTTAAATGGGTGATAAACTCGTTTTGCGTACTCGATTTTGCTCCGGGAGTGTTGGCTTCGAAATCGATAAAAAAGCCTTTGTATTGGCTGTATTCCTCCAAATCGTATGGTAAGAAAACAATAGGGCGATCCATTAGAAGATAGTCAATCCAAAGTGAAGAATAATCCGTTACCAAAATATCTACATAAGGCAACAACTGATACACATCTTCGAATCTGTCCTGATCGGCTTTAATTACTCTATCTATCGAGAAAAAATCGTGAGTTTTTTCAACAGTTTTTCTTTTGATATCCTCTTTGTGACCACGAACTAAAATGTAGGCGTCTTCTTTTTCTAAATATTTTGAAAGTTGATCCGCATCAAAATCCTCAAATGGAAAGAAGTGAGTTTTGTGTCCTTCTTCGCGCCAGGTTGGAGCATAAAGAATAATCTTTCGATCTAGAAATGGATTTTTTAGAAGCAAGTCAGTATTCAAATTGAACTCTTTCAACAAATAATCGTTACGAGGCAATCCGCTTACCCAAACATTATCCATATCGATATTAAAACCAGCCGCGTGAATAATCTGTTCAAGAGGTGAACTACCTGCCATGTAAGAGTATTTTTGCAATTGCTTTTCCTTGCCATATTTTCTCCAAACCGGGGTTTGCAAACCCATTTTTTTCATTGGAGTTCCATGTCCCAGGTAGATGATATTTTTGAATTTTTCGTGCAGATAATAAGGCGCAAATGCAGCTGCACTTATTCCGTACGAAATGATTACATGTTTCGATCGAAGAAAAAGGAAGAATCCTTTTAACGACCAGGCATAAACCACTTCACCAGGAAATGTTTCCTCTAATTTTCGGTATAGGTTTTTATTTGGAGTAAATAGAATGCTGTTGAAGTCATTCTTTTCTCTCATGTATTCGAACTGGTATTTCGAATTGTCGAAAAAGAACTTCTCCGTGAGAAAAAACAATGCAATGCGTTTGTTCTTGCGTACTATTAATTCCAGAAAGAAATAGAACCAACGCATTACAAACAAGCTAATGTGCAAAAGAACAATCTTCTGCATAAAGTTGACAAATTGTTGTCTTCTTGAATATGCCTTACTCATTTTCCTTCTTCAATTTTAATGCTCCAAAAACAAGTCCTCCAGCTAGTAATACAAAGAATATAATCATACTTGCCAAAGAAATTTTCTCACCTGTGAAATATCCTTTTGGTTCAAATTTGAACTCAATTTGATGTTTTCCTGCAGGTAGTTTCATTCCGCGTAACACAAAGTTAGCTCTGAAATGATTAGCTGGTTTTCCATCAATATAAGCATTCCATCCTGGCTGATAATACATTTCAGAGAAAACAGCCAACTGTTCCGATTTCGCCTGATAATTGTACGTAATACTATTCGGAGAATACTTCGTCATTTGAATACCTGCTGTTGAATCAGCAACAATATTCAATCCATTTAGTTGATCTTCGAAACGCACATCAACAATGGCTTCTTCAGTAGGATCAAAAGTATTCAGAAGCATAATTTCTTCATTGGCATCTTTTACCATTATATACGAACTAACCAACCATGCATTACCCAAGGCATCAGGATTGATAGCAGCTTGCATGCCTTTTTCTCCTTGTGTGATTACATATCGGGTGTTTAGCATGTTCAGAACCTTACGGTTTCCTTTTTCGATATGGTAATCGTACAATTCCTGAATGCGACGCAATTTGGCACCATGATAACCACCAATCGATTTGTGGAAATAGGATGTTCGTGCACTTTGGAAAGGAGAGCCTGCCTGTTCGAAAACTCTGTAGTTGGTATTGTAGGTAATTGCCCACAATTGAGCAGCAACTTTTTCGTAATCGCTAGCTTTTCTATTTTCTCTGGTGTACTCGTTTAATGCTTGTTTTGCTACTTCCTTTAATTCAGGATGATTTTTCAGTTCGGTTTGCAGGATCTGGTAATCAGCCATATTTGGCATGTAAGCCAGATTCAATTCCTTTTTCTCAACAAAATTATCGTTGGTCGTAAATCGTTTGTTAACAGGATAAAGATCAACTACAACTAGTAGAATTAAAGCAGGAATAAAGAATTTTGTTTTCAGATATCCCTTCGAAAAGGCAAATAAACACGCTAAACCTAAACCAATAAATAGCAAACTTCTCAATGCATCTGCTTTAAATATATCAATACGGGCATCTACTAAATCATTCTGAATTTCTGATATAAATGCCAAAGCATTAGGATTCGATGATTTTATTTGAGCAAAGTAGTTTTGCTCCATATCACTAAGGAAATCGAGTCCCATTGTAGGCATTACATAAAGAAGTAAGGCTACTCCTCCGGTTAAAACAAATGGCAACACAAGCACATTTACCTTGTACGAGGAGATGGCTATTTTTCTTTTTAGAACTTCTGGCTCATCAATTATTTTCTTCAAAGCTAAAATCGCTAATAATGGAACGCAAAGTTCTACGATAATTAGGATGGATGATACAGCTCTAAATTTGTTGTAAAGAGGAACGTAATCGAAAAAGATGCCAGTAAGTGCCTGGAAATTGTGTCCCCAGGAGAGCATAATAGCCAAAATGGTAGCCGTTAACAATCCCCATTTCAATCGTCCGCCAACAATGAAGATACCCAATACAAACAAGAACATGATAAATGCACCAAGATATACAGGACCAACCGTAAATGGTTGATTTCCCCAATAATGATGGTTATCAATCTGCTCCATATCGTAATAATCCGATACTTTCTGAATTTGACCACCATTTATATAGTTCAAAATCTGCATTCCTTCCTGAGGTGATCCGCCACCGCCTTTTACATTCGGAATTAGAAGACTTAAGGTCTCTTGAATGCCATAACTCCACTGTGTACCATAGTCCTTGTCAACACCACCGGTTTTATTGTCTTTATTCCCAAGTGTTAATTCCGATTTGCCACGAATGGTTGATTTTGTATAATCGTATGAATTATACAGGTTGGTAAAGTTTACACCCAAGGCAATTACTGATGCAATTGCAAGTACACCAATGGCTTTGAAAAAGTGTTTCAGGTTCTTCTCCTTCAATTGGTGATAGAATTCGAATATCAGGATACAGAAAACCATGATTACAAAATAATAGGTCATCTGAATGTGATTGGCATACAATTCCATGATCAGGAAGAAACCTGCAATCAATCCACCCCAAAGATATTTTCCCCTGAAAACCATCAATATCCCGGCAAGGGCAGGAGGGATGAAGGCCAATGCATTCACTTTCCAGAGGTGACCCGCACCAATAATAATGATGAAATAGGTAGAAAAGGCATAGGCTATGGCACCTGCAATAGAGAGCCATGGATTCACCCTTAAGCTGATCAGAAGAATGTAAAAGCCGATCATGTACAAAATCAGGAATTTGACAGGATCAGGAGTATATAGCTCCATCATCTGTTTGAAAGTATACATGTCTTTAGCACGATAATCCACATTAATGTGATAAGATGGCATTCCACCAAACATGGAGTTGGTCCAAAGTGCATCTTCACCGGTTTGATTACGGTAATCAACAATTTCTTTTTTTGCACCCCAGGCATTTATAGAATCACCTTTTTTATAGACTTTCCCTTCCAAAGCAGGCTGGAAATAGATGAATCCAATGATTAGAAAGATGATGATGGAGACCAGGTGTGGTAATGCTGATTTAAATATCGACTTAAAGTTCATTATCGTGTGTGTTTTTGCAGATTCTATTTTAAAGCCCCTAAAATACAAAAAGCACAGAACAAAATTGCCCTGTGCTTCACTTAATATTTTCTATTATGGTTTTGCTTATTTCTTCAAAAACGGTTTCACGTTCAGCATTTCACTATATGTTTCAATTGTATACTTATTCAACCAATTGTAGAACTCTTCAATTTCTTTTTTATCGGCTTTAGCTGATCGCCATTTTTGTTGATGAATCTCTGTGTTTTCGAAAAGTTTCTCTTCCGCTTTTTCCAATTTTTGAATGATTCCTGTTTTCTCGGCATTCACCAGTTCCGAAACCTTTAAATACTTGTATCCGGCAGAGCGACTAATAGGATAGCATTTGTTCTTCAACTCCATTGACATGGCATTCAATGGACAGTTTTCTTTTCCTTCAGCCAATAGTACTTTAGGAAGATTCTTGCCACCTCTTACCCAAACAGGCAATGCGATTGATGTATTTGGAAAACCAACCTGAGTCCAGATGGTTGCCATATCCTTGGCTTCACTTTCTTTAACTCCTTCAATCATGATCATTGATGAAGAACCGTGACGAGTGATTAAATCACCAGAATTTACAAAGTTTTCGCCGTAAGGAACTGTTTCAAATTCTTTTCTGAAATCACGTTTTAAAACTGGATGTTTCAAACATCTCGAGAAGTTTTGGATTACTGTTTTGGCACTCATATCACCACAAGCATCAGCCTGGTAAAAGATATCCTGAGCAGTTTGGAAACGGATAAATCCATAGCCAATATCTTTTTTACCAGTAAACGAGTAGTTGGTTCTTAGAATATAACCATTAGGAGCTTGAGCCGGATCGTTGGCATCAAACTTGGTAAAGGTTTGGTTGTTTACCTCGTAGAACGCAACATTTCCATCGGCATCTAACACGCCAAAGTGTGCCGCTAAACCCATTGGTTTTGGAGTATCTTTCATTAATTGCTCAAATTCTTCCAGGTTGGCACATTTTTGCAATGCCAATTTCATAAACTTCCCTTCCTGATCTTTCAAAGAAGTAGTGTCCTTCATATTCACATTAAAAGAAGCAGAATTCATGATGGCGAATCCCATTGAGTTGGAACCACCCCAAACGTTTTCCCCTTTTTCATCCTTGGAATTGATCAAACCAATGTATGGATATTTTCCATCTGTGAAATACATCATCTTGTTTTCGAAGCTTTCAGTATCGCGAAGCTTCCAAATCATAGGACGACCATCTTTGGTGTATTTACCCGAAATTACGGCAGTTGTACAAGCATCAGCTTGCCATACGCTTACTACTACAAGTAGTAATAGAGTTAAGAGTTGTTTCATGTGTTTAAGTTATCTTTTAAAGGTCACATGGAACTCACAAATAAATTTGATCATCCTCTTGTGTGTCAATTTGGATAATCAAATTTTCATGTTCGTTTCATGTGTAAGTAGTGGTTAAGTTGTTTGAAGGCACTAATGTAATTAATAATTATGACTTCTAAATTAGATTGTAGAATGATTTATAGCACCCCTTCGCCTGTCGGCACTTCCCCTAAAAGGGGAAGACATTAATATTAACATTCTCCCCTTTTAGGTTCTTCTTTATACACAAATGTTGAACCCACTTTGGGTTCTTTGATTCGATTGTCAATACCACGGGTAAAACCCGTGGTTATTCCAATTAAACCACTTCGTGGTTTTCCAGGAGGAAAAATTACAGAATTTGAAAAGATTATATCATAGAATTTAGGTATCCCGGAGGGATTCAATATAAATAACCCCGCATGAAATTCGGGGTTATTTATGACAGGTATATGAGGTTGAACCCCGAAGTGGGTTCAATGTCTTCTCTGTGATATGAAGAGATGTGTATAAAGAGTAGCCACCCAGGGGAAGTGCCGAAGGCGAAAGGGTGAAACAGCAGTAAACGAAAGGGTGCATCGTGAAGTAAAACATTAATAATTGTTCCTCCTGTCTTCTCTAAAACGATATTCTTCTCGCACTTTATGGATTAGGTCTGTATCGATTTCTCCAATGATAATATCTTCCTTGCTTTTTAAGGTGGTAGGAGAGGTATTGTAATCGATCCAGGGCGGACAAAAAATGGAATTGCCATATTTCTCTCCCGCTCGATTTAAACTGAGCATGTAAATTTGATTTTCCAATGCTCGGGTGATTATAAAATGATGCCAACTTGGAAAGCTGTTATCCTTATAAAAAGCAACCGGATGAATCAGGAAATCGATATTGTGTTCCAAAGCCAATTTGCGAGTCAGTTCTGGAAAACGCATGTCGTAACAGATAATCATACCAATTGTAACGCCATTAATTTTGAAGCTAACAGTTTGATCTCCTCTTTGGAAATATTCCTTTTCTATGGAGTTGCCAAATTGTGCCATGTGCTGTTTGTTATAGACAGTTACCATCTCTCCTTCGGGATTGATAACAGCTTGGGATATGAAATATTTATCATCCTTTATTTGAGGAAATCCATAACAGATGTAGCAATTTTTCTCTTTGGCTATTGATGAAAAAAACTGAAAGCTATCCCCTGAAATATCTTCAGCTAAATCTTGTAAATTATCGAATGTTTCTCGAGAATATCCACAGGTAAAGAGTTCTGGTAAAACTATCAGGTCAACATTTTCTAGTTTATCGATGATCTTCTTTGCCTGGAGCAGATTAGTATCTCTATCGGCTATAGTTTTAGCATCGATATTGTTGACTTGTATAGCAGCGAATTTGAGTTTGGGCATGCTTGAAGAGATTAAAATGGTAAGCTTAAAGATAATGAAATTGAAAATTATCTCATCTCCCTCATTAAGTTCGGGACTTTCTCCTTGAGGAACTACTCTTAAGACACAAATATTGAACCCACTTCGGGGTTCTATGGTTTGATTACCAAACACCACAGGTTTTACCCGTGGTTATTCAAATTAAACCACTCTGTGGTTTTCTATAAGGAAAAAATTACAAAATTTGAAAAGATTAAATCATAGAATTTAGGTATCCTGAAGGGATTTTATATAAATAACCCCGTATGAAATTCGGGGTGGATAAATGATAGATATATAAGACTGAACCCCGAAGTGGGTTCAACACCTTTTTTTTTACGATATTCGAAGATCTTTAGAAATAGTAGTTCTAAGAGAAGTTTAGGATGAGGTGATAACAAAAAAAAGCCATCCTCAATGAGAATGGCTTTCATATATTTTGAATTTAGCTTATTTCAATTGCTTAAATAAAGCTTTCATGCTAACATGAGAATCAAGGATCTCAGCTAATTTTGAAATCTCAACACGCTCTTGTTCCATGCTGTCGCGATGACGAATGGTAACCGTATTGTCTTCTAACGACTGGTGATCAACCGTTACACAGAAAGGAGTACCAATAGCATCCTGACGACGGTAACGCTTACCAATAGAGTCTTTTTCGTCGTACTGGCAGTTGAAATCAAATTTCAGGTCGCTAATGATTTCGCGAGCTTTATCAGGTAAACCATCTTTCTTAGTTAATGGCATTACACAAAGCTTAACCGGAGCCAAAGCAAGTGGTAAACGAAGAACTACACGTTCGTCGGTTTTTCCATCTTCCTTCTGGATTTTTTCTTCCTGGTAGGCTTCCGACATAATTTGTAGGAACATACGGTCAACTCCAATCGAAGTCTCGACTACATAAGGAACGTAGCTCTTGTTCAACTCAGGATCGAAATACTGAATTTTCTTACCTGAGAATTCCTGGTGCTGATTTAAATCGAAATCGGTACGAGAGTGAATTCCTTCCACCTCTTTAAATCCGAATGGGAATTTAAACTCTACATCGGTAGCTGCATTGGCATAGTGAGCCAATTTATCGTGATCGTGGAAACGGTATTTTTCTTCGCCAAAACCAAGGGCTTTGTGCCAGCTCATACGCGTTTCTTTCCAAGCATTAAACCATTTCATTTCCTCACCCGGACGGACAAAGAACTGAAGCTCCATTTGTTCAAATTCACGCATACGGAAAATAAACTGACGAGCTACAATCTCGTTACGGAATGCTTTACCAATTTGTGCAATCCCGAAAGGAATTTTCATACGACCTGTTTTCTGAACATTCAGGTAGTTTACGAAAATACCCTGAGCCGTTTCCGGACGAAGATAAATCTTGCTACTTCCGTCAGAAGTTGAACCCATATCGGTTGAGAACATTAGGTTGAACTGACGAACGTCGGTCCAGTTCTTAGTTCCCGAAATAGGACAAGCAATCTCGTTATCGATAATGATTTGCTTTAATTCGTCCAAATCATTCTTATCCAAAGCATCAACAAAACGCTTGTGAACCGCATCCATTTTCTCTTTGTTTGCCTTAACACGAGGATTGGTTGCTCTAAACTGCTCTTCGTCGAAAGATTCACCAAACTTTTTCTTTGCTTTGGCAACTTCCTTGTCCATTTTGGCTTCAAATTTAGCCATCAAATCTTCAATTAAAACATCAGCTCTGTAACGTTTCTTTGAATCTTTGTTATCAATCAATGGATCATTAAAAGCATCAACGTGACCCGAAGCTTTCCAAATGGTTGGGTGCATAAAAATAGCAGTATCGATACCCACTACATTTTCGTGCAATTTTACCATAGAATCCCACCAGTATTTTTTGATGTTGTTTTTCAATTCAACACCCAATTGTGCGTAATCGTAAACAGCACTTAGTCCATCGTAAATTTCTGATGACTGAAATACAAAACCGTATTCCTTACAATGGGCAACCAGTTTCTTGAAAACATCTTCCTGAGCCATAAATCTTATATTTTAAGTTTATTATTTTAATTTGAACGAAACACAAAAATACAAAAAAAGCCATTCGATGGCTTTTCCATATCATTAATTTCTAGTGTTTTTGATAAATTATTTTTTGAATCGTGATATACTATCGTTTGCGTAATAAATAAATTATTACTCATCTACTTCCTCAAAATCTACATAGTCGCCAATATCCTTTTTGTTTGGATTGTTTTTTCTATCAGTAGATTTATCGATGGTAACTTCGCCTTCTTTCTTTGTGTTTGTTTGCTGCTGTTGTTTTTGCGCTTCTTTCTGCATTTTATCAAATGTTTTCTGCACCAAAAACGGGAACATTGCTTTAATGGTCCACTTTAACAAATAATAAATGCCGACAGCAATAACGATAAACTTTATAAATGCCATATTCTAATACTTTTGAACGACAAAGATAATAGAAATATAGTGAAGCGTAAATACCTTTAAAAAGTCTCCGGGACAATCGCATTAAAAAACCATTTTAGCATCTATCCCAGATATTCTTCCCGATGAGTGAAAATGTGTATTTTGTTAGGTATTTCATTGGAACAAATCGAGAATACTATTGACTTTAGTGAGATAAATCTCTAAATAAAAATCTCTATGATTTTGCTATACAGATTGGTGTGTCGATTAGCTATTCTTATTTTTTCATTTCGTTCTAGCGGTGTAAATTTTTAAATATGAGTTGAAAATATTTTTTTGTTTACTAAAAATATTTTTTAAATTTGATAGAGTCACCTAAAACTAAGGCACATACAAATTGCATTGAAAATAGACTTTTTTTAAGCCATGCCTGTATAGGTACAGCCCTAAAAAATGATTTTTGAACAATGCCCATTTAGGCAAAGTCCGACAAATTGCTTTTTTAAACAATGCCCATTTAGGCAAAGCCTGAAAAATTGATTTTTTAAATAATGCCTGTTTAGGCAAAGGCTGAAAAACTGATTTTTTGAACAATGCCTGTTTAGGCAAAACAAATAACTACTAATTTAAAATTACAACAATGACATTAATTAAGAAGATTTCGACAAGTAGTCGCAATGGCGATGTTAGTGCATTACTAACGCTTATTTTGGCAGCATTTGCAAAGAACGACTGGAGTCTTGATACGTATTTAACGTCAATAATCGAAAAGGTAAAAGGCTTTAATACTTCACTGATTGAGGCTTTAAACCGATTAAAAGTCTATTCGATTATGGCAGAAAAAGACCATGTTCGAGACATGGCTATCAGATCTTTATTTAAGTTGGTTGAGGGCTATACTCATATTCCGGTTGCCGATGTTAAAGAAGCTGCTTTGGTAGTAGAATATGTATTGCAGCAGTATGGTTTAAACATTCAGAATTCG
>Ga0209379_10000322_pt1 | contig 44872 bp, 46 predicted proteins | sample tdDd001_FD_187124 | JGI IMG/M metagenome (GOLD analysis project Ga0209379, IMG submission 187124) | Marine sediment microbial communities from the Atlantic coast under amendment with organic carbon and nitrate - tdDd00.1 (SPAdes)... | ecosystem: Environmental > Aquatic > Marine > Coastal >... | reverse complement strand
GAATCTCAAAGAAAAAACAATTTGACTCTATCCGATCACTAGGTATAAATATTAGCTATGAAAAAGAGAGTGAAAAAAGGTGATCGGTTCAAACCGAATTAACTGATCGGTCCGACCGAAATATGCAAATATTTCCTTGTATCTTTTGTACGATAGGATTTAACTGCTATGTAGCTGGACATAAGTTAATTTCAGCGACATACAAAATAACTAAAAAAGGAGCAAAAGAACTTAATTCCAAAGTTCCAGTGCTCGTTCAACCACAGGCTGAGAAAGAAATGGGTGATTAGATTTAAGTTTCTATTATTAGACTAGTAATTATAATAGGCGGCAATTATGTGTAGCACACCAAAACCTAAGGCGGCTGTTAAAGGAAGACAAGGTAATAACGAAACCTTACTCTCTAATATGAGCACTGAAGCGAGAAAACGTTTTGCTGAAAGAGCAAATAAAGCACAAGAAAAAAGAGATGAGCAAACGCATAGAGGAAATCAAGGTATAGTGACTACACCTATCTCTCAAAGGTATAAAATGACACAACGCTCAAAATATTCTAATATTAATCTCTGTTATTGGCTACTTCATGGCAATCTTAAAGGTATCCTATACTGGATATTGTTTGGAAAAAGTAACTTAAGTAAATAAAACCAATTCAATTTATCTAACTCATTTTAAAGTTAAAATACGCCTTCACGCCAGTTTTTACCTAATTTATCTTCAATATACTCTCTGATCATTTGCCTAACTTTTTGCGATGCGTTCACATCATCTAAAGCGCACAACTCTTCAAAAATAGCCTTCTTTTTAGGGTCGATTAAGATTGTCAATCTAGCGGTTCTTTTTTCCATATTCTATCCTTATTATCATTTGATGTTAATTTGATTACAATTGAATTGTATGGTGGTTGTAATATAATTGCAATTATATTAACACTTCACTAAATATGACCTAAAGCATGAAATATAGAAAGCACCTTTTTTCACTTAGGTTTGCTTACGCGCTAAGAGAAGCATTTGCAGAGAAAAATTACAGTGTAGATGTACTTTTAAAAGATGTCATGGCAGGAGTGACTGTGGGTGTTATTGCTATTCCTTTAGCGATGGCATTAGCAATGGGAATTGGTGTTGCCCCTCAGTATGGCTTGTATTCGGCTATTATTGCCGGATTTTTAACCCCTCTAATAGGAGGGAGTCGATATAGCATATCAGGCCCAACGGCTGCATTCATTGTCATATTGTACCCAATTGTTCAGCAATATGGCCTTGCTGGGTTATTAACGGTTACGGTGCTTTCAGGAATCATTTTGGTACTTATGGCTTTGTTGAGGCTTGGCCGATATATACAATATATTCCAGAAGCTGTTGTATTGGGATTTACTGGAGGAATTGCTGTTGTTATTGCGACACTCCAAGTTAAAGGATTCTTGGGATTAAAAATTGATGAGCTGCCTGAAAATTATATCGATAAGGTCATTACAATAGTAAATGCTGCTCCCGGCTATTCTGTCCCTACGTTGGTTGTTGCAGTGTCTACACTTTTGATATTTTTTGTTTGGTCAAAACTGCACAGTAAAGTTCCATCTCATCTTCCTGCCATTATCATTGCTAGTATAGTTGCTTACACGCTCAATCAATTTGGCTTTGAAGTGGCGACTATTGGTTCAACATTTAATTATGTATTAAGTGATGGAACAATTGGGCTTGGCATTCCTTCCGAACTGCCTAGCTTTAATTGGCCCTGGTTACGTACTCAAGGAAATGAAGACGTGCTTTACTTTAGTTGGGAAATCGTTGCTGATTTTTTAAAAGCAGCGTTTGCTATAGCTATGTTAGGTGCTATTGAGTCACTTTTGTGTGCAGTAGTGCTAGATGGTATGTCAGGCAGGAAACATAGCGCTAACAGTGAGCTGTTTGGTCAAGGTATTAGTAATATTATTACGCCATTTTTTGGTGGTATAACCTCAACTGCGGCAATAGCGCGTTCAGCAGCAAATTATAAAGCAGGTGCTGTTACTCCCGTATCGGCTATGGTTCATGCGATTTTTGTGCTTATATCATTATTATGCTTGGCTCAGGTGCTTTCATACTTACCTATCGCAGCTATGTCTGCGATGTTACTTATTGTCGCTTGGAATATGAGTGAATACCCCAAAATTTTTCACATACTAAAAAAAGCTCCTTATGATGAAATTTTTGTTCTTCTTGTTTGTTTTTTCCTAACTGTTTTATTCGACATGGTGATAGCGATTACCGTAGGTATTGTCTTAGCGTCATTACTTTTTATGAAGCAAATTGCTGAAATGACAAAAGTTCAAAACATTTCAGAACATAAGAAATTTATAACATCACCACTTCCTAAGGACTGGGTGGTATATAAAATAAATGGTCCCTTATTCTTTGCGGCTGCGGACAGTGTTTTTGCTGAACTAGCCCACTTAACTAAGAATAAACAGGGAGTCGTAATATATTTAGACGGTGTTTCGGTTCTAGACTCTGGAGGTTTTTCTGCACTGCTCAAGTTTATTGATAACTGTCGAAAAAATCATATTCAAATTTTTCTCGCAGATCTACAGTTTCAACCTTTAAAAACTTTAGCAAAAGCTAATTTTAAGCCTGATGCTGAATTCTGCGTTATTTTTCCTACTTTATCTGCTGCCCTTGATGTTTTATTTGTTAAAAATAATTCGAGGGATACTGACATTAATTCTATTTAAACATTAAACATAAAAGAGAGTTCATCTTGAAAAAAATATTGATATTTCTGACTTTACATTTGGCTGGTTTTTCAACCGCTTTTGCTTCTGAAAGTGGGGCAAATCATTTGAATATGACTACATCAACCTTGGGGGTTTTAGCTGTCGCGGTATTTGTACTTGGCTATAGCTTGGTTATTGCAGAAGAATTTATTCACTTGAGAAAATCTAAACCTGTTATTTTAGCGGCAGGTATAATTTGGATTTTAGTCGCATTAATGGCTAAAAGCGTTGAGCATGGCAAAGAGCTAGTTGAGCATACTTTAAATCACAATTTATTAGAGTATTCAGCGTTACTGCTTTTCTTACTTACGGCAATGATTTACGTCAACGCAATGACCGAGAGAAATGTATTCGAATCATTAAGGTCTTGGCTCATCAAAAAAGGTTATAGTTACAAGAAGCTTTTTTGGATCACTGGGTTCTTAGCTTTCTTTATTTCTCCTGTTGCAGATAACTTAACAACAGCATTATTAATGGGAGCGGTGGTATTGGCGGTAGGATCAGATAAACCTAAGTTTGTTTCGATAGCTTTTATCAATATTGTTGTTGCCGCTAATGCTGGAGGAGCTTTTAGTCCATTTGGTGATATAACAACATTAATGGTATGGCAATCTGGTCATATTGATTTTTTTGGTTTTTTTGCCTTATTTATCCCATCTTTAGTCAATTTTTTATTACCAGCTTTTATAATGAGTTTTGTCATATCAAATGACGTACCTCAAGCTTCAAATGAAGAAGTGAAAATGAAGAAAGGTGCTATCAGTATATGTGTGCTTTTTCTTTGCACTATAGTAACCGCTGTTTCATTTGAGCAATTTCTTCATTTACCACCATTTTTGGGAATGATGACAGGTATGTCATACCTTTTCTTTTTTTCTTATTACTTGAAACTAGCTGAAAAGAAGGCAGCAGACAATACTTCAGAATTTAATATATTTTCTAAGGTTGCTAAGGCTGAATGGGACACACTGCTTTTCTTTTTTGGTGTTATTTTCTGTGTTGGTGGGCTTGGAACCATCGGATACCTCGCTAATGTATCACATATGATATATGACGGACTTGGGCCTACCAATGCAAATATTATTGCCGGAGTTTTGTCGGCAATTGTTGATAATATTCCCGTTATGTTTGCGATTTTAACGATGAACCCTAATATGGATTCATATCAATGGTTATTAGTTACTATGACAGCAGGTGTTGGTGGTAGTTTATTATCTGTTGGCTCTGCTGCTGGGGTTGCTTTAATGGGACAATCAAAAGGCATGTATAGTTTTTTCAGTCATATGAAGTGGAGCTGGGCTATAGCGTTAGGTTATGGCGCAAGTATTTATGCTCATTACTTAATTAATGGTTAAAGTGTAATAGCTTAAAAAGCCTTTGGTTTTATTAATATTAAATTAAAGGCTTTATTTTCATTCATGTTAAAGATGATTTTTAGCTGATTAAATTTAAAGCTATCGCTTCAATTCATCTTAATTTTTAGCTTTATTATAAAGTGGAGTGATGTGTGGTTTTAATTGTTAAATCATTAACCATGAAGTCTGAGGAATACCGAAGAGTTCTACGACACTTTATGAGAACTCGGCTGTTTAAAAAAGGTAAAGTAGAGCTGATATTTGCACAAGCAACCCATTTTAATAACTTACTAGTAGAGTGTGAGTTAACAATTCAATTACTTGATGAGGATATACAAACGATCTTTGCTGTTGGCTACTCAGAAGAGGATGTTTTTGCAGATATTATACTTAAATTTAAGGCCCAGACAGAAAATAAAGCTAGGCTTTTAAAATTTGATGAGATTACAACATGAAAGTTATAGCGTTTATCAGAGAGAAAAAGAGAAATTTACAAAATCAAAATGATCAGTTCATTGCCAAGCTAGAGCCTAAGTTTAAGAATTTATCAAACTTTTTTAATGATAAAATAACCATTCCCCTTATAAACACTTTAAATAATCCTTGGTTTTCACATTTTGGACCCACAGACTCGGATGAACCTAAAAAAGGAGAAGCTTTAGAACAAATTCCTGAAGCAAAAAAAATGTATCAAAGTCTTGTTAAAAAAATTGATACTGAAACATATTTAGGTGATTGGCACTTGGTGGAGCAAGAGTGTATTGATCAATTTGCTGAAGTAACAGGTGATAACCAGTGGATACATACTGATCCTGAAAGAGCCGCTAGAGAATCTCCTTTTAAGTCAACAATAGCGCATGGTTTCCTAACCTTGTCATTGATCCCAAAATTAACGAATTCAGTTGATGTGAATAATAACCCCTACCCAGAAGCAAAGATGGTGATTAATTTTGGCTTGAATCAAGTACGATTTCCTTACCCCTTAAAAGCTGGAACTCGCGTAAGAGCTAGTATTAAATTGGTCAACTTAACTCCTATGAAACGCAGCATCGAAGTTGTCAATGAGGTAAGTATTGAGGTGGAAAATAGCAAGCGGCTAGCTTGTGTGGCCGAAACTGTTTTACGACTTTATTTTTAATGTTGACTATAGAGACACCTAGCAAAAAGACAGTGAATAAAATCAGATTTGAGAATATCGATTACTTTAGCGGTAGTACCAAAGCACTTTATTTGTATTATTTTACATTTCTGATCTTGAAATGTCTTGATGGCAGCATCATGTAACTAATATGACTATTATTGATTTATGTATTACTTGTGATTAAAACCTTCATTACCACATTTGTCCTTTGTTTCGCTTTTTTGAATTGCGGAATAATAGGTGATTGCGGTTCGGATTTTAATTTAAGTCCTGTTAGTCAAAATGTATCAGACCCTTTAAATAGTAGTGAAGCAGACTATGATCCGCCAGAAGCATCTATTCAATCAAGCCTTCAAGTCAATGCATTAGTTTATTCTTTAAATATTAGAGTATATGAATCAATACTGTTATCCCTTGATCCCCATAGTCATTTTCAAACCAGAGCACCTCCTTTTTCTGTATAGATAAAACTTATTACTAATTCACATTGAACTTGAGTTATGTGAATTGTTTACTTTGTTTTTGTATGGAGAAAATAATGAAAATTAGCACCACATTTCGTCATAAAACTCAGAATACTGCATTGAAAGAATATGTTCAAAAGTCAGCAACAAGTTTAGAAATGTATACAAATGTTATACACCGAGTGGATATTGTTTTTGCTATAGAAAGCAACAATATAGAGAGTCATCAAACTAGCTGCCATATTGCTCTTCATTTGTTAGGCAAGGAAAATATAGATATCAGAGCGGTATGTAAGCGTTCAAAAGATGCTTTTGATCAAGCATTTAACTTGGTGCGGTGTGAATTATCTCATGCAAATAAATATAGGCTTAAAGGCTCCTACCAACGGGCTGTTTAAGTACAAATAAAAATATTGAAATAGAGGTACTCATGAAAAATTTACAACTGATTAATTTAGAAGCAGTAGATAATATTGTCTACCCTGGAACTTATGATGAAACTACATTACTTTCTTCTGTGAGTCACATTTTTACAGATTTTAAATATGTGAAACCATTGATTATTGAGGCTGATACCTTAGCAGCGGATGCGCTTAATTTGATGGCCAAAGCTCATGTTCAAATGAAGATAGTTATTTCTGACAATAATGATTTTTTAGGAATTATTAGCACAAAAGAATTGTCTGAACAAAGTATGGTAACGGAAGTTGCTAAAGGTATAGAGCGGGAGGAGATTCTGGTAAGAGACATGATGCTTTCTAGGCATACATTACAAGCATTTGATCTAAATTCTCTACAAAATGCGAGTGTAAGAGATGTCATTACTTCTTTAAAAAGCTACAACATGAGTCATTGCCTGGTTGTGGACCGTGAAAACCATCATATTCGAGGCGTGATCTCTTCTAGTGATATTGCTAGGAAATTGCACTTACCTATAGTTATTAATACTAAAATGTCATTTAAAATGCTGTTTGAGGCTATAGCGGACAATATTTAAGTATTGATGAGCATTTTGTTTAACAGTTCCGCCATTATGATGTTTTCTACATAATGGCGTGCTTGTTATAATCATTATTACTCAGAAAGTTAGCGTTTCTCATTTCTGGGGAGGTACTTGTATCCATTCAACATTGCTGATGCTAAGGCACTTCGCTCCCTTCTTTCAGCGATAATCACTCCAATAATATGAAGAGGAATAAGTAAAAGTAAACCATAAAAAGCGTAGATATGTGCAGTAATAAAGGGCTTTCGTATCTCTCTCATTGATTTATAGGCGCTTTCGTCAACGTTAACTTTTGAGTAAGGCTTAATGTCATGAGTCTTATTTTCATCAATAGCGATGCTTTGAGCAAAATAATTGCCAAAAGGTGGGTAATAGATATCTGTTCCGGCTATGACTAGCCCTGAAACCATTTGGATTGACATTAAACTGAGTAATGCAAACACCATGAGCTTCCCAGCGGGGTTATGCCCTTTGTAGACCGTTTCTTTATGTTGACTAAATTTTACTAATTCTTCTTTAAAACCTTTATTAAAAGGTAATACCTTACTCCACAGTTCATGCGCTGTACCAAAGAAGCCAATAAAAATGCGGAATACTAGATTCATAGCAAAAACGTAGCCAATGATTACATGTATTGTTTTTAACAATACTTTTCCCTCGGTGCTCACACCGATCATTTTGCTATTGAGAATAATGGTGCCAATAACAATGAGTAATAAAACGGTAACAACATTTACCCAATGAAAAAGTCTAATTTTACGACTCCATACAAAAACTTGCTCTCTTTCAATATTCATAGCAACCTCTCTTTTTAATTACGATTGTGGTAGACACTATTTAAAGTGACCACTGTCTAAAACAGGAGTAAGCCAATATTTTAACTTGGCGCTTTGGCAAATAGGCTTTAAACACTCTTTTAATTTATTAATATCACTTGAAGCGACCAGTACCTCAAATTGAAAGTATGCTCTATAGCCTTCAACCTGCTCTGAAATATCATATAAACTATGCTCTTTACTATAACCGTGTATGGTTTTTAAGTTAAACCCTGAAATATCTGGTTGAGCAATGAGTGTATCGACTATATCATCTTTAAGTTCAGTTGGTACATTTAGAGTAAAAACTATTTGATTATGCATTTCTTTTCTCCAACCAACAGTAAAAAATTGGTAATAAATATAGGGTCGTTATTGTTGATGTAATTAGCCCCCCAATTACCACTATCGCCAATGGTTTTTGGATTTCAGCGCCAGGACCTGTCGCAAAGGCTAGCGGCATCAAGCCAAACATTGCTGTTGTCGCAGTCATTAAGACGGGCCTAAGTCTACGATTAGCTCCATCAATGACACGTTTTGTTAAATTATTTGAAAAGAGTTTGTTCTGCTCAAAATAACTGACCATCACAATGCCATTTAAAACAGCTACGCCAAGTAAGGCGATAAAGCCAACAGAAGCTGGCACAGATAAATACTCTTTACTAAGATACAAGGAAATGACACCGCCCATTAATGCAAACGGAATGTTGGCGATAATCAGGGTCGATTTTGAAAATGAATTAAAGGTTGTGAATAAAATGATAAAAATTAGAACGAGGGCTAGCGGTATTAATAATAATAAATTATTAGTTGCACGCTGTTGGCTTTCAAATTCACCACCAAAAGATAGGGTGTAACCAGTGGGAAGGTCGATGGAGCTATTTATTTTACTTTCTAGCTCAGCAACATAACTTACTACATCTCGATTCGTAATATTGACACTTACCGATGCAAAACGGTTGCCTTTCTCTCTCTCAATAAGTAAAGGTCCTGTTTTAAAACGTATCTCTGCTATTTGCTCTAAAGGCAATAAAGTATTATCTGGCATTAGTACCAATTGTTGTTTAAGTACAGCAATTGAGGATAACTGGCTTTGGTTTGTTGCCTTTTCTTTTGCGCCATTAAAAACGATAGGAATTGTACGGTTATCCTCAAGCAAAGATGAGATTTGTAAACCCTCTAGTTGAGACTTTAAATACTCACTTAATATTTGTGTCGATAAGTTAAACTGTCCTGCCACTTCAGGGATTAGCTTGATGTTGACATATTTTCCGCCTTCAATAAGTGCCATTTGCACGTCTGAAGCACCTTCAATCTCTTTTGATAAGTTTGCAATTTTTTCAGCCAAAGAAGACAATGTATGCATGTCATTGCCAAATATTTTGATTGAAATGTCTCCAGTTCCTCCTGTTAGCATTTCTGAAACTCGCATTTGAATAGGCTGGGTAAAGCCTACATTCATGCCAGGATAGTGCTTTAGCGTTTTCCTGATATCTTCAATAAGCTGTGCTTTAGTTTCAAATCGCCATTGTTCTTTTGGAGCTAATTCCATAAAAACATCGGTTTCATTTAATCCCATAGGATCTAAACCAAGTTCATCTGAACCTGTTCTAGCAACGATTTGTATTATTTCAGGGGTGTTGTCTAAAAGTGCTTTTTCAACTTGTTCATCAATATCTATTGATGATGCTAATGAAATACTGGGGGACTTCTCAAGTTGTACAATAATATCGCCTTCATCGAGTGTTGGCATAAAGCTTTTACCTAGCCCTTGAAATAAAACAATACTAAAGGCAAAAACACTTAACGATATTACTGTTATAGCTATTGGTTTGTTGATCACCTTAGCCAATGTTTTTACATAAAAATGTTGTAGTAAGGTGACAAGTTTAGGTTGTTTAACAGTTTCATTTTTTAATAATAATGAAGCCAATATCGGAATGATAGTGAGCGACAATAACAATGCACTTAACATGGCAAAAACGATTGTAAGCGCAACGGGTTTAAATAGTTTCCCTTCTAACCCTGTTAACATTAATAAAGGAGAAAAAACAATAATAATGATTATAGTGCCTGAAAAAACAGGCGTAGCCACTTCCTTACAAGCTCTAAAAATCACATGTAGCCTAGGTAAGTGTTGATTGCTTGAGAGCCTATTTACTATGTTCTCAACAATAACCACAGAAGAATCCACTAACATACCAATTGCAATAACTAAACCTCCCAAGCTCATTAGGTTTGCGGATAGTTCAAATTGCTTCATTAGAATAAAAGTGACCAGAGCTGCCATAGGCAATGAAAGAGAAACAACCAAGGATGAACGAATATCACCTAGAAAAATAGCCAATAGAATGATCACAAGGATCACAGCCTGACCTAAAGCACTGGTTATTGTACTTATTGCTGTATTAATTAAGTTAGAACGGTCATAGAAAACATTAATTTTGGTTCCTTTAGGTAAAGATGCCTCTATTTCACTTAGTTTACTTTTGACCTCTTCAACTACTAGGGCTGTATTACTATTTTTTAGGGCAATAATTAAACCTTGAGTAGCTTCTTCACCATCTTTTGTTACAGCGCCATAACGAGTTAATGCCCCCTCATCAATGGATGCAATATCGCTGAGGCGAATAACTTTATTACCTATGGTTTGTATAACGGTTTCTTTTATCGAATTTATATTTTCAAACTTGCCTTCAGTTCTTAAAATTAAAGCGTCATTTCCCTTTATTAAGCGACCAATACCTCCGTTTTGATTCAATAACAAAATTGAACTTTCAATATCATTAAATGAAATGTTGTATTGTTGCATCAGCAAAATGTTGGGCACTATTTCATAGGTCTTAACAAATCCACCTAAGCTATTAATATCAGCAACACCAGATACCGTTCTAAGTAACGGGCGAATATGCCAGTCTAGTAGCTCTCTTTTTTCTGTAAGCGATAAAGCAGGATTATCCACAGTAAACATAAATACTTCACTAAGTGGCGTGCTCATAGGGGCCATACCCCCACTAATATTTTTAGGAAGTGAGGGGAGTATGTTCATCAAGCGTTCATTAACTTGCTGTCTCGCCCAATAAATATCGGTTCCATCTTTAAAATCAATGGTAATGTCAGTTATTGAATATTTAGTGGTAGAGCGAAGCATTTCTTGTGAAGGGATACCAAGCAATTCTGTTTCGATCATTCTTGTTACCTGAGACTCTATTTCAACTGCGTTCATGCCTGGCAGTTTAAGCACTATTTTTACTTGAGTTGGTGAGATCTCAGGAAATGCATCAATAGGGATATTCATCCATGCTTTTGCACCCGCAATCATAGCCATCACAACAAATACGCAGACGAATAAGCGCTGGGTAAGTGAGAACTTGATCAGTAAATTCAACATTATTCGTCTCCTAAATTAAGCAAATGTCCTTGTAGAATACTGACGGAGCTAATTAAGCCTTTTCTTTCTTCAATGTTGCTGTTGGCAGTAAAGTAATATTCATTTCCCTTAGTACCAAACAAGTTTACGTTGATAACAGCAAGCTCATTTTCTGACTTTATGGCGATATAATTTTTGTCTTCAAATTCGAAAATAGCTGATTTCTTTATTTTGTACCCTATAAAATCTTGGATAGGAGTCACTTTAATAACTTGACCCAGTGTTAAATTACAATCTGAATTAATACTTGGGGAAGCCCACAGTGTTTGATGATATTTGTTAGCTACACTTTCTAGGCTTTCAATAGTTAATGAACACTTAGGAGTAACTTTAAGGTGATTTAATGATGACGTGTTGAGTATCGGTAAGGATAACTGAACTTGAATAGAACGTGGTTCAATAATGTCAAAGGCGAGATCTCCTTTGAACCTACTCGATGAAACACTGGTTATTTTTAAAATCCCTTTCTTTGGGCTAATAAGAGTAACTTGTTCATTTTCATCAATATGTAAAAAAGACATTTGATGTTGAATATGTTCAAAATTTAATTTTGCTTCAAAATAATTCTTAGTGATCTCAATCCATTGAGAGCTTTTAATTGTTTTGTTTTCAAAGTACTGCCTGTTGGTTTGAAAATGATTTTCTGAAGCTTCTAACAGCTTTTGAGTAGATTTATATTCATCGATAAAGTGATGCACATCATAGCCTTCAACTGTTGCGATAGTATCTCCTTTATTAATAAGGCTGCCATTTTTTACATGATAACGAACACGTTGCACATCAAATGGAAAGCTAACTGAGTAATTTTCACCCGTTCTAACTTTTACTTCACCGATAACACTCTGTCTTTCAATGAAATCAACTTTTCTGATATCAGCATAGGTAGCTTCAAATTTTCCAAGCTTTGATAACTTAATATTTTCAATTTCGTCATAAGAATAAGATAATGGAGCTTGAAGTAGCGCAATAACTGAAAAGCAAAAAAGTGTATATTGGCTGTTAAAGTAACTTAATATTTTTTTCATAAAAAATAACACCGTATCGTTAAGTGATTCATTAGTCTTCTTGATGAGTTTATTGTTACTATTTTTCGGTATATGGTCATTAGACATAAGCTGATTTTTAGATAAATATATGTTTTTTTATTGCATGGTACATATGTCTATTGTTTAGCTAATTAATTGATAAGTAGAGGATTTGATGAGGGATAGTGTGATCGCGTTGATTTTACTCGTGATAATGATACTGAATTTTTTTGATGTTCTTACTGATATATCATTGGGTGTTCCTGGGTGGCATATATTCACAGAAAGCTTGATTGTTCTTGTTTCTGCTATTGGTGCCATTTTTTTAATTAAAGACATAAAAGCTAGAACATCAGATATTGTGAGCTTAAAAAAAGAATTAAACATTTCAGATGATAAATTGAAAAATATCTCTGAAGAAATGAAAAATGCTCGCCATGAATATAGTGAAGTTATTCACACGCAATTTGAGCGCTGGGCACTTACTTCAAGTGAGCAAGAAATAGCCATGTTGCTATTAAAAGGTTTTAGCTTTAAAGATATGAGCGCAGTTAGAAATACCAAAGAGAAAACAGTAAGGCAGCAGGCTTCTGCAATTTATAGTAAAGCGAATGTGGAAGGAAGACATGAGTTTGCAGCCTGGTTCTTCGAAGATTTTATTTAGGTTAGCGCTAGCTTCAAGTAATTTGAAATTACAGCACTATTGTCTTTGCTTTATTTTTAGTCATACCAAAAATTGTTTATATTTATTATGGGGCAAATGAACCAAGAAGGACCATTTTAGACTTTTGCCTGATTCTTATATCAAAATTAAAGGATAAATTGGTATTCATACCTTAATAACATTGATTGGGGACAATTATGATTGAAGTTAAATATGAATACCCTACTTATGCAAAGCTGATACATTTAGGGCTAGCTTTTTTTGGCGTTGCAGCTTATTTAACCAGTGAGTTTGCAGATGACGACGTAACATCAATAGGATACTTATTACATAGCTATTTGGGCTTGTCCGTAGCTGTAATGATAGTTATGCGCCTAATTGTAGGAAGCACTTCGTCAGGGGCTTTATCATTTAAGGATTGGTCGTTTTTTTCAATCCAGCAATGGAAGTTTGCATTACAAGACTTTAGAGAGCTATTGAGCTTAAATATACCTGAAAGAGAAAAACATCAAGGACTGTCAGGTATTACTCAAGCATTTGGATTATTTATCTTCACTTGGATGTCAGTTACTGGAACAGGACTTTTTTTGTTAGGCTCTGGGGTGGAGAGTGAGGCTTTTGAATTAATTGAAGAGATTCATGAAGTAGGTGAAACATTAATTCCTTTATACTTATTTTTACATGTAGGAGCAGTTGCGCTACACGTGTTGTGCGGAAAGTCTATTTGGAAAAGAATGTTTAAATTTAAGTAAAACTAGCTTTTAAACTAAGAGGTTGTAGTGGGTTATAGAAAATATTTTCCAGCGATAGTGCTGTCCCTAGCGATGTCATTTTTTATCTTTGACATTATTGGTGATTTAATTAGTGGTGAAGATGGCTTTTTTCATATCACAATAGAGATTGTTGTCTTTATCGCAATTTCTGCTGTTTTATATTTTGAAATAAAGCACGTTAAGTCTTTAGGCAAAGAAATTAAAATTGAAAAAACTAAGACTGCGAGGCTTGCAGGTGAATTGTTATCTGTAATGAGAGAACAATTCACTCAATGGAAACTTACTCCCTCCGAATCAGAAGTCGCCTTGCTGTTAATAAAAGGACTATCGATGAAAGAAGTAGCTCTAGCTCGTAATGTTAAAGAAAAAACAGTGAGAAGCCAGGCTACAAGTATTTATTCAAAATCTGGTTACGCTGGGAGGCATGAACTAGCAGCCCATTTTATTGAGGATTTGATGAGTGAAATCTAATTAAGTCTATAGAAAGTTTTGCCGTGAAAACGGGGCAGATTAAAGGAGTTCATATAAGAATACTAGATAGGTACCCATATATGAATTTTTATCTACTAGCTGTTACAACTATCTTTTAAGGCTTTACCTGCTTTAAAGCTTGGAACCTTAGCCGCTGAAATTTGAATTTCAGTACCCGCTTGAGGATTTCGGCCTTTACGTGCAGCTCGTTCATTAACTCTAAATGTACCAAAACCAACTAGCGCCACTTCGCCACCACGGGCTAATTCTTCCGTAACAGTTGCTAGAAAACTATTTAGTGCTCGTCCAGCGGATGCTTTAGTGATGTCAGCACCAATAGTAATTTTTTCAATTAATTCTGTTTTGTTCATTTTCTTACTCCTTTTAGATTATATTTTTATTGGGTGAATAATACTTGAAAGTATTGAAAGGTGTTTTCTTTAGCTTGTGGTGAATAAATATTCATTTGTGAATTTCGAATAAAATAAGTTAATTTAACTTGAATGCAGTAATATTTACATAGCGTCGCGCTAAAAGCTTTAAATTGCGTTAAAAATAATGAAGCAAGGTGGGAAGTGAAGGGGTATCGATATAAGTTACTGAATAATATAGGTATGTTTTACGGTGACTTATAATACTAACAAGGTTAAAATTGATTTGTTAACATCTTGATAAATAAGGTTATTATTTGTAATGTTGAAGCTGTACATATATGTATAATACATAATCACTCAAAAAAGCAGCATAGTTATTCTGTGTGAGATGTCGATAAAATTAAATATTAAAGCTTAAAAATTTGATTTTAAAAATGTAACTGGGAAATTCTACTATATTTTATTTTTCAGTCTTACAGGGACAAAATAATGACACCTATTAGAAGTCAAACAACAATATCAATTGTAGAAATTCGGATAAACCTCTTGTAATTATCAGGTATGATTAAATAAAAATAATTACTCACGTATAAAGGCTCTCCTAATTAAAAGTGAACTATCAGAAACAATAGTGTTTCTAAACGAATTCTTAAGTACCGCTGGGTTACCATTAACGGCTTCTGATATATCAGAAGAAGCATTAAAGGAATTGGTTTTCTCCAGTGAGACTAAACTAAATTGGAGAGGTTATTTAAATCATTATGATCATGATGATAGTTTTCATTTGGCGCTAAGAATTGATAGTGATGAAAATATGCCAGGTGGTGCTATCTTGGGGATTTATAATGCTGCCAATGGGGTGTTAAATATTTATTTATTGGAATCCCTGGTTATACAAAAACAAGAGCACCCTTTAAGGGGGAGGCTCACAGCATTGATGATTGTGGCTGTTTCTTATTTCTTGTCATATTTTGATGACTCCCAAGGGATCTTATTATGTGAGCCATCTCCAAATTTAGAAGACTATTACAGATCTTTTGGTTTTGAATATGTAAATAATGAAGATAAAATGTTTGCATCAATAGAGCGATTAAATGAAATGCAGACTAGATTAAACGAAGCTATTGGTCCCTAACTTTGATTGAAAATAGACCTAAAATATACTATTATAAGCGTAAGAATCCTCACTGGAGAGGTATGTTATTATGAAGAAAGAAACCAAAAGGCTATCGCCAAAACAAACAAGAGCATTATTACTTAAAAATGCAAAAAAGCTGATGTCTGGGCGCTACAGAACAGATAAGGCTGAGTTAATTGGTGAAAGAAAAAAAGAAGAACTTGTAGCTTAGTATTCATTCACCTAAGTCAATATCTCTCATACTTATTCGTTAGTGCCAAGGGAAAATCGCCATTAAGTTCCCATAGTAATATCAAGCTCTTCTAATGCTGTAACTATCTCATGTACCGTGTTTCTGTCGAATTCAGGACGATCATCATCTTCATGCGTACCTTTATTCAAGTAGTACCACTCGCGAGATTCACCATTTCTACCCGCTAAAAGAAGTCTATTTAAAGGGGTGAGAACAGACTCTTTATTGATATCTGCGAAATCCCCTTTATTAACTTTTGATTTTATCTGATCAGAAAGATTACGAAGCTCTATTGGAGCCTTTGCTGTACGTAACTTAATGCTTAAATTACCATCACCATGTTTATTAACATATTGCCATAACTTACCTTTGGCAAGTGACTCTAGAGCTTGCCTAGATTTTGAAAGTGCATCTCTAATTTCCATACGGTCAAGGTGACCACGCGCTGCAATAATGTAATTTCTGGGTGCGCAGTTATAATCAACTTTAATATGTTGTTCTTCAGCCCTTGGTAAAAAAGAAAATGTATTGGACTCTTTAGCCTGCTTAACAGATAGAAGGTTTTGTATATCTTTAAAGAATTCTTCACCGTGACAGGCAAGTATGATTTGAGAGTCTTTGAAAAAATTGTCCTCAAATAGTGTTCTGCGAATTGATTCTCTATGTTCATCATCAATTGCATTCACTGGGTCATCAAAAATAAGTAAAGGACAACGTTCTTTAATATTTTTTGCAAGTAAAATGGCAAGGCCAATGCAGCGAATATGACCTTCACTCATTATATGTAACGCATCAAAATATTTAGCTGGTTCTTTCTTAAATGAAATCTTTAATCGCCGATTTTGGCTGAGCGGTAGTTCCACGGAGGCTAATAGCTCATGAGGGGAGTCATTACGATTAAATGAGTTATAAAGGGAAACTACCAATTCACCAAGATCAGCAACTAACTTTCTTGGTAGTCCTTCTTTATATGCATTTAACTTTCTAACAAAAGCAGCATAAGCAGAACTAATGGTCATATTTTCAACAATAGTTAATTTTTCCAGTTCAACGTCGGCAATTAACTTTTTATTATCAACCGCAAAGGTAGCAATCACATCTTCTGATGTTTTAATTGCCTGTATAATTGACTGACGTTGAGTTTGTAATCTAATAATTTGAGCCGATAAGCCCCTCAAATTACTAAGTTCCTGTTGCTTTAAGTTTCGTTGTTGTGATTGTTGCTCAATTGACAAATCACTTTGCTCTAGCTGTTTAACTTGCGTGTCAATATGTTGCCAAGCTGTAAATCCATCAGGCAATGTTTGATGCAAGCTATTCCACCATACGATGTTTGCGTGTACAGGGCTTGCAACCGTGAAATTTTGAAGTGGATTTTGTGTGAACCTTGTGCAAGCTGTATTAACTATTTGCGACACAGCAATCACAGCTTGGCTAATATTATTGTTAAGTTGTTGAATTCTTTGTTGCAATGCACTTAAATGTTGAAGTTTACTTAGCTCATTATTCGCATTTACATATGGGTTGATAACAACTTGCTGAATAGGTGTTTTACAAGCAGGGCATTGATCTGGGTTAGCTGGCTGAAGTTGGACAACGGCTTCATATAGCTGTTGAAAAGATACTTGTTGGCTTGCATTAACTAATTCTTGCTGTTTAATATTTAGCTCTGCCTGACTAGTAGTAATAGTTTGAAGGTGTTCGTTTAGTTTACCGATTGATAACCCACTTTTAGTCGCTATAGGTTGTTGTAGTTCAGCTTCTAATGTTTTAATTTTTCCTAAATTATGGTCATCACCATTTATATCAAATATTACCTGCGCTAACGTCATACCCACTTTATAATTTTTAGAGAATTCAATTTCCTCTGCAACAAGAGCGCTTAGAGCAGTTTTATTTTCTTGAAGTACTGTTTGAGTACCGATTAAACTTTGTTGCTTTAATCTTAATTGGTTAGCTTTAACCCCAAGTAAATCGATATATCGGCCATCTATTTCAGGTGAAAAGTTTCTTACAAAGTCACTAAATGAATCTAAGCCAAATAATGTGGAAATAAGCTCTGTTTGCTTGGCTGGAGCATGAGCAGCGATTCGAGAAAAGTTATCTATACGATTTTTTTCAACAAAACAAAATCGATAAGCTGCATCATTAGCTCTAATTTCTATTTCTTCACCTTGGCTATTTAAGCCTAAAATAGTTGGTTTTAAATAGGTATTTGTGTGAGCATTTTTAAGATAATCATCCTGATTTCTAAAACGTTTACTTTCTGCTTCAGCAACATTGCCAAGCAATCCATATTCTAATGCTTCACAAAAGCTGGATTTTCCTGTGCCGTTTGGACCATAGATAAGTACTAAAATGCTATTTAGGTCAAATTCTTCCTGCTTAGCAAAACCGCGAAATGGACCTGTTATCAACTTTGTTATTCTATTAAATGAAAAAGGTTGTTCTTGAATATTTTCAGGTATTACTGGTGTTGTAGAATTTACACTTGACCAATTGGCTTTTGCTAACTTTACCACAGCTTGAATACGTTGACCTTGCCGAGTCGTAAGGGGAGTTAGGGTATCTATATTGTTTAAAACTAAATTGGCAATTTTACGTATATTTGCTGAACTTGCATCACAGCCAAGTGTCTGCATAAACCTTAGGTATTCTGCTCTTATCATGATCTATCCCTTTTAATTTCATTTGAACAATCTCACTTGGTTAAACAGGAGAGCAAACTTTAGGAAGTTGATATTGTGCTCATAAAAACCGAAATATCAAACAACAGAGATAGAATGATCCCTCAGTATGAGGGGGAATTTATTATTAGCTTAAATTGAAATACTTATCCGTGTAAATCTATTTCTATGTCTGTTGAAGGAACTGAACAGCAAGTTAATATTTCACCATCCCCAACATAGGCTAAAGGGGGAACTTCATAATGAACTTCCCCTTTAACTAACTTGCATCTACAAGCACCACAAAAACCATCTCTACAATGGTAATGTGATTCAATATTTTCTCGCTCAAGAGTATCTAAAATATTTTTATCTTGTGCGAGGAACGAAATAATTCGCTCCTCGGTAGTTATTTTCCATGACATTACAAATCGAAATCAGTAAATTCACCTGAGCCAACGTTAGAATCTATTTGACCAACAAGGTAGCTAGATATCTCAGCTTCTTGTGGTGCGACTTGAACATTATCAGACGTTAAGTATGCGTTCATCCAAGGAAGAGGGTTGCTTTTAATATTGAATGGGCTGTCTAAACCAATAGCAATCATCCGTTGATGACTAATATACTCGATATACTCTTTGATAATTGTCGCATTCAGACCAATCATTGAACCGTCTTTAAATAAATAGTCAGCCCATTCTTTTTCTTGCTCAACAACGTCTAAGAAAATTTGTCTGCCCTGATCTTCTAATTCGACACATATTTCTTGCATTTCAGGGTCATCACCACCATTTTTCCATATATTTAACATATGCTGAGTGCCCGTTAAATGGAGCGCTTCGTCCCTTGCAATAAGTCGAATTAGTTTACTGTTGCCCTCAAGCAAGGATCTCTCCGAAAATGCAAATGAACAAGCAAAACTTACGTAAAAACGAATAGCTTCTAAAGCATTTACTGAGCACACAGCAAGGTATAACTTTTCTTTTAACTTACGTAAAGTAACATCATATTCAATACCTTCAGATGTATGCTTGCCTTCACCATGTAAGTTATATAGCTGTGAATATAAAATTAAGTCATCGAAGTAAAACGCAATACTTTCTGCGCGTTTTAATATCGCTGGATTAATAACTATTTCATCAAATACTTCACCAGGGTGGGTGAACAAATTTCTTAAAATATGTGTGTAAGAACGAGAGTGAATTGTTTCAGAAAACGCCCATGTTTCAATCCAAGTCTCTACTTCAGGCAGAGAAGCAAGGGGAAGTAAAACGGCATTTACTGAACGAGCGGCCATACTATCAAGTAGTATTTGATATTTAAGGTTAGAGATGAAAATATGCTTTTCGGCATCTGATAAGCCTTGCCAATCTGCACGATCTTTTGATACATCAACTTCTTCTGGTCGCCAGAAGAAAGATAGTTGCTTTTCAATTAAATTCTCAAACGCTACGTGTTTTTGGACATCATAACGTGAAACATTTACTGGATTGCCAAAGAACATTGGTTCTTTTAAAGCGTCATTATTTTTTTGGTTAAAAGTAGTATATTTCATTTTTTATTAATTCCGGGCTAAAGCCACATATTTATTTTTTATGCTGCTATTTTAAGTTGTGTGGCTTTTTTTGTTGTTTTATGTGGGGTTCCACATAAGTTAAACACGTTGCTTATATTTGTTTTAACTTGATTATTTCGTAAATCAATGTTATTGTGTGTATATCTCTGACGGGATTTAAGTCGGATGATTTTGGCATTGCCTTCTAACAATTCACGCTCAGCAAAGGCAAATGAACAGGCAAAACTTACATAAAAACGAATTGCTTCTAAAGCATTTACTGAACAAACAGCTAAATATAAACGCTCTTTAAGTTTTCTTGTGCTTACTTCTAAAGTTGTTTTACCATCCGTACCATCTACTTCATATGTACCTTCGCCTTGAGACTGTAATAACTGAGTTGTTAAAATAACGTCATCAAAGTACTTTGCTATGCTCGTAGCACGTTTCAAAATAGCAGGGTTAACCACAATATCATCAAACACTTCACCGGGTTCGGTAAATAAGTTACGTAATATATGTGTGTAAGAGCGTGAATGAATGGTTTCACTAAATGCCCAAGTTTCAACCCAAGTTTCAACTTCTGGTAAAGAAACAAGCGGTAATAAAACGGCATTTACAGAGCGTGCAGCCATTGAGTCTAATAAGGTTTGGTATTTCAAGTTTGAAATAAAAATATGACGTTCTGAATGCGTCAAACTTTGCCAATCAGCTCTATCTTTTGATACATCAACCTCTTCAGGTCGCCAAAAAAACGATAGCTGTTTTTCAATTAATTTTTCAAATGCGTTGTATCTTTGTTGATCGTAACGTGAAACATTGACGCTATTGCCTAAAAACATAGGCTCTAATAAAGCATTATTGGGGGTTTGATTAAACGTGGTATACGTCATTAGTTGCAATTCCTTAATATGCCACTTGCGTTGAGTGACAATAAGCCTAGATTAACTAGGCTTATTATTTGTTTGTTTGTTGTTAGTTTTAGTTAAAGCTATATCTTACATGCGCCGCCAGCACAGCCATCATCTTCTACTTCCACATCATCACTGGCACCATCGCGCGTGTTGTGATAATACATGGTTTTAACGCCTAACTTATAAGCGGTTAAAATATCTTTTAGAATTTGCTTAACTGGTACTTTACCACCTTCAAATTTAGAAGGATCATAATTGGTGTTGGCTGAAATAGTCTGGTCAACAAATTTTTGCATAATACCAACTATTTCTAAATAGCCATCATTATTAGGAATATTCCAAAGTAATTCATAATTATGTTTAAGCTTTTGGAATTCAGGAACTACCTGCTTCAAAATACCATCTTTACTTGCTTTAATGCTGATTAAACCTCGTGGTGGCTCAATACCATTGGTCGCATTTGATATCTGTGATGAAGTTTCTGAAGGCATTAATGCCGAAACTGTTGAGTTACGCACTCCAAACTCTTTAATGCTGGCGCGTAATGCTTCCCAATCTAAATGTAGCGGCTCACCAGTGATGTCATCGATTGATTTCTTATAGGTATCAATGGGTAAAATGCCTTGAGATAATCTGGTTTCATTGAACTTAGGGCAAGCGCCTTGCTCTTTAGCGAGTATGTTTGATGCCTTTAACAAATAGTACTGAATAGCCTCAAATGTTCTATGGGTTAGATTATTTGCGCTACCATTAGAATAGTACAAGCCGTTTTTAGCCAAGTAATAAGCATAGTTAATAACGCCTATACCTAATGTTCTACGTGCCATAGTGGCATTCTTTGCCGCTGGAATAGGGTAGTCTTGATAATCTAATAAACTATCTAATGCACGAACAGCTAAGTCAGCTAGCCCTTCTAATTCATCAAGTGATTCTATAGCACCTAAGTTAAATGCTGATAAGGTACATAGTGCAATTTCACCATTCTCATCATTTACTTCATTCATTGGTTTAGTAGGTAAGGCTATTTCTAAACACAGATTCGACTGACGAATTGGTGCCTGGCTTGGATCGAACGGACTGTGTGTATTACAGTGATCGACATTTTGCAAATAGATGCGTCCCGTACTAGCACGCTCTTGTGCAAATAAGGTAAATAACTCAATTGCTTTAATACGTTTTTTGCGAATAGACTCATCGTTTTCGTATTGAACATAAAGTTGCTCAAATTTCTCTTGGTCTTCAAAAAAAGCATCATATAGACCCGGTACATCACTTGGGCTAAATAAAGTAATGTGGCCACCTTTAATGAGGCGTTGGTACATAAGTTTGTTAAATTGCACGCCATAATCTAAATGACGAACACGGTTCTCTTCAACACCGCGGTTATTCTTAAGTACTAATAAGCTTTCTACTTCAAGGTGCCAAAGTGGGTAGAATAGGGTAGCAGCGCCACCACGTACACCACCTTGAGAACAGCTTTTAACCGCCGTTTGGAAATGCTTATAAAAAGGAATACAACCAGTGTGGAAAGCTTCACCATTACGAATTGAACTACCTAATGCTCGAATCCTACCCGCGTTGACACCAATACCAGCACGTTGAGAAACGTATTTTACAATAGCGCTTGATGCGGCATTGATCGAATCAAGTGAATCATCACACTCAATTAATACGCAAGAAGAAAACTGGCGTGTAGGTGTTCGAACACCCGCCATAATTGGCGTAGGTAAAGATATTTTAAATGTTGAAATAGCGTTATAAAACCCTTCAACATAACTTAAGCGCGTTGACTTAGGGTATTTTGCGAATAAACACGCGGCAACTAATACATAAAGAAATTGAGCACTTTCGTAAATATCACCGCTAACACGGTTTTGTACTAAATACTTACCTTCAAGTTGTTTTACCGCAGCATAACTAAAGTCTAGATCACGGCTGTGATTTAAAAATAGCGACATATGCTCAAAGTCACTTTCATCATAGTCACTTAACAAATGTTGATCATACTTGCCTGCTTCTACTAAATTGACAACATGATCATAAAGTCTAGGCGGCTCAAATTGACCGTATGCTTTTTTTCTAAGATGGAATACTGCCAGTCTTGCTGCTAAATATTGATAATCAGGAGTTTCTTCAGAAATTAAGTCTGCAGCCGCTTTAATAATAGTTTCATGAATATCTTCAGTTTTAATACCATCATAAAATTGAATGTGTGACTTTAATTCAACTTGAGAAACTGAAACTTGTTCTAATCCTTCAGCTGCCCAAGCAATAACTTGGTGGATTTTTTCTAGATCGATGGGTTCTTTTTCGCCATTACGCTTAGTAACAAAAAGATTATTGTTCATGAAAGACCTGTGATTAAATTGTTGTTATTCGTGTTCTTTAATACATAACACACAGATTGAGTACCTGTGACAATTTGTATAATTAAAGAAACCCCTTTATTTTTTATTATTATTTCCCTGAATACGCATAAAGTAATGCCATCAGGGTAAATTACTCTGTTAGGCATCGGCGCACAACATCTTGGGTTTTTTAAAAATATAACCACAAGATAATGAGGTTTTGACCGTATTGCAAGCTTTAAAAATACTTGGCTTTTGGTGATTATTATGCTGTTCACTAATGGGTTAGTATTGACTAACCTAGTACCGCTATTTCATTTAATGATTCTTTAAATGCAATATATTTTTGAAAAAAAAATTTTATTAAAAATATTTTAATTGGTTTTTTAAACTCTATATTCCTATTCGGCATATAGAAAATAAAACCCAGTAATATCAGTGTCTTAGTGTTTTGGTTTAGAGAATGAGCAAGTTGAATATTAAAAGAACAACTGCTAAATTTTTTGACAGCATAAAATATAGTTTACATCTAAATCATTTGTTAATTTATGATTTTCAGTAACAGGGTTATAGTGAATACCACATGCATCAATACATTTTAATCCACTTTCTTCGGCCCAGCTGATTAATTGTGAGGGTTTTATAAACTTGTCGTGATCATGGGTGCCATCAGGGACAATTTTTAATATCTTTTCTGCGGCTAAAATGGCAAGTAAATAAGACTTTATATTTTTATTTAATGTAGAAAAGAAAACCAAGCCTCCTGGTTTTACCAAATTAGCGCAAGCATTGATAACTGATGCAGGGTTAGGCACGTGTTCTAGCATTTCCATACAAGTAACATAGTCGAAAGATTCTCTGGCTTGTTGTGCTTTATCTTCAGCAGTAATTTTTTCATAATTAATTGATAATTCTGATTCAAGCGCATGTAGTTTGGCTACATTAAGAGGCTCTGTACCCATATCAATACCCGTAACCTTAGCGCCTAGTTTTGTTAGTGATTCGGCAAGAATGCCACCACCACAGCCAACATCAATGATATCTTTATTGAAAATCTCACTTTGCTGTTCGCTGATATGTTGACAAATAAACTGTACTCTTAGTGGATTTAGTTGATGAAGCGGTTTGAAATCACCGTCTAACTCCCACCATTGATTTGCCACTTTTTCAAATTTAGCAATTTCTTCATTATTTACGTTAAGTGAGTTTGTTGTCATGGTCATATTGAGCTATCTAAGCAAGTTTAAAAATAGAATGGCACGATTCTAAACCAAAGAAGTTTTTAAACATAGGGAATAGATCAATATTCCTAATTTTTGCTCGATAAATAACCATAAAGAACACGAAAAATAAACGAGTATTTCACAGCTAAATAAAGCTGTTTGGCATCATTAAAAACTGTGCTAGTATGCTGCGTTGATTTACATTTTTTTATGAAAGTTTATAAAAAAATAATAATAATAAATTTGCGTTACTTTGTATTAGTTAAGTTAAGGGATATATCTATTTATGTCAGATCTGGCCAAAGAAATAGTTCCAGTAAATATTGAGGATGAGTTAAAAACTTCCTATCTAGATTATGCTATGAGCGTTATCGTCGGGCGTGCATTGCCAGACGTTCGTGATGGTTTAAAGCCTGTTCATCGCCGTGTGTTATTTGCAATGGATGTTTTGGGTAATGATTGGAACAAAGCTTACAAAAAATCAGCCCGTGTGGTTGGTGATGTAATAGGTAAATATCACCCTCATGGTGACACTGCGGTTTACGATACTATTGTTCGTATGGCTCAGCCTTTCTCTATGCGTTATATGCTAGTTGATGGTCAAGGTAACTTCGGTTCAGTTGATGGCGATAGCGCAGCAGCAATGCGTTATACCGAAATTAGAATGGATAAAATTTCTCATTCAATTTTGGCCGATTTAGATAAAGAAACCGTTGATTTTGTGCCTAACTATGATGGCACTGAACATATACCAGCAGTAATGCCAACAAGAATCCCCAATCTGTTGGTTAACGGTGGTTCAGGTATTGCGGTTGGTATGGCAACAAATATACCACCACATAACCTAACCGAAGTTATTAACGGTTGTTTAGCATTAATTGAAAATAGCGAAATCACTGTTGACGAACTTTTAACCCATATCCCAGGCCCTGATTTCCCAACGGCGGGTATTATTAGTGGCCGAGCAGGTATTGAAGAAGCTTACCGCACAGGTCGTGGTAAAATAAAAATTCGTGCCCGTGCGGAAATTGAATGTAATGAAAGCACAGGTAAAGAAACCATTGTTGTTCATGAATTACCTTATCAGGTCAATAAAGCCAGATTGATTGAGAAAATGGCTGAGCTTGTTAAAGACAAGCGTCTTGAAGGTATTTCAGCTCTACGTGATGAGTCAGATAAAGACGGCATGCGTATGGTTATTGAAGTTAAGCGTGGTGAAGTAGGCGAAGTTGTTTTAAATAACTTATATAAGCTTACACAAATGCAAGTTTCTTTTGGTTTGAATATGGTGGCGCTAGGCAATGGCCAGCCGAAAATATTTAACTTAAAAGAGATGCTTGAAGAGTTTGTATTACACCGCCGTGAAGTGGTTACTCGTCGTACTATTTTTGAATTGAGAAAAGCGCGCGACAGAGCACATATCTTAGAAGGCTTATCTATTGCCTTAGCCAATATTGAACCTATCATCGAACTAGTGAAAAACTCACCTTCTAGAAAAGAAGCAGAAGAGAAATTAGTTGCCCAAGGTTGGGAGTTAGGTAATGTCAGCGGCATGTTAGAACGTGCCGGTACCCATGCAGCTCGTCCTGAGTGGTTAGAGCCTGAGTTTGGTATTCGTGACGGTTTATATTACTTAACACCTCAACAGGCTAAAGCGATAGTTGAATTACAACTTTATAAGCTTAGCGGTTTAGAACATGAAAAAATTCTAAATGAGTACAAAGAGTTATTAGAACTTATTGCTGAATTGATGCATATTCTAGAAAATCCTGAGCGTTTAATGGAAGTTATTTGCGAAGAGCTAGTCGCGATTCGTGATGAGTTTGGTGATGAGCGTCGTACTGAGATTACTAACGCTTCACATGATTTATCTTTAGAAGATTTAATCTGTGAAGAAGACGTAGTCGTGACACTATCCCATGAAGGTTACGTTAAGTACCAAGTTTTGAGTGATTACCAAGCACAACGTCGTGGTGGTAAGGGTAAAGCGGCGACCAAGATGAAAGAAGAAGATTTCATCGAACGCCTACTGATTGCTAATACTCACGATACTATCTTGTGTTTCTCTAATCGCGGTAAATTATATTGGCTTAAAGTGTATCAATTACCATTGGCTAGCCGTACAGCACGTGGCCGCCCAATTGTTAATATTTTACCGTTAGAAAGTGATGAGCGTATCACGGCTATTTTACCTGTTCGTGAATACGAAGATGATAAATACATCATCATGGCAACCGCTTCAGGTACAGTGAAGAAAACAGCATTAACCGCTTATAAGAACCAGCGTGCTAACGGTATTATCGCCTTAAATCTACGTGATGATGATACCTTGATTGGCGTTGATATTACCGATGGCAATAATGACATTATGTTGTTCTCTGACGAAGGTAAAGTTGTACGCTTTAATGAAAAACTTCGTGATAGCGAAACGGGTGAAATTAAGCTTGATCCTGAAACAGGCGAACAGCGCTGGGCACTGAAACCTATTGGTAGAACGGGTACAGGTGTTCGTGGTATCAAGCTGGAGGGCGATCAAAAAGTTGTTTCACTTATTGTGCCTAAAAATGATGGTCCAATTTTAACCATCACTGAAAATGGTTTTGGTAAGCGTACTGATCTAGCTGAATACCCAGCGAAGAGCAGAGCAACCAAAGGTGTGGTCTCTATTAAAGTGAGTGAACGTAACGGTAAAGTTGTTGGTGCTGTACAAGTTGAAGAGCTTGATGAAATTATGGCAATCACAGACAACGGCACTTTAGTGCGTACTCGTGTTAATGAGGTAGGCATTATTGGTCGTAATACACAAGGTGTACGTTTAATCCGTACTGTTGAAGGCGAGCATGTTGTTGCCCTACAGCGTATTGATGAAATTGAAGAGCAAGAATCACTCACTGAAGGTGGAGAAGGCGAAACAAGTGCTGCACAAAACTCTGAAGTTAATTCAGAGGAGCATGACGCTCAACAAGATGAAGTAAGTAGCCAAGACGATCAAGAGTAATCGTCGATAGTAAATAAAAGGCGGCTTATAACCGCCTTTTTTTATGTTTATTATTTTGGCAAACGGGTTAATTATTTGTCGCACTCATTTATTAGTGAAAAGTGCGCGTTTTTAAAATTATATTTGAGAAGAGAAGATGTCTGACGTTTTTAATTTCTGTGCTGGTCCTGCGATGTTACCCAAAGCAGTAATGGAAAAAGCACAAAGCGAGTTTATCAATTGGAATAATACTGGCAGCTCTGTCATGGAGCTAAGCCATAGAAGTGGCATTTACATGGAAATGGCTGCACAAGCTGAAGCTGATTTACGTGAATTAATGGCAATTCCAAGCAACTATAAGGTGTTGTTTTGTCATGGTGGCGGCCGTGGTCAATTTTCAGCCGTACCGTTGAATTTACTCAATGATGGTAAAAGCGCAGATTACATTGTCGATGGTTCTTGGTCAAAAGCTGCTGCTACAGAAGCTCAAAATTTTGGTGATATTAATGTTATTAATATCACCAAAGATAACGATGGCGCAACTAGCATAATGGCCCCTAAAGATTGGCCATTAAATCCAGATGCCGCCTATGTACATTATTGTCCAAATGAAACAGTGAATGGCATTGAAATTAATGAGATACCAGAAACCAATGGCGTGCCTTTGGTCGCTGATATGTCATCAACCATTTTATCCCATGACATTGATGTCACTAAATTTGGTGTTATTTATGCTGGAGCGCAAAAAAATATAGGCCCTTCAGGTTTAACTATCGTTATTGTCAGAGAAGATTTATTAGGTCAAGCTCAAAAAGCAACGCCTTGTATTATGAACTATCAAACCTCAGCAAATAATGACTCTATGTACAATACACCACCAACGTATGCATGGTATTTAGCTGGGTTAGTTTTTAAATGGCTTAAAGAGTTAGGCGGTGTAAAAGCCATTGCACAAGTGAACAAAGCGAAAGCTGATTTATTGTATCAAGCCATCGATGGCAGTGATTTCTATCAAAATAATATCGCCGCAAATTATCGTAGTAAAATGAATGTTCCATTTTGGCTTAAGGATGAGAGCTTAAATGAAGCCTTCTTAAAACAGGCCGAACAACAGGGTTTAATGGCATTAAAAGGCCATCGTATAGTTGGTGGAATGCGTGCCAGTATATATAACGCTATGCCAATAGAAGGGGTACAAGCGTTAGTTGATTTTATGCAAAAATTTGAAAAAGAGAACAAATAAATGGAACAGTTAACATTAAACCCAATAGACAAAATTAATGGTGAGATCTTTTTGCCGGGTTCAAAAAGCTTGTCTAATCGCGCGTTGTTAATTGCAGCCTTAGCCAACGGAACAACTAAAATCACTAATTTACTTGTTAGTGAAGACATTGAGCATATGCTAAATGCCTTGGCAACTTTAGGTATTGAATACACTTTAAGTGAATGTGGCACTGAATGTGTTGTTGTTGGTAATAATGGTTTTTTCGATACTAACGAGCCTATGGAGTTATATTTAGGCAATGCCGGTACAGCAATGCGTCCGCTATGTGCTGCACTTGCTGCCAGTAAAGGTGAGTTTGTATTAACGGGTGAGCCAAGAATGAAGGAACGCCCAATAGGTCACTTGGTTGATGCACTAGCGCAATTAAATGCTGATATTGACTACTTAGAAAATAAAGATTACCCACCGGTAAAAATTACAGGTAAAAGTTTAGTTGGCTCGACAGTAAGTATAGATGGCTCTATTTCTAGTCAGTTTTTAACAGCAATATTAATGATAGCGCCGTTATTAAAAACCGATACGAATATTGAAATTGAAGGTGAGCTAGTTTCTAAACCATACATTGATATAACGCTAAATATAATGAGTAGATTTGGTGTTGAAGTACAAAATAACGATTATCAATCTTTTACAGTTATAGGTAATCAGTCTTACCGAGCCGTTGATAAATACATGGTGGAAGGTGATGCTTCATCTGCATCATATTTTTTAGCTGCTGGGGCAATAAAGGGTGGAGAAATTACCGTACATGGCGTGGGTAAATTAAGCGTTCAAGGTGATAAACACTTTGCCGATGTGCTTGAAAAAATGGGTGCAGAAGTAACTTGGCATGATGAATCAATCACTGTTGCAGGCAGAGCGCTTACGGCTGTTGATATGGATATGAACCATATCCCCGATGCTGCGATGACTATTGCGACAACGGCGCTTTTTGCTAAAGGCACAACCAGTATCAGAAATATCTACAACTGGCGAGTAAAAGAAACAGATAGATTATCGGCCATGGCTACTGAACTAAGAAAAGTTGGCGCTGAAGTTATTGAAGGGGACGATTATATTACAGTAACCCCGCCAGAAAGGTTGAAACACGCTGAAATTGATACCTATAACGATCATCGCGTTGCTATGTGTTTTTCTTTAATAGCCTTAAGTGAAACACCTGTAACTATTAATGATCCTAAATGTACTGCGAAAACTTTTCCTGATTATTTTGAAAAGTTAGCACAAGTCTCTTGCTAAATAATTGACTAAATAAACTTTTAGGCGATTTTCAAAAATAAATACCGTATAATGCCGCCGATTTTTGACGTTAGGAGAGATAGGTATGCAGGAAAGCGTTCCAGTAATCACTATAGATGGCCCTAGTGGCGCGGGTAAAGGAACTGTTGCTAGAATTGTTGCCGAACAATTAGGTTGGCACTTGCTAGACAGTGGCGCTATTTACCGCGTTTTAGCTGTTGCAATTCAACATCACCATATCAACCTTGATGATGATGAACCAATAATTCCTATCGCAGCACACCTTGATGTGCAATTTGAGATTAGCAGTCAAGGTGAAAGTAAAGTTATCCTTGAAGGTGAAAATGTTACTGACTCTATCAGAACAGAAGAGATTGGTGCGTTAGCATCACAAGTTGCAGCTTTCCCTCGGGTTCGTGAAGCACTCCTACGCCGCCAACGTGCATTTAGTGTTGCCCCAGGTCTAGTTGCTGATGGTCGTGACATGGGGACGGTTGTTTTCACACAAGCACCAGTAAAAGTATTTTTAACCGCAAGTGCTGAAGAACGCGCAGAGCGCAGATTTAATCAGTTGAAAGAGAAGGGCTTTGATGTTAAAATCGGGCGCCTTTTGGATGACATACGTCAACGAGATGAGCGTGATCGCAATCGAGAAGTTGCTCCGCTTGTACCTGCAGAAGGTGCGTTAATAGTTGATTCTACTGATCTTTCTATACAGGAAGTAGTCAATAAAATCCTTTCATTTGCGAATGGAAAATTAACATAAAACCTTATATTTGACTGCGGAATTATTCCAAAAGCCAAATATATACTAACTAAAGCCTACGTCATGGATGTACCGAGGCTATTTTAACAACCCCATGAAACATGATGTTGATTGGATTAATAACGAGTTAATACACAAGTTATGACTGAAAATTTTGCACAACTTTTTGAAGAAAGTTTACAAGAAATCGAAACTCGCCCGGGTTCAATTATCCGCGGTACAATCGTAAAAGTAACCAAAGACAACGTAATTGTTGACGCTGGTCTTAAATCTGAGAGTGTTATCTCAATCGACCAATTCAAAAACACTGCTGGTGAAGTAGAAGTTTCTGTTGGTGATGAAGTAGATGTATCACTTAAAGCAACAGATGATGGTTTCGGTGAAACTGTGCTTTCACGTGATGACGCAAAACGTCACGAAGCATGGCAAGTGCTTGAAAAAGCATACGAAGAAAAAGAAACTGTTATCGGTGTTATCAACGGTAAAGTTAAAGGTGGTTTCACGGTTGAAGTTAGCAACATTCGCGCTTTCTTACCGGGTTCATTAGTAGATGTACGTCCAGTACGTGACACTGCTCACCTTGAAGGTAAAGATTTAGAATTCAAAGTTATTAAGCTTGATCAAAAGCGTAATAACGTAGTTGTTTCACGTCGTGCTGTTATCGAAGCTGAAGGTAGCGCAGAACGTGATGAATTACTAGAGTCATTAGCGGAAGGCCAAGAAGTTAAAGGTATCGTTAAGAACCTTACTGATTACGGTGCGTTCGTAGACTTAGGCGGCATTGACGGCCTACTTCACATCACAGATATGGCTTGGAAGCGTGTTAAGCACCCAAGTGAAATCGTAAATGTTGGTGATGAAATCCAAGTTAAAGTATTGAAATTTGACCGTGAGCGTACTCGTGTATCACTAGGTATGAAGCAGTTAGGCGAAGATCCATGGGTAGCAATTGCTAACCGTTACCCAGAAGGTTCTAAACTTTCTGGTCGCGTAACTAACTTAACTGACTACGGTTGTTTTGTTGAAATCCAAGAAGGCGTTGAAGGTTTAGTTCACGTTTCTGAAATGGATTGGACTAACAAAAACATCCACCCATCTAAAGTTGTTAACTTAGGTGATACTGTTGAAGTTCTAGTATTAGAAATTGACGAAGAACGTCGTCGTATTTCTTTAGGTCTTAAGCAATGTATCGCTAACCCTTGGGAAGAGTTTGCTAAAAACTTCAACAAAGGCGACAAAGTATCAGGCAAGATCAAGTCAATTACTGACTTTGGTATCTTCATTGGTCTTGATGGCGGCATAGACGGTTTAGTTCACTTATCTGATATTTCATGGAATGGCGGTGAAGAAGCTGTTCGTGATTATAAGAAAGGTGATGAAATCACTGCTATCGTACTTCAAGTTGACCCTGAGCGTGAGCGTATCTCTCTTGGTGTTAAACAAGCTGAAGATGACCCGTTCAATATGTATCTGACAGATAAGAAAAAAGGTGCTATTGTTACAGGTAAAGTAACTGCTGTTGATGCTAAAGGCGCTACTATTGAGTTAGCTGAAAGTGTTGAAGGTTACTTACGTGTTAGTGACATCTCTGTTGAGCGTGTTGAAGATGCGTCTACAGAATTATCTGTTGGTGATGATGTTGAAGCTAAGTTTATGGGTGTGGATCGTAAGAACCGTACTATCAGCTTATCTATCAAAGCAAAAGACCAAGCAGATGAGCGTGAAGCTATGGATAACTTGAACCAAGCTGAAGAGACTGGTTTAAGCGCTATGGCAGCAGCATTTAAAAACGCTCAAAACTAATAAAAACTTATTAGTTTTTAATTCTTTGCACTCTTTTTAATTTATATTACACTTAAAAAGAGAGTCGGGGAGGAGAATGTAATATTCTCCTCTTATATTAACCCCATCAGCGCGAAGCTAGATGAATACTGGAGGGTCATATGACCAAATCAGAACTCATTGAAAAATTAGCCGATAAGTTATCTCATTTATCAGCGAAAGATGTAGAACAATCGATTAAAGAAATCTTAGAATTAATGGCTCAATCTTTATCAAAGGGAGAGCGCATTGAAATTAGAGGATTTGGTAGTTTTTCATTGCATTATCGTGCTCCTAGAGTTGGTAGAAACCCAAAAACTGGTGAGTCAGTTGAATTAAGCGGTAAATACGTACCTCACTTTAAGCCAGGTAAAGAATTACGTGAAAGAGTTAATCTTTCAGCAGCTTAGTTGTAACTTCATTGCCCCTTTATTGCAATGAATGCAAAAAGAATAGATAATAAACGGCATACTGTAGTATGCCGTTTTTTTTCATCTACAATTAACCTATAACACCAAACAGGCTTAATCAACGTGCGAATCTATTTCACTTTATTTCTTGTATTATGTTTACTTACGATCGCTTTTATTTTTGGCAGCCAGAATGAGCAGGTTATATCTTTAAATTATCTTGTTGCTAAAGTCGATTTGTCTGTCGCGGCAGCTGTTAGTGTATTTACCGCAATCGGGTTTGCTTTAGGTTTATTGGCAACACTATTATGGCGCTTAGTTCGAAAAGGTAAAAAAGCCCTCGCCAAAGGCCGCTCCACAGAAACTTAAGTGTTATTCATACAATGATAGAATTACTTTTTTTATTGCTCCCAGTTGCCATGGCTTATGGTTGGTTTATGGGGCGAAATAGTATTAAGCAAAAAGATCAAACCATTAAGCAAGACTTATCCATTAAGTACTCAACTGGTTTAAACTATTTACTTTCTAATCAAAAAGATAAAGCCATAGATTCACTTCTGGATGCCTTAAGTGTTGAAGATGATAGTGTTGAAGCTCATTTTGCAATGGCTAATTTATTCAGAAAGCGTGGTGAGCTAGATAGAGCTTTAAAAGTACATGAACATTTAGTTCGTCATGGAAACCTACCAACAAAAGATAAACAACAAGCAGTATATGAATTAGGTAAAGATTTCTTAAGTGCTGGCCTATATGACAGAGCTGAGAAAATGTTTGCTAAGTTGTTAAAGTCTAAAGCTTATGGGTTAAAATCATTAACGTATTTATTGCAAATTTTTCAGTCTACTAAAGATTGGCAACAAGGCATTAATCACAAAAAGCTTATTGTTAAATTAAATGATAAACGTTTATTACATACCTTAGCTAATTTTTATTGCGAACTAGCAACTAATGCTTTTGAGCAAGACAAGTTTTTAGAAGTGATAGAGTTACTTGAGCAGGCATTGAAATTAGATCCTAATTCATGTCGTGCTAATTGGTTGATGGCAAAGATTTACGAAAACCATAAACAATGTGAATTAGCCTGCCAATGTTATCAAGACATTTACCAACAAGACCAAGAGTTCTTTCCTGATGTTATTGAGCAAATGCATCAATGCTATCTTGATATTGATGCGAGCGAAGAGTTTTTTAGTTTTATTAAAAAAGTATATGATGAAACAGCTAGTTCTAGCGCGTTAATATCTTATTTGGGTCATGTTGAGCAAAAATATGGTAATAAAAAAGCGCAAGAGTTTATGTTATCTGCGCTCAAGCGTAGGCCAACAATTCGTGGCTTTGAACACTTTGTTAAAATGCAAAAGAATCAAACTGAAGTAGCAGTAAATAATGCCAGTTTAGATTTAATTACAGAGTTGATAAGTGAATACTTAAAAATTAAACATAGATATAGCTGCAGAAGTTGTGGTTTTAATAGCTCAACCCATTACTGGTCTTGTCCATCGTGTCATGAGTGGGAGCAGCTCAAGCCCGTGCGTGGCCTCGAAGGCGAATAAATAATAGCTTCTTTGCTATTTTCATCAATATTTTTGTCAACCGTACTCACTGACTAGCATCAGCTCCGTGCGCTTTCCTTAATCTTGAAGAAACTAGCTTTGAATCGAATATTTATTATTGTTAAATTTTAATGTAATTACCGTTTATCCTGAGCTTGTCGAAGGAAAAAGTTTTACACTTTATATAGTAAACAGAATTGAAAATAGGAAATCCCATGTTAGATCCAAAAGTAGTCGTTGCACTAGACTTTGATAAGAAAAATGATGCGCTATCATTTGTTGATAGAGTTTCTCCAAGCGACTGTAAGCTTAAAGTAGGTAAGGAGATGTTTACCCACTTTGGACCAGAGTTTGTTAAAACATTAACAGGGAAGGGCTTTGATGTTTTTCTTGATTTAAAATTTCATGATATTCCCAACACTGTTGCAAAAGCTGTTGCTGCTGCTGCCGATTTAGGTGTATGGATGGTTAATGTACATGCTAGTGGTGGCAGCCAAATGATGACTAAAGCGAAAGAAGCTTTAGAAAAATATGGCGATGACGCACCATTATTGATTGCTGTTACTGTGCTAACCAGTATGTCTGAAAATGATTTACGCGGGCTTGGCATCACCAAAACACCTGCAGAGCAAGTTAACTTTCTTGCTAATCTCACCAAGCAAAGCGGTTTAGACGGTGTTGTATGCTCTGCGTGGGAAGCAGAGCAATTAAAGTTATCGCTTGGAAAAGAGTTTAAGTTAATAACCCCAGGGATCAGACCTGCAGGCTCAGCAAAGGATGATCAACAAAGAATTATGACACCTGAGCAAGCAATAGATGTTGGTGTTGATTATTTGGTGATCGGGCGCCCAATTACTAAAGCCAATGATCCACAATTAGTGCTAGAACAAATTAATGCATCGATAAGTTAAAGTATCGGTAATAATAAATGACAAGTTATGATTTTTATTAATTTGAAGTCAATAAAAAAGGCTTAGTGTTTCAACTAAGCCTTTCTTGATCTTAAAACTACAAAAGTATTTTATTTTTGGTAGTTATGAATGTAGTTAACTAAGTCTAATACTTTGTTTGAATAGCCGATTTCATTATCATACCAAGAAACAACTTTAACAAAGGTATCTGTTAAGGCAATACCTGCTTTAGCGTCGAATACTGAAGTGCATGTTTCACCAATAAAATCGTTTGAAACAACAGCATCTTCTGTGTAATCAAGAATGCCTTTTAATTCACCTTCTGCTGCAGCGCTCATCGCTTGGCAAATTTGTGAATAGCTTGCAGGTTTTTCTAAGTTAACAGTTAAATCTACAACTGAAACATCAGGAGTAGGTACACGGAATGCCATGCCAGTTAATTTACCATTTAATTCAGGAATAACTTTACCTACGGCTTTTGCTGCACCTGTTGATGAAGGAATAATATTTTGACCTGCACCACGTCCACCACGCCAATCTTTAGCTGATGGGCTATCAACCGTTTGTTGAGTTGCTGTCGTTGCATGTACAGTCGTCATTAAGCCATCTTTAATGCCCCAGTTGTCTTGTAATACTTTAGCAATAGGTGCTAAACAGTTAGTCGTACAAGAAGCATTAGAAACAATATCTTGGCCAGTATATTCAGATAAATTTACACCACAAACAAACATTGGCGTGTCATCTTTAGAAGGTGCAGAAAGTACTACTTGTTTGGCACCAGCTTCAATATGTTTACGTGCAGTTTCATCGGTTAGGAAAAGGCCTGTCGACTCAACAACAACATCAACATCTATTTCATCCCATTTTAAGTTTGCAGGATTTCGCTCTGCTGTAACTCTTACGGCTTTACCATTAACAATCAGTTGACCCTCTTCAACATCAACAGTACCGTTGAAACGACCATGCGTTGAATCGTATTTAAGCATATAAGCCATATAATCAATATCAATTAAATCATTGATGCCTACAATCTCAATATCATCTCTTGCAGCAGCAGCTCTAAATACAAAACGACCAATACGGCCAAAACCGTTAATGCCTACTTTAATCTTCATGTTGTAACCTCGTAAACGCTCAAAACTATTATGTAGTAAAATTACATTGTTTTAAGAAAAACACAAGTAAAAGTTAGTTTTTACGATAAAAAAAGTCATTTAATTACGTTTATTTCGTATAATTACAAAAATATAACGATAATTTTTGTAATTAACTATCATTTTGTACTTTTGTTCGATAATTGCATGATTTAGCTTAGTTAGCATGATAGAATGCCATAAATTTCGGTGTGCAGGTTTAACCTTTCGTTTTGAAAGCAACTATTGTCGGTTAATAAGTCTGCTTATTCTCCTTTTATTTTGTAATGTCCAAACAAGGGCGATTAATTGTAGGAAATAATTTTATGACACAAGAGCAAGAATTGTGTGACATTGGCTTTATTGGCCTTGGTGTAATGGGTAAGAACTTGGTGTTAAACCTAGCTGATAATGGCTATAACATAGCTGCCTTTGATTTATCTGATGAAAAAATTCAAGAAGTTTTGTCACAAGACGAAATTGAAAACCCTAATAAACCACCGCGTGTTTATGGCTGTTCATCATACACCGAATTATTATCGCAATTAAAAGCACCTCATTTGATTGTATTAAGTGTTCCTGCTGGTGCCCCTGTTGATCAAGTTTGTGAAAACCTTATTGGAGCTGGTATTCAACCTGACGATATCGTTATTGATACGGGTAATAGTTTATGGGTTGATACAGTTGAGCGTGAGAAGAAGTATAAAAGTAACTTTTTACTTTTTTCTTCGGCTGTTTCTGGTGGTGAAGTAGGGGCAAGATTTGGTCCTTCTCTCATGCCAAGTGGCTCTCCTTACGCTTGGACGCGTGTAAAGCCTATTTGGGAAGCTATTTCAGCCAAAGTTGATCCTGATACAGGAAAACCACTTGAGCGATCTGAACCTGGACAAGTCATTAATACAGGAGAGCCTTGTGCTGCTTATATAGGCCCAGCAGGTGCAGGTCATTATGTAAAAATGGTACATAACGGTATTGAATATGCTGACATGCAAATTATTTGTGAAGCTTATCATATTTTAAATGCGGGTCTTGGTTTAAGTGCTGATGAAATTGCCGGTATTTTTGCAACATGGAATGATGGTTTACTTGATAGCTATTTAATGGAAATCAGTGTTGAAGTTTTACGTCATAAATCTTCAGATACAGGAACAACCTTAGTTGACTTGATTTTAGATAAAGCAGGGCAAAAGGGAACAGGTTTATGGACGGCCATGAGTAGTTTAGAAGTTGGCTGCCCAGCGCCGACTATTGCACAAGCTGTTTATGCTCGCTCAATTTCTTCTTTTAAAAATTTACGTGTCCAAGCCTCGACAACCCTAAGTGGTCCTGCATCAGTCACAATTTCTGAACAAGAAAAACAAGAATATATAGAACAACTTCACGATGCTATTTATTGTGCAAAAATGTGTGCTTACGCTCAAGGCTTCCAATTAATGAAACTCGCCGCAAAAGAGTACGGCTGGACACTTAATTTTGCCAATATTGCTAAAATTTGGCGTGCAGGCTGTATTATCCGAGCGACTTTCTTGCAATCAATTACGCAAGCATATGAGCGTAATGAAGATTTGGATAATCTATTACTAGATGACTTTTTTGCTCAGCAATTAAATGAGCGTCAACTTAATTGGCGCAAAGCTATTTGTGGTGCAACAATGTACGGTATCCCGAATGGTGCACTATCTTCAGCTTTATCGTATTATGACTCTATGCGTAGTGAGACTCTACCGGCTAACTTGCTACAAGGTCAGCGAGACTTCTTTGGTGCTCATACTTTTGAACGAGTTGATAAGCCAGAAGGCAAAAAATACCATGTACAATGGTCTACTGCCAACCGTGAAACAGTGAGTATTGATTAAACAGGTGTTACGATGAATGATGATGATTATAAAGGTAAGCTCAGTGAAGATGCCTATAAAGTTTGTCGGCTAGCGGCAACAGAGCAGCCTTTTTCTGGTCTTTATAATAATCACTGGTTATCAGGCACATATTTGTGTGCCTGTTGCGAAACACCTCTCTTTACTAGCAAAACTAAGTTTGATGCCGGCTGTGGCTGGCCTAGCTTTTATGATGCTATCAACAATGCTATCTGCTATTTGCCTGATAATAGTCACAATATGCAGCGCACTGAAATTCAATGTCTAAATTGTCAGTCACATTTAGGTCATGTGTTTGATGATGGCCCTAAACCTAGTGGTAAACGTTACTGTGTTAACTCGTTAAGTTTACTTTTTGCACCCCAAGAATAATCATTTAATCTAGAATTTAGGCGCCTTAAATTTACCTTTTTTAATATTTTCTAACGTATTAACTGCTACTTGATTTAAAAACTCACCATCTAAACCATACCCTTTTATAAGCTGTTGGAGTGACGTTTCAACACGTTGATCTTTTTTCTTTAATGTTAACTGGTAGGCCTTTAACCAAATGTATGCTTGTTTGGGTTTATCTTTGTTAGCAAATATTGTTGCTAAAGTTTGTAATATTTCGGGCATTAACTTTTCTTTAGGGTTTTGAAGCTCTAATGCATGAAAAAGCAAACCAAGTGTTTTTTTAATATCCTTTTTGACATAGTAGGTAGCAAGGTTATGCTGTGAAATTGTATCCTCTAAATCGGCGCTCCCTTCTAACTGTAAAAATTGTTGTAAAGCCGCTCTATCTGACGCTCGTGACCAGCGATAAAAAAGCAGGTGAGGGTGTTTAGAGTTAGCTACTTCAGACGTTAACTCTGCTAATTTAGCTTGAGCTTTATATAAGTTGTTTTTTCGTAACGTGGTTTTTTCTTTTAATTTTATATGTTGAATTTGCGATGCTAAACTCATGCACTTTATATATTCTTCATAGGCAACGAGTAAAGGGTATTTTTGTGCTTCTAGCTTTTGTGTTTTAAGAACAATTCTTGATAACGAAACATTATTTCTCTCGCTTTTACACCAGCTATCTTCACCAAACTCTTGGCATATTTGCGGGTTATCTTTACACAGAGCAGCTAAGTTTTTACTTGAGTCGCAGCCAAGTAGTGCGAATAAAATCAAGAATAGTGGAATTAGTTTCATTTCAAATCACTTTTTGTCTTAAGTTAATAAGTCCAGTTGGTATTAGATCAATAATAGTTAATAAATAAGGTTGTAACCTATGGCGAAATAATACGAGTTGCATTACAATATGCGCGAAATTAATTCTACCAAGCATACACTATAGTCTAATAACTATCTTAGAAATAATTAAGGTAATATAACTATAGTAACTTATCGTTTAATCGACTGAAATAAAAGGTTTAACTAATGACGTCTCATCTTGAGGAAGAATATCAAACAAGTTGGCAAGAGCGCCAGACATTCGCTGAAAATATGCAACCAATTCTTGGTCAGCTATTTAGAAATAAGGGAATAGAAGTATCTGTTTATGGTCGCCCATTACTTAACGCTTCTCCTATTGATATCATCAAAGCTCATAAATCTGTAGCTTTACATGAAGAAAGCAAACTTCGTTTACGTGAGAGCTTTCCTTTTGTTGAAGCATTAAGCAAAATGCCTCTTGCGCCAGCACGTATCGATGTTGGTAAACTAGCTTATCGTTATTTATTCCAAGGTCAGTCAAATGATCTTTCTATTGAGCAATATTTAGAAAAAGAACTCACAAGCATTAGCGAAGAAAATAAAGGCGCTCAAAGTCAAGACGTTGTTTTATACGGTTTTGGTCGTATCGGTCGTCTATTGGCACGTTTACTTATTGAGCAAACAGGTCCAAATGCAAAATTAAACCTACGCGCTATTGTTTTACGTCCAAGTAAAGGTTCAGATGATTTAGCCAAACGTGCTAGCTTATTACGTCGTGATTCAGTACACGGTGCTTTTAACGGTAGCATTACTATTGATAATGAAAATAATGTTATCAAAGCTAATGGCGCTTTCATTAAAGTAATTTATGCTAAATCGCCATCTGAAGTTGATTACACTGAGCACGGTATTAACAATGCTTTAGTTGTTGATAACACAGGTATTTGGTCGGATGAAGAAGGTTTAGGTCAACATTTACAATCACAAGGTGTTGCTAAAGTTTTACTTACCGCACCAGCTAAAGGTGATATAAAGAATATTGTTTATGGTGTTAACCAAGACATGATCAAGGCAGAAGACACTATTGTTTCTGCGGCAAGTTGTACAACTAATGCCATTACACCTGTGCTTAAAGCAATTAATGACAAGTTTGGTATTAAGAATGGTCACGTTGAAACCGTTCACTCATACACAAACGATCAAAACTTGATTGATAACTATCATAAAGCGCCACGTCGTGGACGTAGCGCACCATTAAATATGGTTATCAGTACTACGGGTGCAGCAAAAGCTGTTTCTAAAGCTTTACCAGAATTAAAAGGTTTATTAACAGGTAATGCTATTCGTGTTCCAACGCCAAATGTATCAATGGCTATTATGAACTTGAACCTGAAACAAGCGACAGACAAAGCGTCACTTAATGACTATTTACGTAATATCTCATTAAACTCACCACTGCAAAACCAAGTTGATTACACGGCTTCAAGTGAAATTGTGTCAACTGACTTAGTTGGTTCACGTTATGCGGGTGTTGTTGACTCTCAAGCAACTATTGTTGATGAAGATCGCGCTGTACTTTACGTATGGTACGATAATGAGTTTGGTTATAGCTGTCAGGTAGTACGTGTTATGCTTGAAATGGCTGGTATTACAGTACCAACATTACCTTTAAAATAGTAATGTAAATATAACAAATACTAAAACGCCATCATTTTTTGATGGCGTTTTTTTTATCTAAATTATACCTTCGAAATTTATAGGCAGCGTTTAGGCTTTGGTAAGCCAGCATACTTTGTTGCTTGTTTAGCTGGGCCATCAGGGAATAATCTAAAAAGGTAACGACTGCTTGATTTCTCTTCGCCAAACTCAGCTTTCATTGCTTTTGTCAGTGCTCTTATTGCCGGAGAGGTATTATAAGTAAGGTAGAATTTGCGAACAAAGTTGATCACTTCCCAATGGGCTGGTGATAAATCAAAGTTATCATTGTCAGCCATAACACTTGCTAAACCTTCCTGCCATTGTGTGTAGTCCTTTAAGTAACCTTGTTCATCTGTGGCAATTTCTTCGCCTTTATAATTTATTGCCATGTTATTACTCTGTCATTACTAAATGTCATTGATACTAAATTGCTCATAGAGATTTTGGTGAAATGTGATTCATCAACACTTATTGCTCTCGCTCGAGCATGATCTGCCAATATGTTTATTTGAATATTTTTATTTTGAGAAATATTACTTTGAAAATTATTCATTAACGTGTGCTGTACGTTATAACAACCATCATCTAGCAAAGCGATCACATCATTATCACAAACCATTTCGATACATTGGGCAAAGTCATTACTATTAAATGCACTTTGTCTTACTATATGTAGTGTTGCCATTATTAAGCCCCCAATATTAAAAACGTAAAATAGTTTGATGCGATTTGAGTTTGGTTGCAAATTCTGATTGCTCTAACACTTGCACCCCATCAATATGGAAATGGCTTGCTAAGTTACGCTCTTGCAGTGACTTTTTGCTTACATAAACGTTTTCAATATCGTAAAACTCAAAGGCAGCAAAGGTTTTTAAATAATCTTTCACTGAAATAACTTCGCCATCTTGCCCACTGATAAGCTGCCAAACGCCATCACCTTGAAAAAATAAGGAAACAGCTTGTTCGAAAGAGCCAAAGATTAATGCAATATCTAAAGAATCTTTACCTGCAGAGTTTGAATAAGGCGCTTTGCTATTTAGCAGGGCTAATGATTTGTTTGCGATTTCAGCCATTAAAATTGTACCACTCTGTCAGCTTTACTATTTAGCTCTACTAGTTCACCTAAACCAGACACAGTAAACGCATCAATAATTAATGGGGTTGAACTATCATCGGTCAAGCCGCGCTTTTCTGCAGCGGTAATGCATAAATGCAATGGTAATTGATATTTACTATGTAAGTGTTGCCATTGCTGTGTTGCTTGGAATTCGTCATTAGCAATTCGTACATGATTACTAGCATTGAGAACACCGTCTTGATAGAAAAACACACCAATAACTTCTACACCAACATTTAAAGCTGCTTCGATGTAGTTAAGCGCCGATACAGTCAAGTTACTATGGGGTGGGGTGGTGACGACCACAGCGAGTTTATTCACAAAATATCTCTGTTCAATTAAATTATTAGAGGCATTAAAAAGCCCCGCAATTGCGAGGCTTTAATTATAAACCTAAAGTGATTAACTTAAAACATTTAGGCCTACTTAGCGGTTGGGTGATTAATCATCGCCACCAAAAACACCAAGTAAATGTAGTAAGTGAACAAAAATGTTATAAATATTTAAGTATAAAGAGATTGTTGCTCTTATGTAGTTACGTTCACCACCATTGATAATACGGCTAGTATCAAACAAGATTAAGCCAGACATTACCATAATTACTGCAGCACTTACTGCAAGTGATAGAGCTGGAATTTGGAAAAAGATGTTCGCTAAACTTGCTACTAAAACAACAATTAAGCCTGTCATTAAAAAGCCACCCATAAATGAGAAGTCTTTTTTGGTGGTTAAGGCATAACCTGATAAAGCAAAAAAGATTAATGCAGTACCGCCAAGGGCTTGCATAATCATTGCTGGACCACCAGGCATAGCGGCATAAACATTAAGCATAGGCCCAAGTGATGCGCCCATTAAACCAGTAAAACCGAAAATCCAAAAAATTCCGCTAGCAGAGTCTGCTTTTTTATTTACAACAAACATCAAACCAAAAGCAACTAACATCATTACCAGTGCTGCCATGTGTGACAAGTTCATCGCCATTGAAATGCCAGCAGTAACTGCACTAAATGCTAAGGTCATAGACAGTAACATATAGGTATTTTTCAATACCTTATTTATTTCGATAGCTGAGCTGTGGCTCGCTGATTGAAAACTCATATTAGATTGCATAAAACTTCCTTTAAGGTTTAATTCTAATTACTCAGTAGTTGTTATAACTAAGATAAGGCCAATTTTATAAAGTTCAAGTAATTTGTATAATTCAATACGTGGCCTTATGACATATTATGACATGGTGTTTTTTAAATTGCTAGTTTAACCCTGTTGATATTGTTCAATTATTTGTTTCCTTTTGTAACAACTCAAACTGTGGTCATTTATCATGCCGCAGGCCTGCATATGTGCGTAGCAAATTGTTGAACCGACAAATTTAAAGCCGCGTTTTTTTAAATCCTTACTCCAAGCGTCAGACTCAGGGCTAGTAGCAGGATAGTCTTCAAGCTCGTTTAGCTCGTTAACTATGGTCTTATGGTTTACAAAGCCCCACATATAGTCACTAAATGAGCCGAATTCATCTTGAATGTTGATAAACAATTTTGCATTGTTAATTGCGGCGTTTATTTTGCCACGGTTCCTTATTATGCCACCATTTTGCATTAACTCTTCTACTTTTTCTTGATCAAATATTGCTACTTTATGTACATCAAAATTTGCAAAGGCATCACGGTAGCCTTGTCTACGTTTTAAAATGGTATACCAGCTCAATCCAGCTTGTGCTGATTCAAGTGTTAAATATTCAAAAAGTTTTTGATCATCATGGACAGGTACCCCCCATTCTTCATCATGATATTTAACATAATCTTCTTTGCTAGTGTCTAACCAAGGACAGCGACAAACAGTATTTATAGTTTCACCTTTAGACATTTTTAACTCCTTTAGACAACAATTGCATGAATTGAAGACAAACTGATTATTTTTTTAGCAAACAATTTATTATTTCTAATAAAGGCTTTACAAGTAAGAGGGGACACTTTAATATTCGCCTCGTCTTCAGGCAAGTGTTTAAATTTACACTCTGAAACAATTGGTGAGATGGCTGAGTGGTCGAAAGCACCGGTCTTGAAAACCGGCATGGGTTTGTAGCCCATCTAGGGTTCAAATCCCTATCTCACCGCCATATACATAAAGCCCGTTACGAAAGTAACGGGCTTTTTTTATGTCTAGAAACTAATACTAAAGCTTTTCATTATTATAAATTAATATAAAACTTTGCTTAAATATTAATGAATTTTTTATGTTTGTCATAAAAAGGAATTTTTCTCGCTTTCCACAAAAAAATTGTATATTTATTGAAAAAATAGAAAGGATTCTTTTTAACATGTAAAATAAATTATTGAATTGTTTATAGAATAAATATAAATTGTTGGCTAATTAATTTGAAGTTAGACGTTGAATCTATTGTAGAAAAGAAGGTTTTTTCCCGTCTAATAAGCTGTTATAAGGCACTATGAGTTCAGCATTAATCGCAACAGTATTGCTTGCATCAATTAACACTCCAAACTATGAAGTATCAGCTTGTGACAAGTCTAAGTTTTCTGTTAATCATGCTGTTGCCGCCAAG
>Ga0209379_10000320_pt1 | contig 44918 bp, 38 predicted proteins | sample tdDd001_FD_187124 | JGI IMG/M metagenome (GOLD analysis project Ga0209379, IMG submission 187124) | Marine sediment microbial communities from the Atlantic coast under amendment with organic carbon and nitrate - tdDd00.1 (SPAdes)... | ecosystem: Environmental > Aquatic > Marine > Coastal >... | reverse complement strand
CCTGATTTTCTTTGATAAACTCGATAAAGAAACGAGCTGTGAAGATCATTACCAAAAAGGCTCCGAAAATCATACCGGAACGCTGTTTGGCATCTGTTTTCCAATACATGAACATCAATACACCAAATGAAAATAGGTAGCAAATTGCTTCGTACAATTGTGCCGGGTGACGAGGTGAATTTGGTTCAAAAATTGAAGCTCTTACGAATTGAAAGCCCCATGAAACATCAGTTCTGATACCAACAATCTCTGAATTCATTAGATTTCCCAAACGAATAAAACATCCTGCTAAGGCAACAGGAATTACAACGTAATCTAAAATCCATAATATAGATTTCTTGCTCACTTTTTTAGAATAGAACCATAAAGCGGCAATAATACCGATTGCTGCACCATGCGATGCCAATCCTCCACGCCAAACTTTAATAATTTCGGCTGGATGCTGAGAATAGAATTCCCAACCATAAAAGAATACATGTCCTAAACGTGCACCAACAACTGTTGCAATCATAGTGTACAGGAACAATTTGTCAAGCCATTCCAACTTAATGCCATCTTTCTTGAACATCTTTTCTACAATGTAGTAGCCCAACAAAAAGCCAAGGGCGAAAAGCAATCCGTACCAACGGACAGAGAAAGAACCAATTGTAAAAATTTCAGGTTTTACATCCCAAAGGATTGATAGTAACATATCTGTTATTTTTAGAGTTCGGTGAGTTAAAACTAAATGGATTGTCCCGATTATCGGAACAATCCATGTGAAAATAATATTAATATTTTAATTATGCCAACAGAATTAGAAAACATACACCTTACACCGTGTTTCATAGCTTTCTATTCTATATACACCCTTTTGTCTTGTCGACATTTTCCCTAAAGGGAAAAACTCTATTGTAACGGTCTCCCCTTTTCAGGGGAGATGTCCAACAGGACAGAGGGGTGCAAGATCTTCTGACTAAAATTAAGCCGGAACACCTTTACCGTGACACTGCTTAAACTTCTTTCCACTACCGCAAGGACAAGGCTCGTTACGTCCTACTTTCTGAACATTACGAACAGGCTCTGCTTTCTTAGGAGCTTCTCTTCTGCCATCAGAACCTAACTCTTCCTTAGAAGTTTTTAAATTGCTCATATCACGTTTGCGTTCTTCAGCCTGACGAACTTCTTCAGGATCTTGCAATGGAATATGACCTTTCATTAAGCTGGCAACCACTTTCTTGTTCACATCTTCAACCATTACTTTAAATAGGTTGAACGACTCGAACTTGTAAATCAAAAGTGGATCTTTTTGCTCGTATGATGCATTCTGTACCGATTGCTTCAAATCATCCATCTCACGCAAGTGTTCTTTCCATGAATCATCAATCGTAGCCAAAATAGAAACCTTCTCGAAGGATCTCATAACATCTTCCGCTTCTGTTTCGTAAGCTTTCTTCAAGTGAGTAACTACATTAAACATTTTAGAACCATCGGTAAATGGAACCACAATGTTCTCGTACATTTCCGCTTTCGACTCGTAAACATTCTTGATCACCGGATATGCTTGCTTGGCAATAGCTTCTGTTTTTCTAATATATGAATCACGTACAACTTCATTGATCTTCTCAGCAATTACCTCAGGAGTTTCTTTTAAGAATTCCTCTTCAGTAACTGGAGATTCAATAGAGAAGGTACGAATCAAGTCCATTTTGAACTCTTCGAAATCGCCACCATGATTTTCATTGGCAATTACTTCAGATACATCGTACATCATATTGGCAATATCAACCTGAATACGCTCTCCGAATAAGGCATGACGACGACGCTTGTAAATTACCTCACGCTGTGAGTTCATTACATCATCGTACTCCAATAAACGCTTACGAATACCAAAGTTATTCTCTTCCACTTTCTTCTGAGCACGCTCGATAGATTTGGTAATCATGCTATGCTGAATTACCTCACCTTCCTGAAGACCCATACGGTCCATTAACTTCACAATACGATCGGAGCTAAACAGACGCATCAAATCATCTTCAAGAGATACAAAGAACTGAGAAGAACCTACATCTCCCTGACGACCTGCACGACCACGTAACTGACGGTCGACACGACGAGAATCGTGACGCTCGGTACCAATAATTGCCAAACCACCTGCAGCTTTCACTTCATCAGATAATTTAATATCGGTACCACGACCAGCCATATTGGTTGCAATGGTTACGGTTCCTGCCTGACCTGCTTCAGCTACAATATCAGCCTCACGCTGGTGCAATTTCGCATTCAGTACGTTGTGTTTAATTCCGCGAATCTTAAGCATTCTACCTAACAATTCTGAAATCTCAACTGAAGTTGTACCTACCAATACCGGACGACCAGCATTAACCAGATCAACAATCTCATCGATAACCGCAGCATATTTCTCACGCTTTGTTTTGTACACCAAATCATCACGGTCATCACGAGCGATAGGACGGTTGGTTGGAATTACAACCACCTCTAATTTATAAATATCCCATAATTCACCAGCTTCGGTTTCCGCAGTACCGGTCATACCCGAAAGCTTGCTATACATTCTAAAGTAGTTCTGCAAGGTAATGGTAGCGAATGTTTGAGTAGCTGCCTCAATCTTCACACTCTCCTTAGCTTCAATTGCCTGGTGTAAACCATCAGAATAACGACGACCTTCCATAATACGACCGGTCTGCTCGTCAACAATCTTCACCTTACCATCCATCAACACATACTCTACATCTTTCTCGAATAAGGTATATGCTTTCAACAGCTGATTTACCGTGTGTACACGTTCTGTTTTAACAGAATAAGACTGGATCATCTCATCCTTTTTTCTCAATTTTTCTTCATCAGGAAGATCTGACTTTTCAATATCATTGATTTCTGTTCCAATATCCGGCAATACAAAGAATCCTGTATCATCAGTATCAGCACTTAATAAATCAATACCTTTATCTGTTAATTCAATTGAGTTTTGTTTCTCATCAATCACAAAAAACAGCTCATCAGTAATAATGTGCATGTTTTTGTTGTTCTCCTGCATGTAGAAGTTCTCAGTCTTTAATAAGGTAGCCTTATTCCCCTGCTCACTTAAATACTTAATTAAAGGTTTCATTTTTGGTAAACCTTTAAAAGTTCTTAGCAATAGCTTCGCTCCTTCTTCATGCTCCTTCTTATCTTCGCTATTCAATAAACGTTTTGCATCGGTAAAAATTTTCATTACCAAATCGTTCTGAGCTTTCACGATTTTCTGAATCTGAGGTTTTAAAGAATCAAACTGCTGATCATCTCCTCTTGGAATAGGACCTGAAATAATCAAAGGTGTACGAGCATCATCAACCAATACCGAGTCAACCTCGTCGACAATTGAATAGTTGTGACGACGCTGAACCAAATCCTTAGGATTGGTAGCCATATTATCACGCAAGTAGTCGAAACCAAATTCGTTATTGGTACCAAAAGTAATATCCGAAGCATAAGCTTTTCTACGCTCGTCTGAATTTGGAGAGTGCTTATCGATACAGTCCACAGATAAACCGTGGAATTGATACAATGGTCCCATCCATTCCGAGTCACGCTTAGCCAGGTAATCATTCACAGTTACTACGTGAACACCACGACCGGTTAAGGCGTTTAGGAATACTGGTAAGGTTGCCACTAAGGTTTTACCCTCACCTGTTGCCATCTCGGCAATTTTACCCTGATGAAGAACAGTACCACCAATCAACTGTACATCATAGTGAATCATGTTCCAGGTCACTTCTGTACCACCAGCAGTCCATGAATTGAAGAACACAGCCTTATCGCCATCAATTTGTACATTGTCGAAATGTGGAGCCAAATCGCGGTCGAATTGAGTTGCTGTAACTTCAATTTCTTCATTCTCGGTTAATCTTCGAGCAGTATCTTTAACAACAGCAAAGGCAGTAGGAAGAATCTCTTCCAAAACCTCTTCTATTTTCCCATCAATCTGCTCTTCTATCTTATCGATTTGATCGTAAGTTTCTTCTTTCTCATTTACAGTAAGACCACCATTCTCGATCTTATCTTTTAAAGCAGTTACCTGATCTGCTTCAGCCTGCACGTAATCTTTAATGCGCTGCTTTAACTTCTCAGATTCCTCACGAATACCATCGTGACTCAATTGCTTCACTCTGTCGTATTCTGCGGTAATTTTCCCCAAATAAGGAGACAACTCTTTTAAGTCTCTGTCTGATTTGTTCCCAAACAGTTTGCCTAATGTTTTATTTATAAAACTCATCTTGATGTATTGATTTCAATATGTAAATGCACCCAAAAGCATTGAGATGCAAGGTATTTGTACGTTAACTAATAAAATTGCCCGAATTTGGGCCTTTGAAATGTTAGCAAAGAATGCCGGGAGCACGAATATGAGTATCGCCCTCAGGTATTTGATTGTAGTAAACTTCGGAATAAGCACTCACTCCTCTATACTCCTCAGGTAAAGGATGATTGAGCAAGAATTTCTTTTGATTTAAGGCAGGAATTTTAGGTAAATTATCCAGAACTGATAGTTCTTCGGTATTCGAAAAACATGTTCCGGCAATTTGCTCCTGCTCCACTTGCACCAATATTGGTGAAGAAAAAGATTCATCGAAGTCCTGAATATGATTTGCGTACCATTCTGCAAACAGTTGCTGATCCACTGCAAACTCCTGACCATTGGCGGTAGGCACAGCGGCTGCACAACCTGTGAGCACACAAAAAACTACTATGAGGTATCTATTCATATCCATCGACACCAAAAGTAGAAATTTTTATTTGTTTGAAGCCTTATTTTATGAAAATAATTTTACCAAAAGCACACTTGCGTTTAATATAACTTGTTCTGACCATTTCGATCAAACTCTTCTTGCCCTATAATCTGTCCATTAATACTGGTTGTATCCCAATCCTGAACAATTTTCCAAGTTCCAGATATCTTCTTCAAAACAATATGAAATTGCCCATAATGAATGGAAGTTTCATCTTTTAAAGTGGTTGAAATTCTATAAAAGCCCACCTCATATGATGTATCCGCATTGGTATGTCTGCTTTCAAACCAAAAATCGAGCTTTACCTTCGCAGACTTCTCTCTTAGCATTTGAAATCTTTCAATGTTCTTCGCTTTGAATAAATTTTGAGTATCAATTCCATTGGGAGTTACACGTAAGCTTTCATCTGCATAAATTGCATTTAAAGACTTCGCATCAATGGTTTCAAATGCAGCTTTGAATTCATGCCACACTTTATTGTCGATTTCCGTTTGTATACTTTCCATATTGGTTTGAGCTGATGTGATCATTGAAGATAACAGGAATACTACAATGGCAATTGTTCTCATAAACTAAAGTTTTCTGCTAAAGATAAACTCTTTTTTATCCTCTATCCAATTTACCTGGTAAGATGAAAACAATTAATCGTAAAAAACAAAAGCCCCACAAAATGTGAGGCTTTCCAATATCCTAAGTACAGAACTTATGCGTTTGCTGGTGCTACAAAAGTTCTTGTTTTAAACTCTTTGTCCATCATGTAAAGACCATGACCTTCGCCTTTGAACATCTTCAACTGATCAAGGATTTCACCAACACCAGCTTCTTCTTCCACCTGCTCATCAACGAACCACTGTAAGAAATTAACTGTAGCGTGATCTTTCTCCTGAATAGCAACATTCATGCATCCGTTGATTAAACTTGTTACCTTTTCTTCGTGTGCCAATGTCTCTTCATAAATATTTAAAACACCATCCCACTCAGAAGGAACCTCAGCAATTGGCTCCAAAATTACTCTTCCACCACGCTCGTTCACATAATCCAACATCTTCATTGCGTGGAAAGTTTCTTCTTCGAACTGAACTTTCATCCAGTTAGCGAAACCTGGCATTCCGTTCGCATTAAAATAGTTCGACATTGAAAGGTAAAAATACGCCGACCAAAATTCAGCATTGATCTGCTCATTCAAAATCTTCTCTACATTTTTATTGATAGCCATAATGTATAATCTTTTTTTGTGTGTTCTAATTTCCTTCAAAAATACAAGAAATCTAGTATTCCTTATTTTTTACCCATCAATTTTATGCTTATTTAAACTGAAACTAAATACTGAGATAGAAATAGCATAATACAAGCTTCTGTGTTCAAAACAAATGAATCGTATAAAAGTTTGCACTCAGCGAAATTCATTGAATCTAATTTAAGCTTTTAGCAAAAAAATACTCACCAAAGAATAGCAGAGCTAGCTAAGGTGAGTATAGAATTAATAGCAAAAGAAAAAATCCTGATTTTATCTATCCAGCAAGTTGCGATTCCACTACTTCTAAACCGATTCCTTTTCGTTTCATGTATCTATCGTATTGCTGGCTTCTATCATAGCCAAGCATAATGCCCAGAATAAAATCCTGTTCATCGCTAAAATCCGATAAAGATTTATCTCCAAAAGATTGAACGATTTGAATGCACTCGTCCTTACCAAAAAACACATTGATCTTATTCGCACTCACATTCTGTAGAAAATAGCTGATCCCCTTTCGTTTCAGCAAGTTCTCGGTTTTATCTCTTTCATTACTATTCATGGTGTGCAAAACCAAGCTTCTTAAGCCTTTATTGTACTCGTAAACGTGGTGAATCAGTATCTGCATGTCAGCAGTTTTATAGTCGGCGCAAGTTAGTTTCATCTGTTTGTATTTTCTTCGGATTGTCTATAATTTAAATAGCTTGTAAATTGGAAAGTGGCAAGTAAATTTTTCACTCTGGTCCTGAATTGAAACAAACAAAACACAGGCTACAGCATCGAAATTTACCTGCTCTTTCACCAAACCTAATTAAACTGATTTCTGATTTGTTCTGCCCACGATTTTAATCTTGAAGCAGTAAGTTCGTCCTGATTATCGGCATCGAGAGCCAAACCTACCAGCTGACCTTCTTTCTCCGCTCTACTGCTGTCGTACTCGTATCCTTCTGTTGGTATCTCACCAATTAACTCACAGGATTTGTCCTTCAGCAATTCGTAAATCTCACCCATACCATCCACAAAAGAATCGGAGTAGGAATACTGATCACCCAAACCGTAAATAGCCAGTTTTTTACCACTCAAATTGGCATTTGATAGTTCAGATAAAAAGTCTTCAAAATCGTCTTGCAGATCTCCAATACCCCAGGTTGATGTTCCTAGAATAATATTCGAGAAGTTTTCAAGGTCAGCTAATTTGGCTTCCGCCACATCAAATGTCTCCACCTTGTCTTCGCCCAACTCCTTTTGCAATTGCTTTGCCACTGCTTCTGTATTACCGGTTGACGAACCGTAAAAAATTCCTATGTTTTGCATCTTGTTTTTATTTAGATTGATTACAGACACAAAAGTAAGAGCGCAAGACATGCCTGTCAATCACTATTTGTTATGATTTGTGAGGTATGGAGTATTTTTGATTTGAATTGATAAACCAGAGGTTTTAGAGTTTCGGGCTTTCTTGTTATCTCTGTTTATTGAATTCTATTCGCATCACATATTGAACAGATCACTTCATCCTTCCTCCTCGCAACTTTATGATTCCCTAACATGACTAGCATCTTGAAGATGCTTGTCATGTATTCTGCTCAACAGACAAACCTGTTGTCTGGTCTGGAAGTACTAATTTAAGATAGGCTAGCATTTCATCACAAATTGGTCCTTGTGGTATAATAGTTAGGGAACAGAAAAGCCTCCTGGTATGGGAGGCTTCTACATATACTTAAAGTTTTATTGTCTTACTTTACATTATTCACATTCAATCATTTGGATAAATACATCAACTTGTAAATTTCCTCTACACCAAATAAAACACAAAGTGAAATAATAGCTACAATTGCCATAATATCAGGGTTTTCTATTGATTCTTTATCGATAAACGCCCAAATAAATCCAATTAAAACAAAAGTATTGACGATTAAGAAAATATAGATAGGTATCCTATTTTTTATTGTTTGATTCACAATTTGCTTCCAACCGCTAATAATCAAAAACAAACTATAATATTCCATAATCGACAAAACAATTACAAATCCAATAATATTACCTAGATCACCAGACTTAAGATTATTAATTAGCCAAATCCCAGCAAAACACGCCATACCACCTATTAAAACCCTAATTATTCCTGATATTTTATTGAATAGTCTTTTCATTATTAATCTTTATTCTACAATAAAACTCTCTTCTAAATCCATAACTACTTCTACACCTTGATCACTAACCCAGGAAACTGTTCCACCCCAGACGTGGTTTCCTTTACTATTCGCCTTATACCTTACAATCCCCTCTCCTTGTGTTCCTAAAAACACCTCACAATTCTCAATTTTATACAAAGGAATTTTTGTTGTATCTATAGCTATTAAAAAAATCCTAGCCTCATATTCCTCTCCCAGTTTTACCTTATTGCTTTTTTCAACCACAACCGGACGAATTTTATTAAACTTAAAATCATGATTAGTAACTTCTCCAATAATTTCTTCTATAAATGAGGTATGACATGTTTTTAAGAAAAGAACTGTCATTTTTCTCTCTTCCATACTCTTTGATTTTCCTAAAAGAATATCATTAATACATTCTCTACACTTTTTAAACTCATCTTCCAGGTATCCATGCGTAAGACCTGATTCTACCATCTTATAATAATTAAACACAATTTCCTTGCTTTTATCACCATATCCATCGGTAACCAATACTTCTTTTTGTACTTCATCAAAACGCTGATCTAAATTTCTTATGTATTCAAACAATCCCATATATTTTGCAGGATTCATAGTATACTTCAGATCAAGATCAGCTAACATCATACGGTACTTGCTATCAAGCAAACTTTCTTGCAGTTCAATCTGCTTTTGAATGTTAGGGTTCTGTTGACATCCTAATAGAAAAAGAATGAATAGAATGGGAATGTATTTCATTTTCGATATTTAAAATAGTAAATATTCTGATGTTAAATGTACTAAATTATACCAAGCTTACTAGCCCATTCGCAAAGCTTATACTTGATGATTCCCTAACATGACAAGCATCTTCAAGATGCTAGTCATGTATTCTGCTCAACAGACAAAACCTGCCAACTAGATAAAAAATAGTCGGCACAAAGGCAGTATTACGCCTAGCACCTAATCCTACTCTGAATATGAAAACATGTCACAGCCTAATGTGGAAACCTTCAACACCTTAATGTGGAGAGCTTCCATAGCCTAGTGTGGAAGGTCTCAACAGCCTAATGTGGAGAGGCTCCATATTTTCAATTCATAAAAAAGCCTTCCAAAAAAAGGAAGGCTTGTAGCAACTCTTGAACTAATTGTATGTAGTTTATACCTCTACATTTAAAAGATATTCAAGCACAAATGCTCTTGCCTCCTTCAGTAGAGTTCCTGAGTTGCTGTATTGGGTGGTTACCACTAACTTATAATCTCCTGCCACCAAACCTACGGGCACAATAAATGTCAGTTTTGAAGGAGTGTTGGTAAGTATAGAAGTTATAGGAATCGAGGTTTCCTCCTTAGTCTCTTCGTTCACCAGCTTAATACCTACACTAGCCTCTTCCCCTTCTATTTTTATTCTGTTACCTGTAACATTTACTCCTCCGCCAGGAGTCAGCTTGCTATTCACTTCGCCCGAAGCTACATCTGTTACCGAGTTGATAGCCATTGGCGATGCTGCCATACCTCTTACATCGACAATACAATTTTTAATGGCATTTCGCAATTCGGCGGTTGGCGTAACGTGAGCCGATAAAGAATGCTTTTCGCTATCCCATTTGGCGTTGTCACCAATAAATACACCATTCACGCTAAGATGGTAGTAGCCCAAGCCAAAATGTACCGAAGCCCCATTCGAGATCTGCTCAATGGCAATATTCTGCAATATTTCATTGGCAGACCGCAGGTCGGTAGCACTATAGTTGGTACCACGCGCAATGGCGATGTTCACCAAATCGTCTATACCCAAAGATTTAGCGGTAATTACCCTACCAAATCGATCGTCTTTTTGTTCGGTGATTGATAAATCGTGCAATTCAACCATTACACTGTTCTTTTCTTTTACCTCCATAATTAATTTGGATTTTATAAGTACTATGGCTCATGAACTGTTATTGTGAGCCTTCAATTTTCCTTTTAAACTCTTATTCTATCACTTATCACAATAAAATAACTAGTATGAAGTTAAATATGGAAAATGGATTGATTGTTATACCTAAGGGATTAAAAATTATACTTAAGGACGTATGAGCTATTTTTATCCGAATTCTAAAGAGGAATGGAATCAACTTTTACATGAGTTTTATTCCGATAGCAATACCCCATGTTGCATAAAGGGTAAGCAGAATCCACATCTGTACATGGAGAGAAAGTGCTTGCCCGGCTTATCCTTGATACAAGTTCAGAATGTATTTCCTTACGATATCAGTTGGAAAAGCAGGATTGAGGAAGCGCTGTTCAGCATGAATTTTATGCTAAAAGGGGATTTGAAATATTCACTTGAAGAGAAGAATTCTGAAATAAAGGAGGGAGAAAACAATGTGTTGATTATGCCAAAAAATACCGCGCATGTGCTTCAATTTGCAGCGAATGCCCCCTATTCCTATCGAAGTTGTGTGCTAAAGCAGGATTATTTGGAAAATTTGGTTCTTCGTTACCCCGATCAGTTGGGCGAGTTGTATTCTGAATACAAGAAAGAACACCTGACTTTTCTGAGTAAAAACAATTTGATTGTTACCAGTGAAATGCTGATGATCATCTCCCAGATTGATCAAGCCTTTGAATTGGGCAAAACCAAAAACATGTACATCGAGGGAAAAATATTGGAGCTGCTCTCTCTGCAAATTAACTATTGGCACTCCTGTCACAATTCCTCTAAAATCCCAAGTGATGAACTGGAGAAAATTCGAAAAGCGGAGTACATACTCATCTCCAGTGTAGGCAAGCCACCTTCTGTACCTGCCCTTGCCGCTATGGTTGGTTTAAACTCTTACAAACTGAAAAATGGTTTCAAATTGGTTTATAGCAACACGGTTTTTGGTCATTTGCTGATTTATAGAATGAACAAAGCCCGTCATTTGCTACAAAACAGCGAACTAAGCATTTTAGAAGTTGGGATGGAATGCGGATATGAGCATTCCTCCCATTTTTGCAAGGCTTTTAAACGCAAATTTGGCGTCACGGCATTGCAGTTTCGAAATCGCAATTAAAATGCTTCCTTTTTTGTTCCTACCTGTCCTAATAGATTCTATCCTCAATTGCTAAAAAATGTTAAGATCATTACATAAGGGCATTTTTCTGCTCTATTCTCTTGCTTAGTTCAAAAAACTAGCTTAGGTTTGCCCACTGTAAACTGATTTTGATCATTTAGTATACTTTTATGAAGATAGGTGATAAAAATATCGAGAAAATAGTATTGGATAGTACGAAGACTCTCCTTCTGCAATCTGGAGTTAAAGGTTGGAATATGGATGATCTTGCCAAAGAATGTGGGATGTCTAAACGAACTCTTTACAAGATTATTGGCAACAAGGAAGAATTATTGTACCAATGTTATTCAAACAGTATGGATAAAGTAATTCAATCCTTTAAAATCTTCTCTTCGCAAGATAAAGATTACAGTACATTAATCGAAAACATGGCAGATCAGCAAGTAGAACATGTGGAAGAGTATATCATTGTCAATCATAAAACAATTAAAACCGAATATCCCAGGATAGATGCAATGATACATGAAAAGTTAGTCACTCGTAAAAATGATTTTATGGCTTTTCTAGAAGAAGGTAAAGCATTAGGTTATTTGAATGAAAAGGTTGACCCAAGAGTGATCAATAACATTATCAGTGCATTAATGGAGTTTAATATCAATATGTGTAAAACGAAACGAGAATTCGAATCCAAAATAAAGGAAGAATTAGACTACATCTTCTCCTCTATTCAGAAGAAATAGTGTAGAGCATAGTAAATATGAGAATTAGGAAGCAAGTAAGAAGTAAAACACTGCATGTTCCCTATTTTTTTCGCTCACAGGTAAACTACATACACCTTATTAGTTTACCACGAACACAAATGTGTAACAAATATTTTAAACCATAAATTAAAAATGAAACAATTCAGAAATGCCACTTGCCTTCTAATCCTACTATTGAGTATGCTTAGTTGTAAAGAAGAAGTAAAGAAAAAAACATACATCCGATCGGTGAAGGTGATTGAAACAAGTCTGCAGAATAAGCAAAATAACAATACCCTTGTTCCGGCGAGTATACATGAAAAGAGAGAAACCAAACTTGCTTTTCGTGTTAAAGGTCCCCTTGTTAAATTGAATGACATTATTGGCGATTACGTTTCAAAAGGTCAGGTAATTGCCAAAATTGATCCACGAGATTACAAAATTGCCCTGGAAGCAACACAGGCAGCATTCAAATTGGCCAGTGCTGAATACGAACGTTATAAAATATTGCTGGAACAGGAAAGTGTTGCCGAGAGCACATTCGATCAAATTGAATCGAACTATACCGCGGCTAAAACAGCTTATGAAGCTGCTAAAAATGCACTAATTGACACCGATTTAAGAGCTCCTTTTGCGGGATATATCAACAATACCTTTGTCAACAATTATGAGGAGGTGAACCCTGGACAAGCTATTGTTTCTTTAATCGACCTTTCTAAATTCGAGGTTAAAGCCTGGGTTTCATCAAAAGATTTATCAAAAGTAAAGGAGGATACTCAGTTTAACTGTCTTATTGAACTCGAAGGTCAAACTATTCGTCTGCCAGGTAAATTAAAAGAAGTGGGGCAAAAAACCAGCTCTTCGAAGCAATCCTATCCTATTTCCATTTTAATTGATGTTCCTGAAAAATTGAAGCTACGAGCAGGAATGACAACCCATTTGGAAATTTGTGAAAGCAATTCCGATTCCAATGCCATAATTCAGGTACCTATATCCTGTGTGTTCTCGAAAAACAACAAAACATTTGTCTGGATTTACAATGAGAAAACCCAGCAGGTCTCTTCTAAAGAAGTTCGTAAGGGGAAAATAGTACCTGAGAATCTGATTCAAATTGAAAATGGTTTAAAAGGTGGTGAATTCATTGTTAAAACAGGAGTCAATTTCTTAACAGAAGGACAAAAGGTTAAAAAATTGGAAGCATTCTCAAAAACAAACATAGGTAATAAATTGTAGCATAATGAGTTTAACAGAATATTCACTAAAGAATAAGATAGTAATCTACTTTTTCTTGTTAATTGTGATGGTTGGAGGAATATCATCTTACTTTAGTATGGGTAAGCTTGAAGACTCCTTGTTTACCATTAAAACAGCATTGGTAATTACACAATATCCCGGAGCATCGGCTCATGAGGTAGAACAAGAGGTTACCGAAGTAATTGAGCGAGCTGCTCAAAGTATGGATAATATTAAAGAAATTTCTTCCAGCTCCTATGCCGGACTCTCTATTGTAGATATCGATCTCGAGGAGAAACTCCGCACAAGTGAAATGCCTCAGGTCTGGGATATCCTGCGAAAAAAAATCAAGGATGCCTCCCCCAACTTACCTTCAGGAGCAAAAGCTCCAAGTGTAATTGATGACTTTGGTGATGTGTATGGAATGTTCTATGCCATAACTGGTGATGGTTTTTCTCGTGAAGAGTTGAATGATTACGCACAATACCTTAAGCGTGAGTTGTTACCCGTTAAACAGGTTGGTAAAATCACCCTATTTGGCAATCGAATTGAATGCGTAGATGTAATTCTTGACGATGCTAAAAAATCTGAATTGGGAATTAATCCTGGCATCATTGCTCAGGTATTCAACTCGCAAGCCAGTATCGCTGCGGCAGGTCAAATAGAATTACAAGATCGCTACGTAAGAGTTTCCGGAAACAATGCATTTAAAAATCTCGATGAGATCAAAAATACAATCGTTCAGGTTGGCAAGGAGCAGTTTTATTTAAAAGACATAGCAGAAATCAGGAAATCCTATCTGGAACCTGCCATTGGTTTATTCAAACGAAATGGTTCAGATGCCATTGGTTTGGCGATCTCTACTACCAAAGGAGGCAATGTACTTTCTTTAGCAGAAAACTTAAAAGCTAAATTGGAACTCATTCAAGCAAACCTTCCCCTAGGCTTGGAAATTAATACCGTTTATAACGAAGCACATGAAGTAGAGGTTGCCAATGATGCCTTTATTACAAACCTAATCATGTCGGTGGGTATTGTGGTGTTGGTTCTTTTACTATTTATGGGATTTCAGTCTGGTATCTTAATTGGAAGTGGTCTGATCTTTTCCATTTTAGGAACCTTAATTGTTATGAATGCAATGGATATCAGTCTTCACAGAACTTCATTGGCAGCTATTATTATTGCCATGGGCATGTTGGTTGATAATGCCATTGTAGTTACCGATGGAGCTCTTGTTTCTTTGCAAAGAGGCTTAAACAGACGGAAGGCTATTGTTAACATTTCAAGCTCTACCTCACTCCCATTATTGGGTGCAACATTTATAGCAATTCTGGCATTTCTGCCCGTATTCCTGGCTCCCAATTCGGCAGGTGAAATTTGCAGAGACTTATTCTTAGTTTTGGCAATATCCTTAACATTAAGCTGGTTGTTTGCCATGACACAAACAGCCTTAACCAACGAAAGATTTCTAAAAGCACCAAAGGAGATAAAAGATCCCTACGCGAATAAAATGTATCTTCAGTTTAAAACATTTTTAATTAAATGCTTGCGTTACCGCTGGATTTCTTTGGCTTCAGTGATTTTGTTTTTGATTGTATCTATTGTAGCATTTTCCAATTTAAAGCAGGCTTTCTTTATGCCTCTTGAAAAATCGTATGTAGAGGTTGACTACTGGTTGCCAGAAGGAAGTTCTATCAACAAGGTGGAGGAAGACTTAGCAACAGCAGAAAAAGAGCTATTCAAGAAATATCCTGAAATTGTCAATATTGTAAGTAGCATTAGTCAAACGCCACCTCGCTATATATTGGTAGCACATAACGAAAGTTACAACACAAGTTTTGGTCAATTGATGATTGAAACAAATAGCTCGGAAGAAGCCGACGCCATGAAGCCAGGCTTAAGGGAATTTTTCGCTGACAATTATTCTCAAGCCCGATGCAGAGTGAAAGATTACGTAGCTGGTCCACCGATTAAGTACAAGGTAGAAGCACGATTTATGGGTCCTGATCCAGCAGTATTGAGAGACTTAGCCGAGCAAACTAAAATCATTATGCAGAATGAAGCCTTGTGCGGAGACATTTGTGATGATTGGAGAAATAAAGTGTTGACCTGGGTTCCACAATATTCGCAGGTAAAAGCAGCTCGAGCAGGGATTTCCAGAAATGATCTGGGGAATGCAATTCAACAATTGACAAGTACCGGCTTAGGCATAGGTGTATACCGTGAAAACGAAGAACAGATGCCTGTGATGCTAAAGGTAAATCAAAATGCGCAAAACAGTATTTCCAGCATCGAAAATACGGGAGTATGGTCGCAACAGGGAGCGTATTCTGTTCCTTTAAAAGAGGTCGTTGATAGCATAGAAATCAAATGGGAAGATAGCGTTATTAAAAGATTCAATCGCCAAAGAGCCATTACCATTAAATGTGATCCTGCAGATCCAAATGTTACTGGTGCTACTCTTTTAAGTTATATGAAAGAGGAAATAGAGGCTATTCCTCTACCCGAAGGTTATTCTTTTATGTGGGATGGAGAGTTAAAGCCATCGCAGGAATCGCAGGAAGGTACTCGTCAATTTATGCCAGTATCCCTATTGTTAATGGTCTTTATCATCATTATGCTATTCAATAGTGTCAGACAATCTCTTGTTGTTATCGCCATTATCCCCTTATCGATTATTGGTGTAGGTATTGGCTTATTTATCACCGATAACGCATTTGGTTTTATGGCAATTGTTGGTTTTCTGGGACTTATTGGTATGGTTCTTAAAAATGCAATTGTGTTGATGGATCAAATCAACATTAACCTGAATACAGAAGGAATGCAAGCATTTCCAGCTGTAGTAAACGCCTCTATCAGTCGTTTAAGACCGGTATTTTTAGCTGCCTTAACCACAATTCTTGGAATGTTACCAATCGTAACTGATCCTATGTACGGATCGATGGCGGTAACCATCATATTTGGATTGTTATTCGCAACAGTTCTTACCCTGATTGTAGTCCCTCTACTTTATGTGATTTTTTACCGAATTAAAGTAACTGAACTAAACTAAACACCATGATTGAAAATAGTAGCAATAAATACTTTAAAACGGAATGTATCCAGGGCGTAATGATGCTATACCTGGACTACTCTATTTTCTTAGAGAAAGAAACCTTCGTATATAAAAATGAATTGTTAGAATTCCTTGATAAAATAGACTCTCAAAAAGAGATTAAAACTTTAGTGATCTGCAATGAACATTCTGGATTTTCCTTTGATCAATTTAAAAGCAAGTGGAATTCCATATTCGAAGAAAGTGATTATGAAAGTGCAGTACTTCGCGTATTTCGTTCTTACAATCAAGTATTCCTACGACTTAAATCTCTCGAGAAAGTGATTATTTCAGTCAATTCACAACCAGTTCCTCCCATGCTATTTTGTTTTAGCATGGTGGCTGATTTAAGATTTGTGTCACAAGAGTTTTATCTGAATAATGACAACTGCAATATGCTCAATATCCCTAAAGGAGGAGCAATTTTTACAGAGTATAACTTAATGTATCTGAATCCTTTAAAATTACTTTTTTACACGGATAAGGTCTTCCCGAAAGAGCTCTATAATAAGCATATTATCGATGGAGTATTCGATAAAGAAGAGCTGAAGGATAAGGTACTTTCAATTGCGAGCCGATACAATAGGTTCGATTATATAGAGATAGAAGCTGTTAAAATCTTTGAACACAAAAAACAGAGAAAGTTTGAACTTGCCTTGCAAAAAGAGGATGAGTTTCTATTGACTTGTATTCGGAAAATGAAAAATAAGAATAAATAATGAGACACAATATATTTAAAACAGCTATCCTATTTGCAATAGTATTAACTGTTACAAAGCAAATTACTGCACAGGAGGTTTTATCCTTGCAGGATTGCAAAGTAAAGGCTCTGGAGCACAACCAAACTGTTAAATCTGCGGTATCCGATTTTAAATCGAATGAAGCCTCGCTAAAATTAAGTAAGCGTGCTATGTTACCTACATTTGATTTATCCTCAAGCTATACTTATTTGAGTGATCCCAATCAAATGGTGATTCCCGGATATGAATTGCCTACCGTAAATGGTCAGCCCAGTGGTGTATATGCCCCGGGTAGTGTAACTGATTTAGCCTATACAAACTCTTATTCTGCCAGCCTGGGAATGAGTTTGCCAATTTACATGGGTGGCAAATTGCAACACGCTAAAACCCTTTCGAAACTGGGTGTACAATTAGCTGATGATAATGTAGACAGAACAAAGTCTGATTTGTTTCTGGATGTTGAAACGAAATATTGGGGGCTAGTAGCTTTGCAAGAGCAAAAAATGGTCGTTCAAAAGTCAATTGAGCTTTTAACGGATGTACTAAAAGAGGTGAGCAATAGGCACAAAACCGGCATTGTAACTAAAAATGAGGTTTTGAAAACAAAGGTAGAACTGAATAATGCGAAATTGTCCTTAATCGAATTAGCCGATAATGTAGAACTTGCCAAAATGAGTCTGAATCAAAGTATTGGAAATGGCATCATGTCTGCCATTCAAATACAAGATTCCATCATTATCATTCCAAATCGTTTATCGGACGTATCATTTGATGGAACACAGCTTTTAAACAGACCTGAGATTAAAATGCTCAACAGTCAATTGGAAATGACAAAAGCTCAGAAAAAATTGGTAACTGCTGATTATTTGCCCCAATTGGTTTCATTTGCAAACTATGTCTCTCAAAACCCAGATCACTACGGAAAACAGAAGAATGATTTTACGTTTAATGCGGGGGTGTCATTAAATATTCCCATTTTTCATTGGGGTGAAAAAAAATTAAAGAAAAGCATTGAACAAAGAAATATTGAGAAAGCTGAATATGAATTGGATCAAAGTTCAGAATTAATGTCCCTGGAAATTCGACAGGCAATATTTAAGCTTAAAGAATCTCTGATCAAATTGGATTTTACGCAAACCTCTTTGGAACAAGCCAACGAGAATTTGAAATTGGAACGTAACAGATTAAAACAAGGCGTTTCAACAACCAGGGAACTGCTAAATGCACAATTGCAGTGGCAACAATCGCATGCTGATTTTATAAATGCCAAAACAAATGTAAAAACAAGCGAAGCTAAATACTACAAATCAATTGGCACCTTAAAAATTTAGGATGTTAAAAGAAAATTATTGTATTAGGTCCAAACTAATCTACGCTAGCGTAGATTAATTTGAAAATATTGAATTTAAGACAGGTTGGTTGTAAACCAATTCCATAGTGATACTAAATATCGAACCTAAGAATATAACTGATTAGTAATCGGAATGGCTTTATTTGTGGGGATAAAGCTAACTTATTATATTTTAGATCTTGATTCATATGTATCAATAGCTATAGGAATTACAATAGTGAGATGTTGAAATTGCAACTGACCTGCCTTTACCTAATAGTTGACTACTTGTTTGATAAGACTTCCTAATTAGTAATTAGGTCTTGAAAAATTTTTTTGTTTCAATGGATGTCTCACGTTATTTTAAAATATTTCCCCAAAATAGAGCGCAATAGGTCACTATCTCTTAATTTTTATCTCTATTTTTAATATTCCGCAGGAAAATGCGGATGAACTACAAAATAGAACTACTATGGACCCTCTTTGGCTAGCTATTGCATTTGCATTAGGACTTGTTGTAAAATTGGTTGGATTACCACCATTAATTGGCTATTTATTAGCCGGTTTTACCCTGAAATACTTTGGTGTTGAATCTGATAATTTGATCGAAAGTATATCAGAACTGGGTATTACCCTACTCCTTTTCACCATTGGACTCAAACTTAGAATAAAAGACTTATTGCATCGCGAAGTTTGGGGAGGAGCCTCCATACACATGCTATTGGTTACTCTGCTTATGGCTGTTATTCTATTTGGATTGAGTTACACTTCGCTAAGTATATTTACCAATTTTACCTGGCAACAAGCCTTCATCATTGGATTTGCTTTAAGCTTTTCCAGTACCATTTATGCGGTTAAAATATTGGAAGAAAAAAGTGAAATGAAATCAGCTTATGGTATTCTTTCAATCGGAATTCTAATTATTCAGGATATTTTTGCTGTATTCTACATTGTATTAGTAGCGGGTAAATTGCCTACCCTTTGGGCTATAGGTCTGCCAGTACTCTTTGTAATCATACGTCCATTATTACTTCTCATTCTCGATAAAATAGGTCATGGTGAAGTATTGGTACTTTATGGTTTTTTTCTGGCTTTTGTTGTAGGTGCTGAGCTGTTCAAATTTGTGGGTTTAAAAGCGGATTTGGGTGCTTTAGTTGTCGGAATACTGATTTCCAATCACAAAAAGGCAAAGGAATTGGCTGATTCTTTAATGAATTTCAAAGACATCTTTTTAATAGGTTTCTTTTTATCCATCGGATTGATTGGATTGCCAAGTCTGGAAATGTTGATTCTTGCTGTACTACTAGCGATTGCGATCAATTTTAAAGTCATTCTTTACTTTTTAGTGCTAACAAGGTTTAGGGTTCGTGCCAGAACATCGGTATTCACCTCTTTTGCCTTAGCCAATTTCAGTGAGTTTGGATTGATTGTTGCCTCAATTGCGGTAGCTAAGGGTTTACTTCCTTCTGATTGGCTGGTATCTATAGCTATTGCTGTAGCCATTACCTTTATCATATCCTCCCCTTTAAATGCCAAAGCACATAAAATTTACTACTCGGTTAAAGATCGCCTACGCAAATTCGAAACACAAAAGCGTTTGATTTACGATAAAGCTTTCGATATTGGCAATGCTGAAATTCTGGTGTTTGGAATGGGTAAATTAGGCGTTTCGGTTTACAATCAGCTCAACCACATCTATGGGCGTAAAGTATTGGGATTGGACTACAATTACGATGTAGTACAACAGCTTAAAAAAGAAGGCAGAAACATTCAACAGGATGATGCTGCGGATAGTGAATTTTGGGAAAATATCTTTGAGAAACCTAATCATCACAAGGTGCATTTAGTAATGCTCTGCATGAACGATCACAAATCAAACCTATTTGCCATAGAACGTCTCCAGAAAACCTCTTATAATGGAAGCATTGCAGCCATTGCCCGTTACGAGGATGAACGCAAACAGCTCGAAAAAATGAATGTTGATGCAGTTTACGACATCTATTCAGAAGCTGGATATGGTTTTGCAAATCACGTTTGCCATCAGATTGATATCGGATGTGAAGCCAGGAAGCCTTTGTGGTAGTATAGTAGAAAAGTTGAAAAGTCAAAAGGTTAAAAAGTAGAATGGGAAATGGTAGATAAGCAAAAAGATGAATACTTTGGATCTCCAACTAAGGTTGGAATTCACAATAAAATTTCATGATATACTAACTTTTAGCTGATAACTGGTAGCTGAACACTTTTTTCTAATTATGACAAAAAAACACTGAAATTTAAATCCTACTGACATACTGCTGTCACAAGTGTCACTTAGATTTGTTGTATTGTTAATTTAAAAAATGAAATTATGAAGAAGCAAACAGCACCAGCAATGACAGTATTGTCCAAAGTAGTGAGAACAACTTTAGAAGATTTAATTAAAAACATTGAAAACTTTCCAAAGGAAATTGTACAGGAAGCTGTGAATGCGGGATTACATCCTTCAGGTCCACAATACTGGATCTACAAATGGGAGACTTGTGTTACCGTAGAAGAATTTGAGTTGAAAATTTGTTTGCCCGTTGCAACATTCGGCAATTCGTTTACAAGTGATAAATTCAAATTGGAGAAGTTAGAAGAATATGTACACGTGAAGAAAACTCATTTGGGTCCCTGGGATCAGATGATGACCTCTTATGAAGCAATAACAGAAGAAATGAAAGCTGAAAATATAGAAGCCGGTAAAACCTGCCGTGAATTGTATATCAATTGTGATTTTGAAGCTCCTGAAAACAACATTACCGAAATTCAATTTCAGGTGAACTAGATTGAATTAGAAGAGAAGTAAAAGATATCCCGGAGTAGTTAAAACCCTTTCGGAGGAATTGATATTCCGGGTTCTTATCCCATAAATATAAAACAAAAGCAAGTAATAGTTTTGAACAGATTAGACAGATTGCAAGCAATATTAACGCAATTACAAAGCAAAAAAATAGTAAAAGCACAGGAAATTGCAGACCGATTTGGAATAAGCTTAAGAACCGTCTATCGGGATATACGAGCATTGGAAGAAGGAGGAATTCCTATCGGTGCGGAAGCCGGTGTTGGCTATTTTTTGGATGATAATTACACATTACCACCAATCATGTTTACAACAGAGGAGGCATCAGCAATACTAATGGCTGGCAAGATCATTCCACATTTATCAGATAAGAATGTGAATCATGCCTTTCAGGATGCTCTGTACAAAATTAAGTCGGTGATGAATGCCGAAGACAAAGCAGTTCTTGAAAAACTGGATCACTCGGTTAAAGTATTTTCCGGCATGTCTTCTGCTCCTAAAAAAGACAGTATCTATCTTCAGGATATTCAGCAAGCCCTGATCCAATCAAAAGTGGTACATCTACAATATTTCGCTCATTACAAACAAGAACTTTCACAAAGGGAAGTGGAACCCATTGGTTTGCTGTTTTATGCTTTAAATTGGCATTTGATAGCCTATTGTAAGTTACGAGGTGAATACCGCGATTTTCGACTCGATAGAATCAGGAAACTGGAAATTAGTAAGACCTGTTACAATCGAAAATTAGACGAAGCTTTTGAAGAATATCTGGAAAGGGAAAAGGAACAATACCAATGCTTCGAAATAGAGTTGAAAGTTAAAAAGGAACTCGCACTCTGGCTTCATGAATCGAAATACTGGTATGGCTTTTTAAGTGAACAGGAAAATGATGAGTTCGTCAACATGAAATTCTTAAATCCTGATTTAAATGGATTTGCCCGATGGATTTTAAGTATGACTGATAAGGTTGATATAGTAGCTCCTCTTCGTCTAAAAAGCATGCTGCACGAAATGGTTCAACAACTCTTTCAAAAATATCAAAACGACTAACTCATAAGATCTTAATTAATATTACTTGAAATAAGACTTTATTATTTTTAACTTTAAGAAGCACTTTAGAACCCTAGTTCTATTGTTATTTAAAATTCAAAACTATTTCACCTAAATACTCAAATATATGCCTAAAACTCACGTTGAAAAATCAATTGCAATTGCTGCTAGCATTGATAAAGTAAAAAGTATTATCACCGATTTTCACCAGTGGAAAGCCTGGTCACCATGGTTTATTTTAGAGCCTGACGCCAAGGAATCTGTTTCTGAAGATGGAAAAAGCCATGAATGGGATGGAAAACGTATTGGATCAGGAATTATTAGCATTATAGCTGAAAAAGAAGGACTGGTACAGTATGATCTGAAATTCCTAAAACCATGGAAATCGGAAGCCAAGACCGATTTTGTTCTGGAAAAGTTAGATGAAAACAGCACCAAATTGACTTGGACCATGGATGGTTCTCTCCCATTTTTCATGTTTTGGATGAAAAACATGATGGAACGCCTAATTGGCATGGACTACGATCGAGGCTTGCTGATGCTGAAAGATTACATCGAAAAAGGACATGTGGAAGCCAAATTGGAATTCTTAGGAGAATCTCAATTTGAAGGCATCCAATTCGTTGGGGTAAAAAGCGAATGTACCATGGAAACTATTGGCGAAGTAATGACGGAAGATTTCAAAAAAATCGCTGACTTTGCCAAAGACAATGAAGAGCTTGTGACCTGCGAATGGTTCTCCGTTTATCACAAGTTCGATTTCAATAAAAACAGAGTGATTTACACCTGTGGCATCGGCATTAAAACTGAACCTGAAAATATTCCTGCCGGTATGTTTAAAGAGAATCTTCCTGCTAGCAAAATACATACGGTTCGCTACATTGGACCATATGAATTATCTGGTAACGGCTGGAGCGCTATTATGGCAATGGAAAGAGCCAAAGAGTTCAAACAAAATAAGAAAATTCCACCAATGGAATTCTACCGCAACAGCCCAATGGAAACCGAACCCAAGGATTTGATTTCGGATATTTGCATGGCGGTAAAATAAATGATGTACATATTGTAATAGTAGAGGCGCAAAGTTTTGCGCCTCTAATTGTTAATTATGATATTATTATTATTATTATTTGCACTTTGTAGGAGATACTTACCCAAAGCCAATATTATAAACAATTGCTATGGAAATTTCCCAAAATAAATTACCCTAGTGACGATCTCATATCGAAAATAGAAACTTTTCTTTATAGCAAGACAAGCATTCAAAACTATAGTTACGTCCTTCTTTCAAGAATATGCCAAATTCATGAAACTGAAATGGTTAGAAGCAAATATATCTTTCACAAATGTCATGAAAGCCACTCTTAATGAACACTAAAAAGTGAATTTTATCAATTTTTTATTTGCATATATCTAAAAAAAACACATACATTTGTTCCCTCAAAGGAAATGAAGTCTTCCTATTTGAACCGCCTAATAAGCTAATGACTTCTGTGAACTAAAAGTTAATACTCAAATTAATTTCACAGAAGTGTTATGTCAAAACAAATATTATTTCTGGCACAATTAAGAAAATTCTTAATTGCTAAGCAGCCTGCACTATTTTCTATTCTGGAATGGTTTAGCATCTCCGTTATTATTGCAATTGCCGTTGGTTCTTGCAGTGCCCTTTTTCTATTGTCGTTAGAATACGTAACGGAAATCCGCAATACCAATCAAAATATCATTCCATTGCTGCCTGTTGCAGGACTCATCATTGGTTATGCATTCTACAAATGGGGAAAAGAGATTAATCCTGGTAACAATTTAATCATTACCAACATTCACAATCCCCGAAAGGTAATCCCCTTTAAAATGGCTCCTTTCATTCTAATTGGCACCGTTCTCACTCATCTGTTCGGTGGATCGGCAGGAAGAGAAGGCACTGCTATTCAAATGGGTGCAGCCATATCCGACCAGTTAACCAAATTATTAAGACTGGGAAAGAACTATCGGAAATTAATATTGATATCTGGAATGAGCGCAGGATTTGGATCAATTTTCGGAACACCTTTGGCTGGTGCTATTTTCGGACTGGAAGTTTACCATGTGGGCAAATTAAGATACAATGCCATCTATCCCGCCTTTGTCTCTTCCATAATCGCCGACTACGTTACCAGAAGCTACGGCGTACATCACACCCTATACAACTTGTCCTTTGTTCCAAATATAAATGTTCCGAATTTAGGATATGCAATACTAGCTGGGATCTGCTTTGGAATTGTAGCCTTACTTTTCTCAAAAACAACAAATGCGGTAAGCAATTTTGCAAAAAAACACATTAAAAAGTCTTACTTACGACCTTTGTTTGGAGGTGTTCTTATCGTTATTGCCGTTTATTCACTTGGCACCAGCAAATACATTGGCTTAGGAATTCCAACAATAGTAGAATCGTTTAATATTCAGCAAATGCCCTATGTGTTCGCAATAAAACTTTTACTTACCGCTATCACATTAGGCTCTGGTTTTAAAGGAGGTGAAGTTACTCCTCTTTTCTATATTGGTGCTACGCTTGGGAGTACATTAAGTCTCTTTCTACCCTTACCCGTTGGATTGCTCGCTGCCATGGGTTTTGTGGCTGTATTTTCGGGAGCATCAAATACACCATTAGCATCCAGCATTATGGCGATTGAATTATTTGGCATTGCCTGCAGTCCTTATGTAGCTATAACTTGCGTTGTTTCCTATTTAATATCCGGGCACAATGGCATTTACCATTCACAAATTATCGGTGATCCCAAATCATTTGCAAAAATAAAGGATACCGGAAAATCCATTCTCGAACTTAAATAAGATTGGTATTTTTCCAATTGAGTATAAAAGTAACTAGAACATAATTTCCGAAAAGCATAGAAATCATGCATACAAAAGTGACCTATTGTGCACATATCTATTTTAAAAATGGAACAAAGGCAAATCATCTCTCCTGGTATAAAAGGATCTGGGATCATAGTTTTCTCTCCCATCTTTTAAAAAGAATTAAGGCTGCAAATCTAAAACATGCCAACTGCTTTAGTCCAAAAGCTGGATTTATGAATCATGCTGATATTGCCTATCACAATATGGAAGTTCCCCATCCTAAATCAGATCAATGCATTGAAATCATTGATAGTAAGGAAAATGTAATTCAATTTTTAGATGATAATATGAATTACCTGAAGGATTGTACAATCTTTCATTTTAAAATAAATCAATTCACACAAAAATCAACACAAAATGATGATTAAATCGATTAAAGCCCAAGAGGTTTTAGACAGTAGAGGAAACCCTACAGTAGAAACAGAAATTACATTAACAAGTGGTGCCAAAGGAAGAGCAATTGTTCCTTCTGGTGCTTCAACTGGCGAACGCGAAGCTGCCGAGTTACGCGATGGAGATAAAACTCGTTTTTTTGGTAAAGGAGTATTGAAAGCCGTTGCCAATGTAAATAGTGATATTGCCGATGCGCTCTGTGGAAAAAAAATTAATGATCAGCGTGAGTTGGATACCATCATGATCAACTTAGATGGAACTCCTAATAAATCGAAACTTGGTGCGAATGCAATACTATCCGTATCATTAGCATACGCAAAAGCTTGTGCCAACAAAAAAGAGGAAGCATTATTCCAGCATTTGGCTCAACAAGATAAATATGTTTTGCCCGTTCCCTGCATGAATGTAATTAATGGAGGTGTTCATGCTGATAACAATATAGATTTTCAGGAATTCATGATTGCTCCTCATAATGCTCCCAATTTTGAGACAGCCATTCGCATGGGAATAGAAACATTCCATTCTTTAAAAAAAGTTCTGCAAGCCAAAGGTTACAATACTGCCGTAGGAGACGAAGGTGGGTTTGCACCTAACCTCAAATCGAATGAAGAGGCTATAGAAGTCATACTGGAAGCAATTACTGCTGCTGGTTATGTCCCAGGAAAGGATATTTCCATTTGTTTGGACCCAGCATCAAGTGAAATGTGGAAAGAAAACAAATATCACTTCTTTAAATCTGATGGATCTTATAAAAGCTCTGAAGAAATGGTTGCCATTTGGGAAGATTGGATCAACAAATATCCAATTGTTCTGCTAGAAGATGGCATGGCAGAAAATGACTGGAAAGGATGGCAAATTCTAACGGAAAAATTAGGCGATAAAGTAGAATTAGTTGGAGATGATATTTTCTGTACCAACGCTAAAATTCTTCAGGAAGGAATTGATAAAAAAGTAGCCAATTCGATTCTTATTAAATTGAATCAAATCGGCACCTTAAGTGAAACTATTGACACCATGAAACTGGCAAAAGATAATGGTTATAATTGCTTTGTTTCACACCGATCAGGAGAAACTGAAGATACGACCATTGCTGATTTTACAGTTGCTTTAGGCGCAGGACATTTAAAAACAGGTTCTGGATGTAGAAGTGAACGGATTTCAAAATTCAATCAATTGCTACGAATAGAAAGAATTTTAGGCGATAAGGCTGAATTTGCAGGAATAAAAACATTTAAAAATCAATATGTATGCTGAAAATAAACACCTTACACAACATAGTAAGCGTTGAATTTACTGATGGAAAAATAACAAGTTCCGATATCGACGAACTATTTAACCATGTAGAGTTATTTCAAAATAAAAATAAGGAAATCAGCATTTTATTGCTGTTAGGCAATCATGAAAAGGTTGGTTTAAAAACAAGTATTGAAACGTTCAGGCGAACATTTCAATTGGTGCATCAAATTAAAAAAATTGCGATTATTAGTGAGCATGACCAATCTGTAATAGCTTTTTTAGATAACCTTTTATGTCCCTGGGAAGAAAAATATTTCAATATTGATGATTTAAATAAAGCCTGGGAATGGATTAAACACGACTCATAATGGATTTACTTAACTTTACAATTACAACATTTACGGCTTTTTTTGCAATTGTTAACCCAATTGCTAATGCACCCATATTTATTGGTTTAACCAAAGACAGAAGCTCCGAAGAAAAGAAAAAAGCATCGAAAACATCAACTTTAGTCGCCTTCTTTATTGGCTTCGCATTTATTCTCTTTGGAAATTATATCTTCAAATTTTTCCACCTAACAATTCCAGGTTTTAAAATTGCCGGGGGAATATTATTGTTTTATGTGGGCTTTGAGATGTTACAATCAAAAAAATCCAACATTCACAATGCTAAGGAGAATGAAGGAAAAGAAAACATCTCAATTTCACCTTTAGCCATACCAATATTGGCAGGTCCAGGCACATTAGTAACCGCAATGAATGCAGCCAGTCACGCCAATTGGATACATATTGGATTGATAACTATTTGTTATGCAGCCATTATGATATTAAATTATTTAGCTTTTGTAAATAGCGGTAAATTACTTCAATTTATTGGCAATGGTTTCATCTTGATCATCGGAAAAATTATGGGATTAATTTTAAGTATTATCGCTGTGAACATGATTCTTGAAGGGGTAAAATTGGCGTTTGGAGTTTAGTATAATTTATATTTCTAAAAATCAAAAAAGGCCTTCCAAATGGAAGGCCTTTTCAATATATTTAATCGATACTAATATTAGATAGCGTCGATAATTGTATTTAGTGTTACTGATGGACGCATTGCTTTAGAAGCCAATTCGTCGTTTGGCATAAAGTAACCACCAATGTTCATTGGCTCGCCTTGTGCATCATTCAATTCAGCTACAATTTTAGCTTCGTTTGCTTGCATGTCAGCTGCAACCTTAGCAAATTTCTCTTTCAATTCAGCATCTTTGTCCTGAGCTGCTAAAGCTTCTGCCCAATACATAGCTAAATAAAAGTGAGAACCACGATTATCCAACTCTTTTACTTTACGTGATGGAGACTTTCCTTCTGCTAAGAATTTAGTTACACCAGCATCCAAAGTATCAGCGAAGAACTGTGCTTTTTCGTTGTTGAAGTTATTAGCAATGTGCTCTAAAGAAACACCTAATGCCAAGTACTCACCTAATGAATCCCAACGCAAGTGACCTTCTGCTTCGAACTGCTGAACGTGCTTAGGAGCTGATCCACCTGCACCAGTTTCGAACAATCCACCACCATTCATCAATGGAACGATAGAAAGCATTTTAGAAGAAGTTCCAAGCTCAAGAATTGGGAACAAGTCAGTTAAGTAATCACGTAATACGTTACCAGTAACTGAGATCGTATCTTCACCTTTACGGATTCTTTCCAATGAGAAAGTGATCGCATCAACTGGAGCCAAGATACGAATATCCAAACCTGTAGTATCGTGATCAGCAAGGTAAGTGTTTACTTTAGTGATTAACTGAGCATCGTGAGCACGCTTCTCATCTAACCAGAAAATAGCTGGAGTGTTGGTTGCTTTAGCTCTGTTTACAGCCAATTTAACCCAATCCTGAATTGGAGCATCCTTCACCTGACACATTCTGAAGATATCACCAGTTTCAACAGCTTGTTCCATAACAACAGTTCCGTCGAAATCTACCACGCGAATAGTACCTTCTCCCTGTGCGTAGAAAGTCTTGTCGTGTGATCCGTACTCCTCAGCTTTTTTAGCCATCAAACCTACGTTCGATACAGATCCCATAGTTGTAACGTCGTAAGCACCATTTTTCTTACAATCGTCGAAACAAACCTGGAACATTGTAGCATAACATCTGTCTGGAATCAATGCTTTAGTATCCTGTAGTTGTCCTGCAGGGTTCCACATTTTACCACCATCACGAACAACAACTGGCATCGAAGCATCGATAATTACGTTATTTGGTACGTGTAGGTTAGTAATTCCTTTATCTGAATCAACCATAGCCATATCAGGACGAGTTTTGTATACTTCCATGATATCAGCTTCGATTGCTGCTTTTTTGTCTGCTGGTAATTTTTCAATCTTAGCGTAAAGATCACCTAAACCATTGTTGAAGTTCACTCCTAAGTCCTTAATAGTATCAGCATGCTTAGCGATAGCCTCTTCGTAGAATACTTCTACTGCGTGCTTGAACATTTCAGGATCAGAAATCTTCATCATAGTTGCTTTCAAGTGAAGAGACCATAGTAATCCTTCTTCTTTAGCAGCTTCGATTTCTTTTTTGAAGAAAGCACGTAAAGCTTTAACATTCATTACCGATGTATCGATAACTTCACCAGCTAATAACTCCTGCTTTTCTTTCAATACAGTTACAGCTCCTGCATTGTCAACATACTCGATACGTACGTTAGTTGCTTTTTCGATAGTTACTGATTTTTCAGAACCATAGAAATCACCACCGTTCATGTGAGCTACGTGTGATTTAGAATCTGCTGACCATTTACCCATTCTGTGAGGATTGTTTTTAGCATATTGCTTAACAGATCCTGCAGATCTACGATCAGAGTTACCTTCACGTAAAACTGGATTTACGGCACTACCAAGAACTTTAGCAAAACGTGCTTGCAATTCTTTTTCTTCAGCTGTATTAGCTTCTTCCGGATAGTTAGGAATATCATATCCTTTTGCTTGCAACTCTGCAATAGCAGCTTGCAACTGAGGAATAGAAGCACTAATATTTGGTAACTTAATGATGTTAGCTTCAGGAGTTAAAGAAAGCTCTCCCAACTCAGCTAAATAATCAGGAATTCTCTGATCTTCAGTTAAGTTATCTGGAAAGTTTGCAATAATTCTTCCTGCTAAAGAAATATCTTTAGTTTCAATTTCGATACCTGAAGTTTTAGTAAAGGCTTCGATAATAGGCAACAATGAATAAGTTGCCAAGGCTGGAGCTTCATCAATTTTAGTGTAAATGATTTTTGACTTCTGTGCCATGTTGGTTGTTGTTTTGAGTAATTTAATTATTAATTATAGTCTGTAAAATCTAGTCTTAAATCCGACATAATCTCTGTCTAAATTCAAGGTAAACATAGATATTTTTTTTATTTCCCGATTTAAAAGAGCTTATTTTTTAACGATTTTTTTCTTTAATTACAATCTATTGAAAATTAGGCTCCTGCAGTAAAACAGAAGCCTAATTTGTATTAAATTGTATATGCTATATATCATGTTTTCTCTTTTTACTCGAAATCGAGTGAAAGTTTTTGCTTTAGTACACCTAAAACCGGATTTTTCTTACACAAATAGTTGAATCTATCTGTGTCTGTAAATACCCTTTTTGTAGTTTTAGTTTGTGACATTTTTGTTTCCAATTCTATCTCCTTATTACTGAAAACACGTCTTAAATGATTTTGTAATTCTACCCTTACTCCATTAATATCATCGCCCTGTAATGGATTGCTAACTTTTAAAATCACCTTATTATCTATTACTTCAGGTTGATTCACCGTAAGAGCCAAACGAATTCTGTCGCTCTTTCCTTTTATCTGTACAAACTCTTTAAGTTGTTTAAAGGCTTGTGCCTGATTCAAAGGAATATCCTCTGATACGGCTACAAGATCAACTTTCTCCTTTTCCTGATAGTTTGGCTTAGATGTAGTCTTGGGTCTTTGTATCCCCGTTTTTAAAGCTTGTTTAATAGATACTGTTGGTGTATATGCATTTCTTGAAACACCTGTTTGTATTTTAGGCTCTGTAGGTTCAACTTTTACCTGTCCATTCCCATTAGAAGGTGCTTGCTGACTTACAGGATTACTTGCTTTAGTTTGAGCAGGTAAATCTTCACGTCCCTCAACAATAATCTTTAAAAGTTTCTTGGTGTTCTTTTTTAAACTAGTTCCTTTTTTTTTTGATTCAATTATCTGGGACAATTGAATTAAACTTAGCTCTATTAATAAACGTGGATTTTGACTGGATTTGTAACCAATATCACATTGGTTTAATATTTTGAGTGATTCATACAAAAAGTCGACTGGACACTTTTTTGCCTGCTCTATGTATTTTTGTTTTACACTATCGCTTACTTCCATCAGTTGAATGGTCGCAGGATCTTTTCCTACCAATACATCCCTGATATGTCCACTTAAGCCACCTACAAAATGATGACCATCGAAACCTTTCTCAAAAATCTCGTTCAACATTACTAAAACGTCAGTGACTTTTCCCTCCAGAGATGCATCAACAATTTTAAAGTAATAATCGTAATCCAAAACATTCAAATTCTGAATTACATTTTCGAAAGTAATTTCTTTACCCGAGAAACTAACAATCTGATCGAAGATAGACAAAGCATCTCTCATGGCTCCATCAGCCTTTTGAGCGATTACATTTAATGCTTCTTCATCGATATTTACAGATTCTTTTTGTGCAATGTTCTGCAAATGCTTTACTGCATCATCTACTTTTATCCTGTTAAAGTCGAAAATTTGACAACGTGATAAGATGGTAGGAAGAATTTTATGTTTTTCGGTAGTAGCTAATACAAATATAGCATGCGCTGGTGGTTCCTCAAGTGTTTTCAGAAATGCATTAAATGCAGATGCCGATAACATGTGAACCTCGTCTATTATATATATACTATAGGAACCTATTTGAGGTGGTATTCTCACCTGATCAATTAAGGTACGAATATCGTCAACCGAATTGTTCGATGCTGCATCCAACTCGTGAATGTTATAAGAACGATTTTCATTAAAAGCCTTACACGACTCACACTCGTTGCACGCTTCAAAATCGGAAGAGATATTTGAGCAATTTATTGTTTTTGCAAAGATTCGTGCACAAGAAGTTTTACCTACTCCTCGCGGACCACAAAACAAATAGGCATGAGCCAAATGATTGTTTTTGATCGCATTCTTAAGGGTTACGGTAATAGAATCCTGCCCTACTACTGTTGAAAAAGCAGAAGGACGATATTTACGTGCTGAAACAATAAAATTCTCCATATAATATTATAAATCGACTAGCGATTGATTGTCTTTTTTCGAAGTTCAAATATACAGAATCAATCCAAATAAATCACCAAAGAATTGAGAAGAATTTTCAATAAAATCTTAATGAATTCATGACAAATTGGTTATAAAATAATCAGGATATCTGTATTAAGAAAAAGAGACTTCCTTAAAGTAAGAAAGTCTCTTTAATATCTCTTGATTTGGGAGTCGGAATTACATTCGGAGTCTCAAACTAATAACTGTTTACTGATGATTATTCATTGTTTAAGCCACCGTATCGTAACGAGAAACACGATGAACTCCTTTCAACCTTTTCAATTTCACAATCAAAGTATTCAAATGATCCGTATTAGAAACTACAACCGTTAAATGCCCTTCGAAAGTTCCTGCATTTGATTCTACCGAGATAGATCTCATTTGCACGCGTAAATCTTTGGTGATTACTTCTGAAATATTGGTAATCATTCCCAATTCATCGTCGCCTGTAATATGAAGAATTGCTTGGTAAGATGCAGCACCTTTTTCTGTCCAATTGGCTTTCACAACCCGGTAAGGATATCTGCTCTGCATTTCCTTGGCATTTGAACATCCCAAACGGTGAATTCGTATGCCTTTACCTATGGTCACAAAACCAAAAATATCATCACCAAAAATTGGATTGCAACATTTTGCAAGAGTATAATCTACATTGGCAATGGTTTGATCTACAATTAAGACATCTTCGCCCTCACCTTCCACTTTTCTCTTGCTATAATCCGGCATTTCTTCCGGAGCAAGTACTTCTTCTTCCTTTTCTTCTCGAGTTAAAACCTCCTTAATTTCAGATAAATCATGAATTTCAGTGGCAATACCATAATACAAATCTACAGCCAATTTGTACTTGTACTCTGCCATTAACTTTCGCGTATTTTCATCGCAAAACTCAATCTTCCAATTCTTCATCCTTCGCTTAAGTGTCTCTTTTCCGAGATCAGCTTCCTTAAGCATTTCTTCTTTCATCGACTGGCGAATCTTGTTCTTCGCTTTGTTAGAAATTACAAAGTTCAACCAATCTGGTTTTGGCTTTTGAGAGTTGGAAGTGGTAATAGCAACCTGATCCCCATTTTTTAACACCTGACGAATGGAAACATTTTTTTGATTTACCGTTCCTCCAATACATTTCCCCCCTAAATCGGAGTGAATTGAATAGGCAAAATCGAGTAAGGTTGCACCGGAAGGCAGTTGTTTTAAATCACCTTTTGGTGTAAAAACATATATCTCTTTATTATATAGATCAGCTTTAAACTTATCAATCAAATCAATTGAATTGCTTTCCTGACTTTCCAATACCTCACGAATATCCTGCAACCAATTGTCAAGTCCACCCTCTCCTTTACCACCTTTGTATTTCCAGTGCGCCGCGAATCCTTGCTCTGCAATCTTATTCATTCGCTTCGAACGAATCTGTACTTCTACCCAACGATTTTGAGGACCCAATACCGTTGTATGTAATGATTCATATCCATTTGATTTTGGTATTGTAATCCAATCTCTCAAGCGTTCTGGATTTGGGCGATACAAATCGCTTACTGCAGAGTAGACTTTCCAGCACTCCGATTTCTCTTTCTTTGCTGAAGCTTTTAAAATAATACGAATCGCGAAAATATCATAAACTTCCTCAAACTCCACCTGCTTTTTCTTCATTTTATGAAGAATAGAAGCTATGGTTTTAGTTCGAGCCTTAATCTTATATTTTATTCCTTGCGAATCAAGTTCGTTTTTGATAGGATCAACAAAATCATGAATGAACTGAGCACGCTGTTCTTCCGTATCCTTAAGTTTTTGAACAATCTCGAAATAAATCTCTGGTTTCAAATAACGCAAAGCCAAATCTTCCATATCAGACTTCACATTATACATGCCCAAGCGGTGAGCCAAAGGAATGTAAAGAAATTCAATTTCTTTAGCCAAATCAATTTGTTCTTGCTTAGGCTTGTGCTCCATATTACGCAAATGGAATAAACGATCAGCTAAAATGATTAAAACCACTCGCACATCGTCTGCAAAGCTCAATAATAACTTTCTAAAATTTTCGGAATGCTGAGTTAATCCCTGATTGTAAATATCAGTTACCTTAACAAGACCAGTAATAATTTGTGCCACTTTAGAACCAAATAATTCGGTAACTTCATCAATATTGACATGTTCTTTCTGAACGATATCATATAAAAGAGCACAAATAACTGATGTTCTCCCTAATCCTAATTCTTCAACAACTATTTGAGCTACAGAAAGTGAGCGGTAGATAGCAGGATCACCATTACTTCTTCTTTCCCCCTCATGATCTTGTAAGCTTAAATCAAAAGCTTTTCTTACCAATTTGATATCTGCTCTGGAAACAATGTTCCTACAGGTCTTAAGTAAGTGTTTATACCTATATAATATTTGCCTTCTTTCTTCTTCTCTATTGAATTCTGTCATAATTTTCTCACTTAAACAAGAAATATTCACACATCGGCATTTTTACGAAAAATGTTATAAGCCCTGTCTTAAAATTAATCGACATGAAGCATGTCGTTTTTTTAGCTCACTAAAAGTATAAAAGCTATTAAATAATGACAAGTGGATTAATACTTTTTAACGTATTTAAAACATTATAGAATTTACAAAAAAAATAGAAGACATTCTAGTTTATCTCATTATCAATTCATTGCCATTTTATTCTGATAGGTATGCAAAAAACTGCACGGATTTGCTAAATTTGTTAGCTCAGGAAGCAAAAAATAGCGAATGTACTCAACTGATTCAAATCGTATACTTTTTACAAGAAACTTATCGGATGGTCATTATGATTTCGGTAATAAAATTGGACTTCAATTAAGCGATCATGCCTTTATTGATATAAAAATTAACACTCTCGGGCAAAGAGAAATTGAATTACTTGAATCAGAATCGAAAGCCGAATGGATATTTACAAGTCGGAATGCAGTAAAGAGTCTTGCACCGATTCTATCTAAATTAGTTCTTGATGAGAACCACAAGGTTTATGCAGTTGGAAAAAAAACAGCAGAAGAACTATCCAAAATTGGTTTGCAAGCCATAGTTCCATCAACTCATAATGCAAGGGCTTTGGTTAAATTGTTAGAGAAAAACAAAGCGGAAAGCTACATTTATTTCTCAAGTAATATTCGGAAAAATACGATCGTTAATTTCTTTACAGAAAATGATTTAACCTATGAAGAAATTGAGTGCTACAAAACTAGCTTAATTCAACCTGAAATTGATGTTGATAATTTTGATGCCATTTGCTTTTGCAGTCCAAGTGCAATTGTTAGTTTTTTTAAAAAATACAAGCTTAAAAGTCCTGTTCCATGCATTGCCATTGGCAATTCATCCGCAGTTAAGCTATTAGATTATACCGAGCATGTCGTAATGTCTGAAAAGGCTAACATCTACTCCATGCTTGAAATTTGTAATGAATATTTAAACTCATAAAATAACACACTATGTACCAGTACAAAAGAAGTTCTGAACTTTTCGATGAAGCAAACAAATACATTCCAGGAGGAGTAAATTCGCCTGTTAGAGCTTTTAATTCGGTAGGTGGGACTCCTGTTTTTATCGAAAAAGCAAAAGGAAGTATTCTTACTGATGCTGATGGAAACGAATATATCGACTACATTTCGTCATGGGGACCAATGATCTTAGGACATGCATACCCTAAAGTTATTGATGCAATTAAGGCTAAGGTTGAAGATTCAACCTCATTTGGCGCACCTACAGCCTTAGAAATTGATATTGCCAAGTTAATTGTTGATATGGTTCCAAATATCGATAAAGTAAGAATGGTAAACTCGGGAACGGAAGCATGTATGAGTGCAATTCGTGTTGCCAGAGGATATACCGGACGAAATAAATTTATCAAATTCGAAGGTTGTTATCACGGACATGCTGATTCATTTTTGATTAAGGCAGGTAGTGGAGCCAGTACCTTTGGTGTACCAAATTCCCCCGGCGTTACTCCTGGAACTGCTAATGACACTTTAACGGCAAAGTACAATGATATAGAAGCGGTAAAACAATTAGTAGAAGAAAATAAAAGTGAAGTTGCCGCTATTATAATTGAAGCCATTGCTGGTAACATGGGATGTGTACTTCCTAAGAAAGGATTTTTGGAAGATCTACGTGAACTTTGCGATAAAGAAGGCATTCTATTGATATTCGATGAAGTAATGTCGGGCTTCCGCTTAGGAAAAGGTGGTGCTCAGGAATATTTTGGCATCAAAGCTGATTTGGTAACTTTTGGTAAAGTAATTGGAGGTGGAATGCCTGTAGGTGCTTACGCCGGTCCTGATGAAATTATGAAAGTAGTCTCTCCTATGGGACCAGTTTATCAAGCTGGAACTTTATCTGGAAATCCAATTGCTATGATAGCTGGTTACACTCTATTAAAAGAGCTGAATGAGAATCCTCAATATTTTACAGAACTTGCTGACAAAACCGAATACCTTCACAAAGGATTGGACAAAGTATTGACAGAATCAGGATTCGATTATAAAATCAATCGATGCGGCTCTATGATCAGCGTATTCTTTACAGATACTGAGGTTGTAGATTTTGATACAGCAGCAATAGCCAATAATGAAAAGTTTCCTAAATTTTTCCATGAAATGTTGAAAAGAGGTATTTACCTTCCACCTTCATCTTTCGAAAGTTATTTCTTATCTAATTCATTAACTTACGAAATGTTGGATAAAACCATTCAGGCAGCTAAAGAATCTTTAGAAGCAATGAAATAAAAACTCTTGAGGGTCTCGCTCTAAGTGAGACTCTCAATAATACTCTATACTAAGACTCCTTTAGAAATTAGTATTTCTGCCATAATTTGAGAAACATTTGGCATACAAACCTAACCAAACCCCAGCGAAATGATTATAACGAAAGAACACTTACTAGAAACCCACAAAAGAATAAAGCCATTTATTCACAGAACTCCTGTTATGAGTTCTCAGCTAATCAACGAAATTGTTGGTGCTGAAATCTACTTTAAGTGTGAGAATTTTCAGAAAATGGGTGCTTTTAAAATGCGTGGGGCAACCAATGCCATTCTTCAATTGACAAAAACAGAGAGGGAATTTGGCGTTGCAACTCATTCATCTGGTAATTTCGCTCAAGCATTGGCTTTAGCTGCAAAACTGCAAGGCATAAAAGCTTATGTGGTAATGCCATCGAACGCTCCAGAAATTAAGAAAACTGCGGTAAAAGGCTACGGTGGTGAAGTAATTGAATGTATACCAACTTTAGAAGCCCGAGAAACAACCTTAAATGAGGTAGTGAATAAAACTGGTGCTATTTTTCTTCATCCTTATAATGATTATCAGGTAATACAAGGGCAAGGAACGGCTGCAATGGAATTATTTGAAGAACATGACGATTTAGATACTCTTTTTGCACCAGTTGGTGGTGGTGGATTACTTGCAGGAACCGCTTTGGCAGCACATCATTTTTCATCACAAACACAAGTAATCGCTGGTGAACCAATGGGTGCTGATGATGCATGGCAATCGCTTCAGAAAGGTGAAATTGTTCCTCAAACCAATCCTAAAACCATAGCTGATGGATTGCTAACATCCTTAGGAGATAAAACTTTCCCAATAATTAAGGAGCATGTAAAAGAGATTGTTCGTGTTGAAGAGGATGAAATTATTAATGCAATGAAATTGATTTGGGAGCGAATGAAACTTGTGGTTGAACCATCGAGTGCAGTCGCGCTTGCTGGATTAGTAAAGCACAAAGAAAAATATCAGGGAAAGAAAATTGGAGTTATCCTTTCTGGTGGTAATGTACAGCTAAGCAAATTGCCATTTTAAATTATTAATGATTCATGGATTTAGAAAAACTACTCGATCCCTTTCCCATTAAGAAAGAAGCTGAATTAATTGCCAAAAGCATTGCCGAAGATCCTAAGCACGTTCAGGCTTTATGGGAAATTTGTATTAGTGAACAGAAACATTCCTGGCGTTCCACATGGTTAATGGATAAGGTTTATATTGTGGCGCCAGAATTGGTTCGTCCTTATATTCCCAAAATGATAGAATTGATTCCTACACTGGAAAATGAAAGTAAACAAAGACAGTATTTAAAATTAATCAGTTCAGAACCCCTCCCCGATAATATTTCGGGGAATTTTATCAATCGTTGTTTCGACTTATTAATTTCATCGACCACTGCCATTGCTGTAAAAGTACATGCCATGCAAATCCTTTACGATTTCTCACAAAAAGAACCAGACATTAAAAATGAACTGGCTCTTATTATTGAAGAACAAATGGAAAATGGCACCGCTGGCTTTTGCTCAAGAGGAAGGAAAATTTTAAAGAAAATAAATACCTCCTAAGTTCTATCCATTCGAAATTGTTATTCCTTCGTATGCTATTTCAATCGTTTCTATAGCAACTTCATTACCATCCGATTTTAAATCGGTACCAGTTATTTTTGTTGGCCAGGCATTTTCCAATACCCAGACCATTGTAGGATCACCACCTTCATCTAATAAACTGATCGTTACAGACACGCGCTTTATCGTATTCATTTTAATTTGAGAATACCAATCCCAAAATTTATTGTCAGATTTAAAGATCCCCTTTTTCATTGTCACATTACCAGTTTTTTTAATACACGGTATTTTAATCGTTGAAAATTCTGGGCTATCACCATGTCTGTATTCTATTGGTTGTGCTTCTGTATCGAGTCCGGAAACTTCTTGAAAGGACATTACCTCGCAATCCCATTTAACTTCAAAATGAAATTTTGGCATTGGCCATACATTTGTTGATTGAGCTGATCCATCATCTGCCATAACTATTTTATTTAAAATTTATAATTCCTTTTGTCTTATGATTTCTGCATCTGTTGCTGAAAAGTAATCTCAATAAATTTAGCTGGTCTTGTGATAGCAACCAATATTATAATTCTCAGATATCATTGTTTCATTTAAACCAACATAAACACTAAACGCATCATCAGAAACTGCTCCTGTCACCCAGCCCTTGCTCCCATTTTCAGATTTTTCTGTATAACTCACGATTGCGGTCACTGATATACCTGCATACACTTAAGAATTAGAAAAAGGATTTTTTTCTTCAATATAAGACTCAGATATTTTCAATGTTCCTATAATTAAGAATTACACGTTTTAAATATAGCCAATTACATCAATTTAAGCATATCTTTTAATAACATATTAATTAAATCACATTACAAGAAAATTCAATTTTAAAATTAACATTAATTTATTAACTTTTCATTTAAGTCGTCACTTAACTACATTTCACATCACATAAGGATCTTACATATTGATATTTACAGCACTACAAACACAATACTCTTAGTTTTATCCAATCAAAAAACCATAATTACATTAACACTAACAAACAAAATTCCTAATAATTTTTTATTTATCAGTAAAATATCACTAATTTGCATATTGTACAATTAAGAAATTTCAGAATAGATATTAATGGTGAAGGAAAAAGATTTTTTGGTGACCGAAGAAGAAAAAAAATTGCTAAGAGATAATGCAATTAATAACGAGCTGGATAGACTTACAAATACACTTAAAAGAAAAAGAAAGATAATTGTATTCTATAGAGTATTATTCATCTGTTTACTTTGTATCATTGGTTCTTTTCTCTATCTCAAACAGAGCAAAATACCTTTGGAGAAATCAATTGTTAAGAATGATAAGAAAGAAATAATTCCTCCTAAAAAAGTAAAAACGCCAACTAAAACCCAAAAGACTCAATTACCTACAATTGTATACTATACAGTATATTTTGCCAATGAAAATTCATATCCTTTGGCGCAGTTCAAAAACATGGAAAATGCGAAAAAATTCTGTAAAGCTTTGAATCAAATGAACTTACCTGCAAGCCAAATTCTAACTGATTCTATTTATAGAAGCCGAGAAAAACTTCAAGAAAAGAATTATCCTTATCGTTATGCAGTGCAGCTAGGAGCATACAATCATGATATCTTGAAAAAATACAAGAACAATTTAATATGGATGACAGAAGAAGAAGAGGAAGATTATTTCAAGTACAGAATTGCTCCTTTTTATGGATTTTCAAAAAGTCAGGATTTCACAGGTAAAATTGAACTTAACGAACCATATATTTTACCAATTTAAATAAAACTTTAATGTAAATTGGCTTTAATTTATTCCACATTACTATTTTTATAATCAAACAGTCATAAATTAAAACAATATTGAATTTAAAATTTATCTCGTGATAATAAATTTGCCGATATTTATTAGTGTATTATGAAAGAATCTATACAGATGCCTAAATGGATGCTTGATAAATGGCAAGGAATTGCCGATTTGCTTGCTGATCTATTATCCATTCCTGCTGCTTTAATCATGAAAGCAGCAAATCAACAAATGGAAGTATTTATAACTAGTAATTCGAAAAATAATCCATATAAAGTTGGTGACAAAGAAGATTGGCATGGTTTATATTGCGAAACAGTAATCAAATCGAAAGAAAAACTTCTGATTTCAAATGCTTTAATAAATAAAGACTGGGATCAAAATCCCGATATTAAACTCGGAATGATTGCTTACCTGGGATACCCAATATTCTATCCTGATAATTCACCTTTTGGAACAATATGTATTTTGGATGATAAGGAGAATCATTTTTCTGCACTACATGAAAAAATTCTTTTACAATTTAAACAAGTGATCGAATTAGACCTGGCTTTAGTTACGTCATTTGAGCTTCAATCCTCTGAAATGATTAATACCATTAATGAAAAACAAAAGCAGCTTAAGGAACAAAACAACGCCTTACAGAAAGCAAAAGAAAAAGCTGAGGAAGGAAATCGATTAAAATCAGCTTTTCTGCAAAATATCTCTCATGAAATTAGAACTCCTTTAAATGCAGTCGTCGGATTTTCTGAACTTTTAACTTTGCCCAACCTAACTAACGAAAAAAGAGATTATTTTTCTTCGATTATTATAAAAAACTCAGATCAATTACTTTCGATTGTATCTGATATTCTAACCGTATCTGCAATTGAAACAGATCAGCAAAAAGTTAATATCGAGGATACATGTCTCGATTCATTATTACAAGATCTTGAAGATATTTACCGACAAAAGTATGATGGCAAAGGGATTGAATTGATTAAGAGAATTCCTGAAAGCCTAAGAGGATACAAAATTAAAACTGATAAAACTAAGGTAAACCAGATTATCACAAATTTACTAAACAATGCATTTAAATTTACTGATAATGGTTCCATCGAATTTGGCATTGATTTTAAAAATAATAATTGTGAATTTTTTGTGAAAGATAGTGGCATTGGGATACCGGAAGATATGCAAGATGAAATCTTTAATCGATTTACACAAACAAACGAGACCATAAGTGAATTGTATGGAGGAATTGGTTTAGGTCTTTCTATTTCTAAAGCATTTGTTGAATTGTTAGGTGGGAAAATTTGGATGAAATCAGAAGTTGGTAAAGGTTCTAACTTCTATTTTACTCTACCCATAAAATAGGACATTAAAAAAGGAGAAAGTTGCTGACTTTCTCCTTTGTATTTATTTCTCTATATCTGATTTTCACTATCTTCCCCAATCTGATTCTTTTACTTTCTTCACCAAATATTCCACATTTTCTACAGGAATTGATGGAAGCAAACCATGTCCCAGGTTGAAAATCCATTTGTGATCTTTTCTACCATAATTCAAGTAATACTCAAATTCACGATCAATAGCTTCTGATGTAGATTCCAAGATTCTTGGATCGAAGTTACCTTGTAGAATCATCTCCTCTCCTACAATACTTCTAACTTCGTGCAATGGCATCTGCCAATCAACACTAACACAATCACACAAATCGTAATTTACCATATTGATACCTGTTCCCAATCCTTTAGGAAGATAAATGGTCTTCACTCCTTTTTCGCGTACTGCACCTAAAATTGCCTTTACCGACGGTAAAAATACTTCCTTATACAATTCAACAGGAATAAGACCCGCATGTGTTTCAAACAACTGAAATGCCTGCACACCATGCTCTACTTGTTTCAATGCATAATGAATACTCATTTCCGTTATTTTAGCCACAACTTTCTTCATCAATTCCTTATCGCGGTATATAGCTGGAACAAAATCAGGAAAATTCTGATTGCGACTAAATCCTTGATACATGTAACAAAGTGTGGTTAACGGACCGCCACAAAAACCAATCAGAGGAATATTTGCAGGCTTGATTTCCAGGATTCGATCAATAGCCTTATAGATGTGCTCTAATTTTTCAGGCTTTTCTGTTAGAAAATCCAATGGATCATTAACATCCTTTAATGCAGTTGCGAAACTAGGCCCTTTCCCTTCAAAACTTAACTCCATTCCCAAAGCTTCAGGAATTACCAGAATATCAGAAAAGAGGATTGCTGCATCAACACCTAAATCGTGAATTGGCAACATGGTAACATCAGCCGCCAAATTAGGCGTTTCCATCATCTCTTTGAATCCGTATTTTTCACGTAATTTCATATACGATGGCAATACTCTTCCCGCCTGACGCATAAACCACATTGGTGGTCTTTCTCTTTTGACTCCGTTAATCGTATCTAAAAATATTGATTGGCTCATTTAGTTGTAGTAATTAGTCGTTAGTAATCAGTAGTAAAAATTAGGATTCTCATAAAAATGAGAATCCTTATTGATTTTATAGTTTACCGTTCAAAATATCAGCTACATCTTTTGCATGATAAGTGATAATGATATCTGCTCCAGCTCTTTTAATTGACATCATGATTTCCATCATAACACGCTTTCCATCAATCCAATCGTTCGCTTCAGCAGCTTTCACCATCGAAAATTCTCCACTTACATTATAAGCAGCGACTGGCACATTAAATTCGTGTTTGGTACGATAAATTACATCTAAGTAACTTAAAGCTGGCTTCACCATTACGATATCCGCTCCTTCTGCTATATCCATCTCTACCTCACGAATGGCTTCATCGCTATTTCGTGGATCCATTTGGTAAGTTGAACGATCACCAAACTGAGGTGCACTATCTGCTGCATCTCTGAATGGACCATAAAAACCTGATGCATATTTTGCAGAATAAGCCATGATAGGAATTTTCTCAAAGCAATTCTCATCCAATGCTTTTCTCATGTATCCAATTCTACCATCCATCATATCACTTGGTGCAACCATATCTACACCAGCTTCAGCCAAAGAAACTGCCTGAGCTGCTAATGTTACCAATGTCTGATCATTGTCTACATCACCATCTACAATTGTTCCACAATGTCCGTGTGTGGTATATTCGCAATTACAGATATCAGCAATAATATACATTTCAGGATGCTTTTCTTTAATAGCTCTAGTAGCTTTCTGAACGATTCCATGATCGTGTGTTGCTACAGTTCCATCCTCATCTTTCGATTCAGGAATACCAAAAAGTAAAACAGACCTTACTCCCGACTCTAATAATTCACCACATTTCTCTACCAACATATCAATAGATAACTGATCGTTACCTGGCATACTCTTGATAGGATTTTGTACCTTCTCGCCTGGACAAACGAAAAGTGGCATAACTAAATCATCCGCAGAAAGACTGGTCTCAGCAACCATATCACGTACAACTTTACTGTAACGTAATCTTCTCATTCTGGTATCCGGAAAAAGTGGTCGTAAACTCATAGTGTGTGTATTTTGTATTGTTTTGTTATATATTTTGAATCAATCATCAATTGATTCTTATCATTTTCTTACAAGGCTTTTAAAGATAAAAATTTATTCCTTTTGCTTTGCACGTTTCTTTCATTTGTAATGCTAATTCTTTCGATTTTTGTATCGATTCTGATACAGGGACTTCAATTTGCTCTACAATGAAATTGTTGGTTTTTAGATCTCCTACAATAGCTACCATAAATAATTCTTCACCTGTTACCACAGCATGAGCTGCCAACGGGAATTTACAGCCTCCTTCAATTTCAGCCATAAATGCTCTTTCGGCTAAAACTGCGTTCATAGTTGGCTCATGATTCACTTTCTCGAGAATAGCTATGGTTTCAGGATCATTATTACGACATTCTATCGCTATGGCTCCCTGTCCAATTGCAGGAATACATTGATCAACATCCAAAAGTAAATTTTCATTGAATTCTTTACCCAATCTATTCATTCCAGCAGCTGCTAAAATTATGGCATCGTATTCACCATCCATAAGCTTTTGCATTCTGGTATCAATATTACCACGAATCTCCTTAAATTCAATATCACTTCTTAAATCAGCTAATTGAACTCTCCTTCTAGGACTACCGGTTCCCAACACAAAATCTTTAGGCATTTCTTCTATCGTGCTACCATCTCTGGTCAAGAAAACATCCCTAACATCCTCTCGCTCCGGAAAAGCTACCAATTTCAATCCTTCGGGATGAAAACTTGGTACATCTTTTAAACTATGAATGGCAATATCAGCTTCATTTTCCAATAAAGCGTGCTCTAATTCTTTTACAAAAAGTCCGGTTGTTCCAAATTCAGTTAAAGAGCGATTTAAAACTCTATCGCCTTGAGTACTGAATTTTTTCACTTCAAATTCAACCTTAGGATTTGTCTTCTGTAATAGTTCAACGGTTTGCATAGTTTGAGTATAAGCAAGCAAACTTGGGCGAGTAGCAACAATTATTTTCTTTCTGTCTGACATTTTGCCGGTATTTCAGGTAATTTATAATCTTATGGTTTAGAAATAAAAAAGCCATATAAAACAAGGTTTATACAGCTTTTTATCGAAAGCTTTTTACAGCTTTACGAATCCATATCTTTAAATATCATATTTAATGTTTCCATTGGACTCGATTGCTTTTTGTGATGAT
>Ga0209379_10000318_pt1 | contig 45038 bp, 51 predicted proteins | sample tdDd001_FD_187124 | JGI IMG/M metagenome (GOLD analysis project Ga0209379, IMG submission 187124) | Marine sediment microbial communities from the Atlantic coast under amendment with organic carbon and nitrate - tdDd00.1 (SPAdes)... | ecosystem: Environmental > Aquatic > Marine > Coastal >... | reverse complement strand
CGTGAAAGTACTTTGAATTTCTATAAGGAAAATGGATTTAGTGTAGGTGAAAAGACAGCTTGCCTTAAAAGGTTATAAATGAAAGTAAAAGGATCAACATTTATAAATCAACTAACACTACATCTGTGCGACACGTTACCCGTTGAAAAGACTGGTCATGAACGCATTTTATATATTAGTTCAGAGAACTAACATTTTGAAGAATCGAATGATAGGGTAACGCCTAGAAAGGTTCTCTCTAATACTCCGAATAGCGTTCATATAATCAAGTATATGAGGGTTATACGCTCGGTGAAGTCAGCTGAGAGCATGCCTTAGGATTTATCCTAAGAAAGGCGAACCAGAGGTGGTCGGGCATGTGATAGGCTGGGAGTCTACAAAATATCTATGGTAAGTATGCCTTTTAAGGCTGACAAAATTCCGAATTAAAGAGTCTAGAAGTGTATAGTGTAGAAATGCACTAACTACCGAAGCTGTAGGGCTTGTGGGGATTAGTAAGAGTAGATGTTATGAAAGTCCTTTTATCATTACAGGTGATAACGAACAAGCAGGCTTACAGGAATTACCTAAGGATATATGCAGAGATAGAAATGTTGGAACGTGGTAAACCTACGACTTGGAGAACTTGATTTCTACGAAAAGGTGATAAGGAAAGACACGAAGTTATAACTTATCTTAATGTAGGTGAATGTAGTGGCATAGTACCTGTGAAGCTAAGGAAATTTAGTGGAGGGATAGCCACAAGACAAGCGCTGAAATTCTAAAACTAAAACGAGATATCATTGGATTCGAGTAAGACTAAGAGAAGTATTTCCTTATAGGAGGTGCTGCCCAGTGACGACAGAAACTATGAAGAATCGTAAGAAACAAGTACTGAGAAATAGTGAATACTATGATTTGCAATCAGTTCACGATGAACTGTACTCAAGAAGTGAGAGAGGTGCAACTTTCACAAACCTAATGGGCATAATAATGGATGAAAGAAATGTCCGTTTAGCCTATAGAAATCTGAAAACGAATAAAGGTAAAAATACACCTGGTACCGATGGAAAAATTATTACGGACTTAGGAAGTTTAACAACAGTAGAACTTGCTGAAATCGTTAGTAACAGACTTAATGACTTCAAGCCACAAGTAATTAGAAGAGTTATGATACCGAAACCAAATGGAAAAGAAAGACCACTTGGGATTCCAACAATAGAAGATAAATTGGTTCAGCAATGTATCAAACAGATACTAGAGCCAATACTAGAAGCCAAATCTTATAAACACAGTTATGGTTTTAGGCCTAATCGCTCTACAGAACACGCCATTAAAAGGCTGTTTCATTTAACAACATGTAATAGATTACATTATGCTGTAGATGTTGATATCAAATCATTCTTTGATGAAGTTGATCATGGAAAACTGTTGAAACAACTTTGGACGCTAGGTATTAGAGATAAAACTTTATTAAAGATAATCTCTAAAATGCTTAAGGCAGAAGTTGAAGGTGAAGGCATGCAAGTAAAAGGTCTACCGCAAGGTGGTGTATTGTCAACGATTCTTGCAAATGTTGTTCTTAATGAACTAGATTGGTGGATACATAGCCAGTGGCAAGGTGTTAAGACTAAAACTGACTTCAAAACATCAAGAATTAAAACAGTTGCTTTGCAGAGTACGAATTTAAAGGAAATGCATATTGTTAGGTATTGTGATGATTTTAAGATACTATGCAGAACTGCAAAAGATGCACAAAAGACATTTGTGGCAGTTAAAGAATGGCTAGGTGAGAGACTTGGTTTAGAAGTTAATCATGAAAAGTCGAAAGTTGTTAACCTCAGAAAAAATCGTTCTGAATTTCTAGGATTTGAAGTGAAAGTGAAGCCTAAGAAAAAGGGTTATGTTATGAAATCTTATGTCAGTAGGAAATCCTTGAAGAGGATAAAAATGGACATAAAAAATAGGCTAGCTTCTATTAAGAAAAACCCAACGCCTGCGAATTGTAAGAATTATAATCAAGCAATAATAGGCAGACATAATTATTATAGTCTTGCATCAAATTGCAATCTTGATTTCAATAAAATATACTTCTCAGTCAGAAAGCATCTATTCAATCAGACGAAACATTTTCGTCAGAAAGATGGTGCTATAACCGAAAGCTATAAGAAACTTTATGGACAATACAATTATAAAATAACCACTATTGCTAACGTATCACTCTTTCCGATTGGAGGAGTGAAAATGAGAAAAAGCAAACCATTTAATCCTGAAATCTGTCTATACACAGAAGACGGTAGGTCATTGATACACACAAAGTTACAACCGTTTTTAAGTAGTGGCATTAAATATCTTCTCGATTACCCTGATAAAAATGAAACTGTTGCCGTTAATGACATCAGACTCTCAAAATACAGCGGTCAAAGAGGGAAATGCTACATCAGTGGTAAACCACTAGACTTAGAAAATATAATCACACATAGGATAACCACAGCCTATGATGACAATTATAGTAACATAGTATTAATCAATAAAATAGCAAGTTATTTAGTTCATGAATTGAATAAAGCTACACTCACTAAAATTATAAAAGATATGAACCTGAGTGTCAAAGGTTATAATAGACTTATGTGTCTTCGAAAAGAAATCGGAAATTTCGTACTAAATTAGAAAGACAGTGATTTGTTGGAACGCCGTATGATGTGAAAGCGTCGCGTACGGTGTGGAGGAGGGGAAAAGGAGGAGATTATATCAAGTCCTTACCTATTCCTAAGAGCAGAGGTCCACTGATAATGTGAAAGTATGAATTAATGATGTCCCTAGTACAGAAAGAGTACTAGGGCATGTACAAGGGTTTATACTTATGGACAAACCCTCTCACTAACCGAGTCACCACTGCATTAGTCCAAGTGAATTGGACATGAGCAGAGGCTGTAAGTTCGAAGGCATCTCAGATGCGCTTCCGTTAAGTGAAATCAAGATGTACAGATAAATACGAATCAACTGACATATTATATAACAAAAAATGATATTGGAGGAAATGATGAAACTAACTATTGGAAAATCTAAGATAAACTATGAAATTAGAGGAGAAGGTAAACCTGTTATTTTCTTCAGTGGTTTCGCCAACGATATGACGGCTATGATAAAAGGAATGGAACCTGTTTTCGAAACAAAGGAAAATTGGAAAAGGATTTATGTAGACCATCTTGGGGTAGGAGATACTGAAATCGGTGACGATATTGAGAATATTGAAGATGTAGCGGAAACAATGACAGCTTTCGTGGATGAACTAATGGGAGAAAAAAGTTATGTTCTTGGAGGGTATTCTTTTGGAGGATATTTGTCAAGATACATATTAAATAAGAGATTTGACCAAGTGGATGGTTTGTTCTTATTGACACCACTTATTATCAAAGAGTTAGAGCATTGCGAAGTTGATAGATCTATTCAAGTAGTAAAGAATGTTGATTCTATAGTACAAGAAGAAATAGATAACTTAATTCAGATAGATTTATTCGGTGCTATGGCAAAAACAAATGGTGAGTTCCAGCAAAAATTATATGAGAAAAACCCTTTAACAAGAATTCCATTAGATGAATTTGAGGGAACTTTCAATAAGCCAACATTAATTATAACAGGTAGACAAGATGATACTGTTGGATATAAAGATGCATATAAAATCCTGGACAAGTATCCTAGAGCAACATATATTAGTATGGATAAATGCGGTCATGCTGCTCAGATAGAGCAAAAGAATCTGTTCAATCATTTGGTATCAGAGTGGATTTTTAGGATTGAAGAAGAAAATAAATAGAAAGATATACATCTTAACTTCACTTAACACTACATCTGAGCAGAGGTCCACAGATAGAGTGAAACGAGGAGTTTACTTAAGCCGCTAGTACAAAGAGAGTACTAGGGCATAAACAGAATTTATACTTATGGACATATCCTCTCGCTGACCGAGTCGATTGTTGCATTAGGTGTTCACGAGTTCACAACCATAAGCAACTGCACTGTAGCGCTCGAGCACATCTCAGATGCGCTTCCGTTATATGTAATTCATTCTGTACCCGATATAGTGTTTTGCTGATTGAGTAAGGAGATAGAAAATGACTATACCAAAAACTAAATTAATTATTTATATGCTATTTATTACTATCGTATTAACAGTTACTTTCATTTCTTTTCCAAAAAAGATAATTATTAATGAGGAAATTAATATTTATAAGAATGGAGATCCAAATTTCTCTAAAATAAGCAATATCAGAGTTGAAGGTAAATATGATAAGAATTTTTTTAAAGAAGATAACTTTCGTGGACATATTAGCATTGAAGGCGTAATTAATCCTCAAGGAGAATTGTATGAGGTTAAATTTTCTGATGGTATTGGATATTTGGTATATGATAATCCGACAAAAGGATTAGGTTATTTCGAAACATTAGGCATGATTGTTATAGATCGTAATTTTAATGAACTTAGTATTTTGATATATGAATTAGGAGATGATAGCAATTATCACATTTCGTTTGAAACATATGAGTTCACATGCTATCCATCTGAGAATAGAGAAAACAGTGTCAATCTGTTACGTGAATTATCAAAGAGAGACAATTGGTTATCACATCTAAAAGTTAAATAAAATGTGAAGGAACATAGACAAAATAACAGAAGTGAACTACATATAACACTACATCTGAGCAGAGGTCCACAGGTAAGTGAGGATATAAGTTTGTTTATTAAGGGCATCAACATAGCTTTATACTTATGGACAAACCTTCTCACTAACCGAGTCACCAGCTCATTAGCTGTTCGCAGGCTCACAAGCATAAGAGCAGGTTGTAAGTTCGAAGGCATCTCAGATGCGCTTCCGTTAGACGATATTTATTTGCTAGAATAATGGAGAAAACTATGAAAAAACTCACGTATATTACATTAATATGTTTGCTCTTATTTAGTTGTAATACGAGTAATCCTGATGATGATTCTGAAATCAATGCTTTGTTGAGTTCTTTAGAAGAATCTGAAAACTATATTGAAGAACTTCAAGAGAGGATAAAAACTTTAGAGTCAGAAATTGATAATTTAAATATTCAAATGGAAAAGAAAAACGAGGATAATATAAGCTTAATCAGTGTGAAAGAGTTAACAGAAGATCTTTTAGAAGAAAAAGATAATTTAATAGAAGTCTTAAAAAACGAGTTACTATCAATGGAAAATGAGTTAAATGGACAAAGTGGCTTGAAAAACATAGATGTATTATCAGTTAGTGATAAAATACTTAATTACATTGTTACAGATGAGAATAATGCTAACTATACTGTAAATATAATTGGATTCGAGTCTGAGCAAGTCCCGATATATATGCAACCTACGAAATTAAGTTTGAATTCTCCAGGGACCGGTGAAGTATTGAAATTGCAAGTGTTGGGTAGTATATATGATTTTCAAGTAGTTGAAGTTGAGTGGGATGAATCACTTAATGAACTGAAAGAAGTACAGATTATAGAAGAAATATCTCAGATTAGTAATGCAATTGTAGAAATAGATACTTACTTGAATTGTGGAATACCAAATGGAAAATTGAAATGGAGAAACAGTGAAGATGAAGAAATAGAGTTTTATCTGAGTCAAGATGGAGTTGGATTCTCAGGTTCAATAATTATCAGTAAATAGGAGTACTGATATGTTTTTTAGCAACTCAACATCGTCTAACACTACATCTGAGCAGAGGTCCACTGGTAAGTGATGAGATAGGTTAGTTATAAGAGAAGCATCTACATGATTTTGTTATTATGGACAAACCCTCTCACTAACCGAGTCACTTGTCCATTAGGTGTTCGCGGGCTCACAACCATGAGGACAAGCTGTAAGTTCGACGGCATCTCAGATGCGCTTCCGTTAGGCGAAAATGTTTGCAAGAAAAAATAGCTTTATCAGCTATTACAGTTTTCCTTTTGATGTTCTTTACTTAATAAATACAAACAATATTGATTCATACTGATACCTTCATGCTTAGCCTCATCTGCAAGAGCTTTGTGAAGAGATTTTGGTATTCTCAAACGGAAAGAACCGGAATAATCATTTTCTGATTTAGCTAAAGGTATATCTATATTATTTTCAATTGCTGTTTCAAGCCATGCAGTTTTTGCATCGCGGATTGAGGAAGTTACATTTTCTATTGATTCACCAACACTCATGCATCCTTTTAGATCTGGATATTCAGCATAGTATGTTCCATCTTCATCTTCTTTGATTACCAATTTGTATTTTTGTTGAAGGTAAAATTCTAGTTTATTTAACATAATAGGCCTCCTTTTACTTTTCAAGATTGTCAATTAACTTGAGGAATTGTTTAACATATATCTTATTAACCGGCTTATGTTTAGGAATTGTAATTATTAGATCTCCTAAAATATAAGTATAGTGACTTGAACCACCTTTTGGTTTGCGTTCGCTGAAACCATAGTGGAGCAGTATTGTTTGAAGAGTTTCAAATTTGACGTTAGTAGGATTATTTCGAATTTTGTTTAGTAGTTTATCTCGTTTACTCAAATGATTATTCCTCCTACTTACATTATATATGGAACCGTATATGGTGTCAACAAACATAATCGCCTAACACTACATCTGAGCAGAGGTCCACAGGAATGATGAAAGTATGAGTTAGTATTAGCCACTAGTACAAAAAGAGTACTAGGGCATCAACAAATTTTTATACTTATGGACACACTCGTTTCGCTAACCGAGTCACTGACTCATTAGGTGTTCGCAAGCTCACAACCATGAGAGTTCAGTTGTAAGCTCAACGGCATCTCAGATGCGCTTCCGTTAACTGAAATAATCTTTCTGAAACAATGTAAACCCGATTTTTATGAAAAGGTGTTATTGAATGAAATACTTCAATACGAATAATGCATTATATCAATATTATTTCAAAGCTTTATGATGAACATAAAAATTCTTCAATTGTAACTACTGTTCTTTGATAGCAAATAGAAATTAACCAACAACTAAAAAGGAGAGTTATACTAATAGGATCTATATTTAGTATACAAGGATGTTTTATGAAGAAAATAATATTCATAGTAACAATTATCCTGTTAATATTACTATCAGTTTTTATCTATAATAAAAAATATGAAATTTTCAATAATGTTGACTATATCTCAAATCACCCGGGAGATAATAGTGAAATGTTTTCAAGGTTTCTAACTAAAATATCAAAGAATGAAAAATCTATAATACTAATGACTATCTTCACTGATGAAGGAGATAACATATATCATCGTATAGAGTATAATGGTGAATATTTTGAATTAATTGTGGATACAAGACAGGATTCTTTTGGACCAAAAAAAGTATACAAAACCAAATATTTAAGTATCGAGGAGAGATTAGAGGAAGCAAATGGAGCTAAAATTCCCTATTATGTATTAATAAATGATGAGGAAGAGTTCTCATTGATGTATTTACTTAATGGTTGGTAAATAGACTTGTACCCTTGAAAGAGTACTTCAGTTAACACTACATCTGAGCAGAGGTCCACAGATAAAGTGAGAGTATGAGTTTGTTTGGCTACTAGTACAAAAAGAGTACTAGGGCATAAACAGTGTTTTATACTTATGGACAAACCTTCTCACTAACCGAGTCGCCAACTCATAAGCTGTTCGTAGGCTCACAAGCATGAGAGCTGGCTGTAAGTTCGAAGGCATCTCAGATGCGCTTCTGTTAAGTGGAATTGTGCTCAACATACATTCTTTTTGGAGGAATATGTAATGAATAATAAGATAGTTAAGATTAATTGGGATGAAATGTCACAAACATATGAAGATTTTACAAGTGATAAAGACTCATATAGTTTCACAATTGAATGGCCTTCAATTAAGGAAATGATGCCTAATATTAAAGGTCAAAAAGTATTGGATTTAGGCTGTGGTACAGGTAGGTTTAGTTTTGTCTTTGAAGAATATTCACCAAGAAAAATATTGGGTGTTGATATATCAAGTGGCATGTTAGATATTGCCAGACGGGAGGCAGAAAAAATAAACTCTACTATAGAATTTCAACAGAAAGATATAGAAGGTTTTTTGCTATCAGAAAATCAAGAATACGATTTTATTTTTTCTTCTACTACATTTCATTACATAGAAGACCTTGAAAGGTTATTTAAGAGCATTAGTTCAATTTTAAGTAATAATGGAACTTGTATTATTTCGGTAATACATCCAGTGTATTCTGCACATTATCCTTTAAGTGATGGGGATAGATTGCCTACAGATGAGGAATGGCAAATTAAATACTTAGATACTTCAGATAGATCATATGTTCAACCTTGGATAGAGTATAGTGACGATGTTGAAAACTTCCTAAGTACAAGTTATCATCATACCTTTTCAAACTACTGTACTGCAATATTGAGGAGTGGATTGAAGATAGAAGAAATTAGAGAACCTTTACCACCAATTGAATGGAAGGAAAAGTTCCCAAATAAGTATAATGCATGTATGAGAAAACCTACATTTATGATTTTGAAGCTGTCGCAGCAATGACTTCCAAAGTAATGATTTAACCGCACAACTTCACTTAACACTACATCTGAGCAGTGTTCCACAAATAAAGTGAAAGTATGAATTAACTTTAGCCACTAGTACAGAAGGAGTACTAGGGCATAAACATAGTCTTATACTTATGGACATATCCTCTCGCTGACCGAGTCATTTGTTACATTAGGTGTTCACAGGTTCACAACCATAAGTAACTGCACTGTAGCACTCGAGCACATCTCAGATGCGCTTCCGTTATCTGAAAGATAAATCACTTTATATGACGCGGTATATTTGCATGCATATTTACATGCAAATGTGCTATAATTAACATAAGGAGAGGTGATAGTTATGTCAGAAAAGAAAATGGATTTAAGAAATGCATTAGATCATATTATATCAGTATCGGAACTTGGAAGAGGAAAAGCTTCCAAGGTTATTCAAAATGTCGAATCAAATAAAGAGCAATATATTGTTGTAAAGAATAATAAACCACAAGCAATTATTATGTCAATTGAGGAATATTCAGACTTACAGAAACTAAGAGAAGAATATGAATTATTAAAGCTTGCAGCACAAAGAGTTTCTGAGAGTAATGATGCAGAATATAGGTCTATTGATGATGTTATGAAAGACTTAGATATTGATGAAAAAGATTTAGAGGATCTAGAAGATGATGTGGATATTGAATAATGTGGAATATTAGATTTTGTCCTGAAGCAGTAAAAGATATAAAAAAATTAGATAATAGCTTGAAGAAGCAAGTTTTGGCTGGAATAAGAAAAGTAAGTAAAAATCCTTTACCACAAAGTGAAGGAGGATATGGAAAAGCTTTAGGAAATATTCAAGGAACAGAATTAACTGGATTTTTTAAGATTAAATATAGAGGTATAGGAATTAGAGTTGTTTATACTTTAGTTAGGCAAGCAAAAACTATGAACATTATTGTAGTTTCAATAAGGGAAGATAGTGAAAGTTATAAAAGAGCTCAAAAGCGGAAAGATAAATATGGTAAAACTATATTCGAAGATATTTTTTAGTAAATAGCTTCGAATATTTGTATATTATGATTTATCTTACATATAACACTACATCTGAGTAGAGGTCCACAGGTAAGTGTTGATAGGAATTTGTTTAGTTAGAGTATCAATACGTTCTTATTATCATGGACACACTCGTTTCACAAACCGAGTCACTGCCTCATTAGGTATTCGTGAGCTCACAACCATGAGAGCCAATTGTAAGCTCAACGGCGTCTCAGATGCGCTTCCGTTAGCTGAAATATTTTTAGTATTATATTAAGGAGAATCCATATGGAATATGATAATAAAAGATTTAAAAGAGCGATGATTGGCTTGATACTTATGATATTGCTTATAACTGAATTACCATATAGTGATAGATCTATTATTCAATATATAATTCTCTTTATAAGTTCAAGATTTACAGATGGAGCAAGCATATATGTTACTTCTTTATGGGCGTTGCCATCTGTATTAGTTCTATTTTGGATAACATTTGAGATAATTCGAAGTAAGAGGTTTAATGTTAATGGTTTTGTGATATTTATGATTATGTTTTTTATTGTTTTTCCATTTATTGATAAAACTACTAGTTTAGCTAAATCGACTATTTATATATTGAATGATGGCATAGATTCGATTGAATTAGTTGATAGTACATTGCATATCACTGATTTTGACAATGAGATGGAAGCGTTTATCATATTGGAGTTGAGGAACTATGAAGATTCACATGAATCTATAGGTCTAGAATTAATTTTGCCTAAAGTAACTAATGAGTATTTCGAGGAATCAATTATCAAAATAGACATCGATGGTGTATCATATTCTGATAATGTTGCTATTATTCGTGAAAACGTGAAGCTAACTTTGAAGGATAATATTAATTTAGGAACGGTATCGATGAGAAAGTTTAAAATCTATGATTATGAAGTTCTGATACAGCATGGAACAGAAAATAGGAAGTATATAAGAAACGACCATTACTAAAAATACATCAGCTAACACTACATCTGAGCAGAGGTCCACAGGTAAATTGAAAGTATGAAAAAATATAGCCACTAGTACAAAAAGAGTACTAGGGCATTAATAAAGTCTTATACTTATGGACAAATCCTCTCGCTGACCAAGTCGTTTGTTGCATTAGGTGTTCACAAGTTCACAACCATAAGCAACTGCAACTGCACTGTAGCGCTCGAGCACATCTCAGATGCACTTCCGTTAGACGACATGCTAAATTATAGAATAAACATATTCATCATACAACAAACATATTCATTGAGCTTTTATTTGAATAGTATATTTACAAATGAACATATTCATGATACGTTTATCATATTCATATAATGTGTAAATGAATATGATAAACGATGGAGGTAGTAATGAACTCTTTTAAAAATGATAAGTTAAATAACATGTCTGTTCCAATGAATATCGTGAAATTGGTTGGAAAGATTAACGAATACAAGGGTAAGCAAGATTTATATCTGAAGCAATCACCACAAGCATTAGATAAACTTCGTGAAGTTGCTGTTGTTCAAAGTACGAAATCATCAAATAGAATAGAAGGAATTGTGATAACAGATCAAAGACTGAATATAATTATGAATGATAGTACTGACTTAAAAGATAGATCTGAAGGAGAAATAGCTGGTTATAGAGATGTGTTGAACATGATACATACTTCTTATGATGGGATACCTATTAATTCAAATATAATACTTCAATTGCATCGTGATCTGTATAAGTATGTAGCATCACAAGGGGGAGTGTGGAAGAATCAAGATAATATTATTAGTGAGCAATTGCCAAATGGCGAAAAATTTATTAGGTTTAAACCTGTTTCAGCATTTGCAACTGAAAGTTCAATGAAAGAGTTATGTGATTTCTTATCTGAATTGATGCAAACTGAAGAAGTAGAACCACTTATTTTGATTGGCACATATATTCTTGATTTTTTATGCATCCATCCCTTTAATGATGGAAATGGAAGAATGTCTAGATTACTTACACTACTATTATTATATAAGTATGATTATTTAGTTGGACGATATATAAGTTTAGAGAAAGTAACTGAAGATAGCAAAGAAGGATATTATGAAACTCTAAGAAAATCATCAAGTAATTGGCACGATGGTGAACACAATATATTTATTTGGCTGGAGTATTTTTTAGGAACAATTTTGGCTGCCTACCGAGAACTTGAAAGTAGGGTTGGTCATATTGATAATAAAAAAGGAAATAAAGATCTTAGAATTGAAGAAGCGATAAAGAATACCCTTGGTATTTTTACAAAATCGGATATAAGAAATGCTTGTCCAGATATTTCGGAGTCAACAATTAATAGAGTTTTTAATAGATTGAAAGAAGAAAAGATAATAGAAGTAATTGGTAAAGGAAGAAGCGCAAAATGGAAACGACTAATTTAGCACATCGTCTAACACTACATCTGAGCAGAGGTCCACAGGTGAGTGAGGTGAGAAGTTTGCATTGAGAGAAGCATTTACATGATTTTGCTATTATGGACAAATCCTCTCACTGACCGAGTCGTTTGTTGCATGAGGTGTTCGCAGGCTCAAAGCCATGAGGACAAGTTGTAAGTTCGAGGGCATCTCAGATGCGCTTCCGTTATATAAAAGTCTTTATGAATAAATATTATGTCACAAAGTATTATCTGGGAAATCTTAGGTAGTACTTTTTATTTAGATATAGACCAGATATACCATTATTAGTTATTATTCTGGTTGGTACGCAACTGTAGTTACTGTAAATCAGTTTTACTCATCTTATATATAATGAAAATTCTGAGTTAACTGAGATTCAATTCAAGGTAACTGTTTGTAAATGTCTCTAAGAAGAATACAGATGTAAAGAAAGCTCATTATAAAACCCATGTTGCACGATATAGTTAATCTACTTTATTGACTTTTAATGTATTACTTATACATTTTGATACGAAAATTGATTTGAATAATTGATTTGCTATACAATTAACTAACATATAATGTGTTGTATTTATAGAGAGAAAAGGAGGAAGCATGAAAGACAATTCTATTTGGAAACATGCATTTAAGGGTTACATTGATTTATTTAATAAATGGAAAATAAGGCAGAAAACCAAAAAGTACAATAAGAAAAAATAAATCCTTATCATTACTTTCTCTAGCACCAACATTAAAATCTAACAAGTCTATGAAATAAATAATTTGTCTCAAAGTATTATCTGAATGATTCTAGATAGTACTTTTTATTTAGTTATAGACCACATATAGCATTAGTATTCCTTCTTCTGATTGGTACGTAACTGTAGTTGCTGTAAAAAAGAAAACAGTTATTGAATTAACTTGTTTTCGAAGTTAACCATGAATCATAGTCTTAAGGATTACTTATTGTTTTGTGATAATCAAGGTTTAATAAAATTGATTTAAATAAGTGTTTCTGAAAATCAAATTTAAAAGATCAAAAGAGAAAAAGAAGGTTTCACTGATATGCAACTACATTGCACCAAGGTCAAAAGATGAAACCACTTTTAAGTAGCCCTGTATAAATTAGATTTAAATATAAAGATAGTATTAACAATAAGAAAGAAAAGAAGAAATATACCAAAAAATGTATTCTTCAAAATGTTTATTGTATATAATAGAAATTGGAAGTAATTACATAAGTTAAAATATAAGACCGTCATATAACACTACATCTGAGCAGAGGTCCACAGGAGAGTGATTGTATGAGTTTAATTTATAAAGAGCATCTACATGATGTTGCTATAATGGACAAACCTTCTCACTAACCGAGTCACTCGTCCATTAGGTGTTCGCAAGCTCACAACCATGAGGACAAGCTGTAAGTTCGAAGGCATCTCATATGCGCTTCCGTTATAGGAAATTGAAATTCTATATAAACTTATGAAAGGAGGTGTACATGATTAAAAATCACAAGAGTACAGTTCGAGTAATAGTTATAATTCTTTCATGTATTATTGCAATAGTCATGTATTTGTCTTCATATAGTATAGAGGAATCAAGCATAGATACTAAATTGAGTGAATATCTTAATGATGAAAAAGTGATGATAGTTGATATTTATGAAATAGGAGAAAGTGAAGTTAAGAATCTAATAGTATTTTTCGAAACTGAGAGTTCAACTGGCATATCATTATTACATAAAGGCCTTAATAAGAAATATGAAATTAATGATATCGTTCTGACTGATAAAGTGGTTTCTAGTGTAAGTTTTATAGTAAATAGAACTGACTATTCCATTATATTCGGTAAGAGTAATAGCATGATTTCTAAGTTACAATATCTGACTGGAGCAACAGGATATGTAGTAGACATAGATAGTAATTACATTTTTATTGTGAATAAAAGTCGAGGATATGATGGGAGTGTTGAAATAATATATGAAGCACCTTCAAATAACAAACCCAAAGAAATTGAATTAAGATCGAATTATGGTAGCTCGTGGAAGAGTTATACGACACCATTACGAAGTATCATAATAGTAGTATTGAGTCTACTAGTTACATCGTTACTAAGTAAAAAATTTGATAACTACTTCCTCAGTGAATACAGTGATTTACCATTAGATGGTCAAAGAATTAAGCAAGGCAGACCTTGGTAAACTTAAGATTGTTTAAAAGTGAATTAGAAGAGATAATAAATTTTGTATGTTGGAAAGACTCTCGAATTTCAACTTCCTATAACACTACATATGAGCAGAGGTCCACTGATGATGTGGAAGTATGAGTCAGCTTTAACCACTAGTACAAAATGAGTACTAAGGCATCTCAGATGCGCTTCTGTTAACCACAATACCTTTTTCAGTATTAGCATATTATTAGATAGGCAAAATTTTGAGTTAAACTTCGTAGGAAATGGAGAAGAAGATGAAAAATATTATTGCAATTCAACATACTCAATCAGTACAACATACTAATGGAATGATAGGTTCATGGACCGATTGGGATCTAACTGAAAAAGGCAAAATTCAAGCTGAAAATATTGGAAAGAAGTTGTCATCAGAATATGAGGATAAGAAGTTTGTTATGTATTCTTCACCTTTGAAGAGATCACTTCAAACAGCAGAAATAGTATCAAAATATTTTGATGTAGAAATTAACTTTGATGACTCACTTAAAGAAAGAAATTTAGGTTTGGCAGTAGGCAAGTCAGTTGATTGGTTTCGAGAGAACATGCAAAGACAAGAACATACAATTGATGATAGATTTTTTGATGATGGAGAATCAAGAAGAGATCTATGGAATAGACTATTGCCTTTTTATGATAAAATATTGAATTCAAAAGATGAAAACATAATTATAGTATCGCATGGAGATACATTGTCAGTGTTTAATGCGATGTGGTTAGAATTAGATGTTGAATTTTTAAACACAGGAAATCTTCATGGTTCAGCTGGAGGAGTTTCATTTTTACATTTGAAGACAGATGGAAAAAGAACTATAAGTGGACTATCTGATACATATTATAAGAGGTGATTATCAGATTAATTTGTATAGAAAAAGTTACAATGGCTAACACTACATCTGAACAGAGGTCCACTACAAGATGAATGTAGTAGTTTAGAGTTAATGGCACATAACGCTAGTTTAGATTATTGTGTATGTTGCATTAATAGGGAGTATTAATGATAACAAAACTTATAAGTACACGGAGGAATAATTGAAAATAACAAAAGTATTAGTTCTAATTATAGCTCTTTTATGTATCTTTCTAGGTGTTTTGACACCACTAAATTTGATTATGTTTGTTGGAATTGGACTAGGGATGATCTTAATAAGTATAGCTTTACCAAAGACTTCGAAAAAGATTAAAGAAAAGATAGATTAGGTGCGAATGAGATGAAGGATCTGAGTTTTGTTGATGGATTTTAGTAAATTAGTTTTTTACAGTTAGTAACGTACAACTCAATTAAAAAGACACAAGTAAATTGGAGATTATTTCAATCAAGAAAAGACAAAGAGGTGAAATTATGAATTTAAAGAATCTTTTAATGCGCACATTAGGAATATTTGTTATTATCTTTTCCTTATCCTTATTGGTTGTAGGATTTGATTTCTCTTTAATGCTTATATATTTAATGACTTCATTAGTTCTAAATGTTTCATTAGACATTTTACTGAGCATTATAAGTTCTAAGCAATGATATTTAGCTCTTCGACTCAATATTACAGCTACTGTCAAAATAAGTAAAATTGAATAATAATAGCACATAACACTACACCTGTGCTAGGTCCATAAACGAGATGAAAGTCAGGGATTGAAAGCTCAACGGCGTCTCAGATGAGCTTCTGTTATATGAAATCATTTTGATAATATAATGACTTCAATCGCAATTTTTAAATTGATTTTACTGTGGAATGCAACTATCAATAATCATGATTCGGGAGGAGTTATGCAATTTATTAGTAATATAGTTTTAAATTTAATACTACTATACCCATTGCTTCTATTGCGAGAATATTCTAGAACGAACATTTTAGATATTTCATCAAAAGTACTAACTTATATTGCAATTTATTTCTTTATAATAAATAAAATTTTTATAGACATGGGAGATCAATTTGAATACCTAATATACTTTTATATAGTATTCTTAGTGCCAACAATTATATTTTCAATATTATACATTGCAAAACAGAATGGATATGTGATTGTTCTTTTCAGTGAAAGTAAAATAATTGGGATAAAAGATTCTAAAGCTGTCGCACTATTATTAGGTTATGCAAGTATGTTCATCATATTGAGCATTGTTAATATCCAAACAGATTCTCATGTATTGGATGTAAATGAAGAGAATTTCAACATAATAAGAAATGCTGAAAATCCATTAGAAGAACTTGTCTATTTGACTGAAAATCCCCAAACAATGATTGCTAACTTAGAGAAATTAAAAAGTATAAATCCGAATGATTTTGAAGTACTATTTAGTGGAAACAATAAGAAGGAATTAAGAGTCATTGTAGAAGTTGATGACATGACATATAGTTATGAAATTACGTACAGAAGAAGAAACATTAAATGGATTCTTGATGGCGTGTTTAGAGTTAAAATTCAATATTAAGAAAGGTAATATCAGAATAAGATCACATAACACTATATCTGAGCAGAGGTACACAGCAGTTTGGTGAGATAAATAAGCATTGAGAGAGTATTTACATACACTACTATCATGGACAACCCCTCTCACTAAACGAGTCACCAACTCATTAGCTGTTCATAGGCTCACAAGCATGAGAGTTCAGTTGTAAGCTCAACGGCGTCTCAGATGGGCTTTCTAACTGAAAGTTTTATTTGTAGAAAGGAAAGGTAAATATGATATATTTAACATCAAATGGCATAACAAGCAAAGAGTTGTTGAGTCATTTTAAAGAGAATTGTAAAGGTGGTATAGCAGCTATAATTACTACTGCATCAGTTGGATTGAAAGAAAAGGATAAAAATATACCTAGTATTATTGAAGTTATGAAAACTTGTGGTTATGACTGTGAATTTTATGATATAGAATATGATGAATCCAAGAAGTTGTTGGATTTTGATCTAATATATATCATTGGAGGGAATCCATTTTACTTATTGAATCAAATCAAAACTAAGAAATTTGAAGCAGTTTTTTGTGAATTATATAATAAAGGAATCCCTATAGTAGGTGTAAGTGCAGGAAGTATGGTTTTTACCAATAATATTAATATAGTAAATTTATTAGATGATAGATTGAATCAAGAGATAGGACTAGATAATTTCAATGCTCTTGGATTAGTTGATTTTGAAATATGTCCACACTATGAAATGTTTAGGAATAGATTTGATTCGTTTGATGAAATCATAGGGCAATATATTAAAGAAGTAAATCCAACATTTTATAAAATTAATGATGGTGGTGCAATCTTCGTAAATCAAGGAGATATTTCGTTAATTAAAACCATCACCTAAACTACATCTGAGCAAAGGTCCATAGGTGAATGAAAGTATGAGTTTGATTTAAAGATTATCAACATGTTGTTACTATCATGTAAATCCTCCCACTAACCGAGTCACTTGTTCATAAGGTTGTTCGTAGTCTCACAGCCAGGAGGACAAGCTGTAAGTTCGAAGGCATCTAGATCCGCTTCCTTTAGATGAAATTATGCCTCTGTCATAAGGAAGCTGTAAAAAATGAAGGAGATAATATGAAAAAACATTTAGATGTAATAGCTCAATCTTATGATAAAGGTATAGAAGATGGTAACAAAGGGATCAATTTATATGAAAACTTACCAGATCATATCACAAGTCATCCTGATTACCCAGCATATTTGAAATTGCAAAAAGAAGTAGGTCAAGATAGTAAGCGAAAGGAAGTTAAGAATTTTATAAGTCCTCAAGTTGGTATGAAACTAATTGACCTAGGATGCTGCTTGAACCTGATGTTTAATGATTACGATAAATGGGATTCAAAGTACTATGGTATAGATATTAGTAAGAAAACCATCCAACTGCTCGAGAAAGTAGTAAAGTCGAGAGGATTGGAAGTTGGAGGATTACATTGTGGTAGTATTCATGAAACATCATTTGAGGATAATTTTTTTGATGTTGCTACATGTATAGGAATACTTGAATATTTTGAAGAAGATTTCGTTAGAAATGCAATAAAAGAAGCCCACAGAATAATAAAACCCAAGGGAAGATTTGTTTTAGATATTCCAAATGTAGAAAGTCCAGTTTTTGAAGTTAGTAGACTAATTGAAGAGTATATTGGGAGACCAGATAAATTTGATTTGTCAGTGGATGAATTCAATTATATGATCAAAGATTATTTTGAGGTAGTAAGTACAGAAAAAGTTGTAGGTATGATTCAGTATTTTTTAGTCAAAAAAGGTTAGTGCGGAACGACTTTTTATGCACTATCGTTGTAGTGTTTGATTGTGTCTCCATTAGTCGAAATACTTGAGCAAAATTCTGAAGGGAGAATGTTTTGAAAATTCTAATTGCACAGCCAGAACGTAGTAAAGAAATTGATGAACTAAGATTGATTCTGAAAAATCATAATTGTGATTGTGTTTTATTTCCTGAAGGCTACATACATGGTGAGGATAGACTAAACGAAGTATGTGAACTTGCTAAAACAAATAAAACAGCAATAGTTACAAGTTATTTAGATGAGGTAGATGGAAAAGATAGAGCAGTACTTATAAACGAAAATGGTATTATTGAAATTAAACGGGAAAAATCAACTGTAGATGGTCCTATGTTAAATCCATCATCAGGAAAGATTTGCGGAAAAACAGTTGGATATATGTTATGCCGAGAAATCTTTTTAGATTATAACGATGTTGAAAATGCAGATATCATTTTTAATCCAATTGGAGTAGGAATGTTTAGTGAAGAGCAATTTGTTGTTTGGTCGGGTAGAGCAAAGGAAATTGCAAGGAAAACGAATAGTATTGTGATTGGAGCAAGTCATGCAGATGGATCTTATAGAAATTGTGGCTTTTCAATTCCGATTTCGTTTGTGATCGATAGAAATGGTAGTGAAATATATATAAGCAAAAATGATACAAGAAGTATAATAGTTGACCTAAAACTTAAGCAAGTAGATTTTGTCTAGAATACAAGTGCATCGGCTAACATTACATATGAGCAGAGGTCCACAACTATGTGATGTGATTAGTTAGATTTGCAGGAAACCATTACATAACTTTATACCTATGGACACACTCGTTTCACTAACTGAGTCAGTGATTCATTTGACGTTCACAGGCTCACAGCCATTAGGAAAAATTGTAAGTTCAAGGACAACTCAAATGCGGTTTCATTATAAGAAATCAAATATTGGAGATACTAATGATTGAAGAAAACTATGCACTAGAAAAAAATACTTTGTTACACTCAGCTTTTCCCATAATGATTAAGTACAATGAAAATTCAATATCAACAATTGATATTGCTCCATTAAGTATTACTGAAATATCCAATATATTAAGTATTTCAAAGAACGATTTTTTTCTCGTTTTTGATATGGATCAGTGTTATTGCTTCCACAGTGATAGTGGAAAACCATTAACGTTGAATGAAATAGCTTTTGATAATAATGTGAAATTTCATTCATATGACGATGACAATATTTGTGTTGCCGTTAACCAATTGGATAAACTATTTACTGATTTTGATCATTATGATATTACTTTGTTACAAAGCAATAATATTCTTGATGAAATATCATTTGTAGAAATAATTGATAAAGTACATCAGATCAGGAATAAAGATGAAATTATCTTAAAGTATATAGAAAGTGAACTTTATTTACATTCTCACGATGATTGCTATCTTCATATTGAAGCACTTAACAGAGATAAATTGTTCCTAATAATATTTCGGATGTTAGAGAGCCTTATCAAGTTACACTTTATAGAGACGATAGAAAAAATAGAAATGGAATATCAAGAAATTGAGATACTTGTACGAAATAACGATAATATTACAATTCTGACTGAAGGTATTACAAAGAACAATGCCATTGTGTGGCCGATATATGATCAAGTATATCCGTTAAAAAACAATGGTAATTTAAAAGGATTGGATGCATTTAGAGAACCTTTGAAATATTTAAAAGCAAGTTATAGTGCGAACGTAGTTGAAGTAACAATATCTGACTTCTTGTAACACTACATCTGAGCAGAGGTCCACAGGTAGGCGAGAAGAAGTTTATATTGATAGGAGCTTCTCAGATACAGTTCCGTTATAAGTAATGATTATACAGTCATATCTTGATTTTATGTGACATTGTTTTATTGAAACAATTGATAAGTGAGGATTTATGAAGAATAAAAAAATTAAAATTCCTAGATTGATTATGATTATTATTGGATTGATGGCTATTTCATTTATAATTATTTTTTTATTGAAAATGAATGGTTCGAGTTCAATTAATAATATTAATTCATATGATAATACAGTTGATTTAAAGCAAGATGACGAGACAGAAATATTAATCAGTAATGAGAATTCCTATCTGATTGATAATGATAGAGATTATGATTGGTACTATGATCAATATGAGTGTGGTGATGACAGATATGGTGCTTGTGTCCCTACAACTATATCAATGGTCTTAAGATGGAGGAGTGAGGAATACACATTATCATTAGAAGAATTTCTAAATAAGTATCATCCAGGTGATAATAGCAATATGTCATATTTAGAAATGGAAACTATTTTTGAGAATGAGGAAGTAGATTTTATAGAAAGTAAAAATTATGAAATAGATGATATTGTATCATATCTTAAAGAAGATTCTATTGCAGTAATATTATTAGATATGACTAAGATTGATAACCAAGATTATTCAGAAAGTAAAATTGGCAAGTATTATAGTACAGATTATGTAGCATATCACTCAATTATTATTAAGGGATATACATTAATTGATGATATTGAATATTTTCAAGTTTATGATCCGATAGGTGGAAGTTATGTAAGTAATGATGGTTCCAAAAAAGGTATTAACCAGATGTACAATGCATTACAAATATATAACGCAATCAAAAATGGTTATAGGAAGATTTGGATAATAAATGGATAATATCGATCATGATACTGTTTTATAAATTCACAACATCTAACACTGCATCTGATCAGAGGGTGTGAGTTTGAATACATCTCAGATACACTTCCGTTATATGAAATAAATAACTAAGAAGTTAACGTATAGACAGAGGGGGATTAAATGATACTTGGTCTACTTACATTTGTTTTATTATTTGTGATTTACTCTGCACCGATACTAGTTATATTCATTGTTTTAAAAAGAAAAAAAGTGAAAGATATTATTTTGAGGTATTTGAACATTTTTATTTGCACTTTGTTAATCGTTCAAATCATAGGTTTTCTAGAAAGTATATTGCCACTTGTTTTACCTCAATTAAGTTATTTTAATTATGAGAAAATATTTAAATTAATGGTTTGTGTTGATTATATAAAAACCACAGCTATATTACTCGCTTTAGGACTATTTGTTTATCAAATATGGTTAATCTATAAGAAAGAGGATTATGTAAATGATTAAAGAAATTCTATTTTTGCTACTTTTTTTTACTGGATTTTACCTGTTGAATTATAAAAAAGTTAAAATGAATAATGTGAACTACCTTACTTTATTTTTTAAATGGAAGGTAGTTGTATCATTGGTGGATTGCCTTTGGATAATTATATATAAATACATGCATCTTGCTGATTATATACATATAAATTATAGTTTCAGAATGTTTGCTTATATTAATTTTATAATTGCAACTGTTAATCTAGTATTTAATTTAATAGCTTATTATCAGTTATATAAATTTGCTAAACTATATAGGACAAATCCTCTAGCTGACAGAGTCGGTTAATGCATTAGGTGTTCGCAACTATAAGCTACTACACTGTAACATTCAAGCATACTACAGAAACGTTTCTGTTAGACCCAATACTGTAGCAACTGTATATCAAGTAAACGAGGAGACAATATGAATTATAGTAAGTTGATTTCAGAAAGACATTGGAATCTTTCTGATAAAGGTGAAAGAGAAAACAATAGAGAAGAGTTATTTATTGATGATATAATCCAAAAGGAGCATATCGAGCGAGAAATATTATCTCGATTAGATGGTATAAATACTGTTTTTGATGGTGGAGCTGGAGCAGGTAGGTTTTCCATAATGCTGGCTAAGAAAGGCATTAAGGTAACACACTTTGATATTTCGCAACCAATGATTGAAAAGGCAAGAGAATTAGCAATAGCAGCTGGTGTTGAGGATCATATTGTATTTGTTAAAGGTGCATTAGAAGATTTAAGTTTGTACTCAGATAGTGAGTTTGATATGGTAATTTCTTTCGATGCACCAATATCATATACATATCCTAATCAAGCAGAAGTTATTGAAAATCTTATAAGGATTGCAAAAAAGAAAATTATTATTAGTGTATCAAGTCGTTTAGGTTCACTACCTTATTTCGCAAATCCTATACAAAAAAATCAATTTATAATAGACAAAAACACAGATGATAAATTTGCCCGTTGGTGTTTAGATAATGAAAAGAATCAGGTTGAGAATTTTATTTATGACAAAGAAATCTGTGAGAATGTGTTTAATGATGGTTTATGCGAAGACATCGAGAAATCAGTTGAATCATATAATAATGGAGAAGCTCCATGGCCGATTACATATCTTTTCATGCCAGATGAGCTAAAGTCATTATTAGAGAAAAATGGAGTGAGTGATGTACACTTGGCTGGTCCCGGTGCATATGCTCGAACGATTCCAAATGAAATTCTTATGAAGATAATGAACGACGAAAAACAAAAGGTCGATTTTTTAGACTTTTGTTATCAGTATGATAATAATCCATATGTATGTGGAATGGGAAAAGACAACTTATTGGCATATGGTGAGTTAAAAGGCAAATCACATAGGCGTTAGATGTAGTGAAAGCATCTACATGACCTTACTATCATGAACACACCATCTCACTAACCGAGTCGCCACTGTATTAGCCGCTGCAAGTGTGACATGAACAGCAGTTGTTAGTTCGAGCACATCTTAGATGCGCTTCCGTTAACCGAATTTTTTTCCGTTGGACTATGATATCTTAATAAATAAAAAATCTATTAATTGGTTAGGAGGAAACTATGTATTTCTATTCAAGTAGAGAATTAGAAATATTATTGATTTTCACTTTATTAACATCCATTTTTTTAGGTATTAATCATGTAATCATTGGTTATATTTTGAATCAGGATGAAATTGTGTTTTATCAGATTGAATTTTTATTTAACTTTTTGAAATTTTTCCTATTAGCTGGTTATTCTTTCTATGTATCTGCAAATTGGAGAAACCTTAGATGGACAAAGGCTGTATTAATTCTTGTACTAGTTATATCACTTAGTATTTTATGTTCATTACAAATGAAAATAGTTACTGAAGATGGGATAAGTTTCTCAAATTTAATTAATAAAAAAGATAAGTATTATGATGAAGTATCTGAGGTACATATTAAGGATGAAAAAACTCCTTTTACAAGTCGAATTTCTTACAAGATTATATTCAATGATGGTAGCAAATTAAAGTATTTTGATCCTTTGAATATTCATAATGGAGAACGAGTCCAATTTCTTGATTCAAAAATATATAGATATAAACCTAAATATGAAGTTGAAACAATAAGACAGTTAGTTTACAAGTATCTACTTGATTACGAAAAACGCTTAATTAATTTACATTAATGGCAACGATGCATTTAATATATTTAAGAATTTTCTATTAGAAAAACATTCACTTAACACTACATTTGATAGAGGTACACAGACAATGTGAAAGCATAAGTTTACTATTGATACTAGATAAAAGAAAGGTGAAACTATGACACAATCAAAAGAATGGGATTGGGAAAAAGTAATTGAACCAATATGGCTTCAGCCATGTGAAGAGAGTTATTTTTATGCTGAAAGGTGGAAAAAATCAGAAAAAAATTCAATCTTAGATTTAGGGTGTGGACTTGGTAGGCACTCTATATTATTTGCTAAGAATGGATTCAAGGTTACTGCAGTTGATCTCTCAGAATTTGCAATCAAACACTTAAGAGAATGGCAGGAAAAAGAAGCTGTTGATATAATATCAAAAGTATCTGATATGAAAAAACTTCCTTTCCATGATAATGCATTTGATTGTGTTTGGGCATATCATGTTATATCGCATACAGATACAAATGGTTTTCTTGAAATCATAGATGAAATAAAAAGAGTACTAAAACCAAATGGTGAGATATATTTGACTCTATGTTCAAAAGAAACATGGTCTTTTAAAGAAGCTGACTTCCCTAGAATTGATGAAAATACAGTCTTAAAAACAGAAGGCGAAGCAGAGAAAGACATACCTCATTATTATGTGGATATGGACGATATAATAAGAATATTTAGTGATTTTGAAATCGAAAGAATACGTCATATTGATGATTGTTATTACGGTGGCAGCTCTAGAAATAGTAAACATTATTATTTAACTGCAAAATTGATAAAAGAAGAAAAAATATTAGATTATTCAGAGGTAATTGGCAAAGTGGTTCAGGGAAAAATTGATCGTCCTTTAGGCAGTTCACATCCAAAATTTCCAAATCTGAAATATACAGTGAACTATGGGTATGTAGAAGGTGTTTTTGCTGGAGATGGCTCTGAGCAAGATATATATCTACTTGGAGAGAGTGAACCATTAGATGTTTTTGAAGGAACTGTTATAGCAGTTGTTCATCGTTTCAATGATATTGAAGATAAATGGATCGTTTCTAAAGATGGAGCAAATTACACGGATAAGGAAATATTAGATAGAATAGAATTTCAAGAGAAGTATTTTGATGTGAAGATATATAGGTAATTCGAAATATATATTGCTATAAGTATCAAACATCATCTAATACTACATCTGATCTGAGCTCAAAAGTAAAAGATTGCAAGGAATCAGCTTAATCAAGCAATTACATGTCCTTGCTATCATGACATACAGTTTCACCACTGGTCGAAGACTCCGTCTTCTGCTCGTGTATGCAACCTAACTAACCGAGTCACTGACTCATTAGGTGTCCGCAAGCTCACAATCATAAGCAACTGTATTGTAGTGCTCGATGATATCTCAGATGCACATCCATTAACAGAATTTTTTGTGTGAAAGGAAATTAAATGTATAAGAAAATTATTATATTTATTGTACTATTTTTATTGGTAGGTTGTACGCAAAATGACAATTTGACATCATTAAGAGTTGAGATTGATGTTACTAAACAACAAATAGAATTAATGCAACAGACCAATGAAGAGCAAAATATTCGTATCAACCAACTTATGTATAAGATTGAAAAAAAAGATAGTGAGATTCAAGAAATGCAAAATACAATCAATAACCTAAACCAATCTACTGATTCACATGATTCTTCTGTATACAAGGATTATAAGATTTCTTTTACATACGATGCTGTTAGGGAATTGGATAGTTTTTCAAGTCATTATGGAATAATCTCTAACTATGATAAGAATCTCAAAACTATCGAGGTAACGCCAATAGAATTTGTATATAATAATGATCATAAAAGAATTGAGGAATTGAATATTGATATTACCAAAATTCCTGTACATGGAGATGCTTATATTTATTTTAATCACGATGATAAGACCTCTTATGAATTAAGTGAATATATCAAATTATATATCTATGATTGGCATGGGAATGGAAAACTCAAAGAAAAATCATTAGAACAGGAATTAGATGATACTTCAGAATATGATCAGATATATATTATTTCAATGATTGGAAATAAAATTATTCGAATTACTGAATATCGGATCGAATAAGATATAAACACAAAGGACTACAACTAACACTACATTAGAGTAGAGGTCCATAGATGTTGGAATTAGTAATAAGGGATTCGCTTATGAAATTCAATAAAGATGCCGATAGGTGAACTCTCTTTCTAACCGAGTCACCATTCCATTAGCCTAATCCAGTTCTGTATGAGCAAAGGTTGTTTCAGATGCCTTACGTTATATACTGTTAAAATCATGTAGAAAATGGTGTTGATCTCGTACAATTCAAAGTTACCACTTCGTAACCAGAAATCAAATTGATCTGATAACGCAAATATAATGGAGGAGAAAATGATAAAATTAGAGAATGATTACATAGAATTAAAGGAACTAGATTTCAAGTACGTTATGGATATGTTTGAATATTCAAGTGATGAAAGAGTAGGAAAATTTTCTGGTTTTATACCACATAAAACGAAAGAAGAAGCTTTGGATATGATGTCTATGCTCAAAGATAAGAATGAAGTATGGGGAATATATCATAAGCAGGATAAAAAACTTATTGGCACGATAGGTGTTCATTCTGGAGGTAAACATCCAATTCACAAGATAGAAGTAAATGGTATGGGATTTGAACTTAATCCTAAATACTGGGGAAAGGGCATAATGAGCATGGCGTGTGATTTAGCATTAGAGTATTTTTTCTTAGAATTGGGTGGAGAGGTAATCTATGCAAATCACTTTGATTTCAATATCAGAAGCAAACGATTCATAACTAAATATGGAATGGAATTGGAAGGGCATTGGTATAGTAAAAGTAAGCAATTTAACAATTCAATATATAAAATGACAAAAGATAATTTCATTAAAAATAGAAAGAATACACTGAAGAGTTGAACAGTATATAACACGACATCTGAGCATGATTCACAAGCAAGATGAAAGTATTGATTAGATTTAGTCTCTAGTATTCGTTCGTACTAGGATGTATATATGATGTTGCTATCATGGACAGATTCGTTTCGCTGTCTCATTAGGTGTTAGCAAGCTCACGATCATGAGAGTCTGTTGTAAGCTCAACGGTGTCTCAAATACGCTTTAGATATATGAAATGGACTATAAATGAGTAGCGACGTCCTGTCGCTAAAATAGAAAAGGAGAATTTTATGTGGATTAGAACTCAAAAAAAAGATGCAGTAGTAAATGTAGTAGCATTCAATGTTGTAAAAGGTGCTTTAAGAGGACGTAAAGGAGTTTTATATGGTACCTTTGCTGGAGCATCTGAATTAAATTCGTTGATTATTGGTGAGTATGAAACCTATGATGACGCTTTGAAAGAAATAAGCAATATTGAAAATGCAATAGTTGAAAATCCATCAGAAGTTTATCAATTAAAATAATGATGGTGTGACAATATGAAAAGAAAAATACTTACGATAATAAAAATTATTACTATGCTCACATTGATTCTATTAACAGCAAATTATATTAGGGTATTTCTATTACCTGATGCAGCAAATATTGGACTTGAAAATGGATTTGAAAGTATTGAGGAATTATACTTAAATTCAGATTATATTTTTATTGGATCATTTAATGAAAATCATGATGTTCTAGAAGTTAATTTAAATTCTTCATTGCACTCTAAGAAATCCTATAAGTTACAAGAATTCGTTATTGGTAAAGTTCTAAAAGGAGATATAGATTCAACTATTGTTAGAATTCCAGAGATGTTTTTTTCAGAGTTGAATACATTCTCAACGTTATCAAATCACACAAAAATTCAAGCTCTAAATGAGCGATACCCAGGGGAGTGCATTCTTTTTGTTGATAAAATTGAATCCTATGGAGAAGACGCTTATAAAGTACAGAATTCTTTCCAATCACTAATTGAGGTAGATGATAAAAGACTTATTTTAGAGAATCGCGAACAAGCTATATTTATGTGGATTTTCTCTAAAAATCATTTGATTAAGAAAATAGATACTCTAAATAGAAAATATAATAACTAAATGAACTTCACCTAACACTACATCAGATCAGATGTCCACAGGAATGAAGTCAGTAGATTCGATTTGTGTTTAATACTCTATTACATACTTTTTTGTAGTGGACCACACCATCTCGCTGACCGAGTCACTGCACTGCATTAGGTGTTCGTGTACTTATAACCATAAGCAGGTTGTTGTAAGCGCTCGACGGCGTCTTAGATGCACTTACGTTAGACATAAGAATCAATAGGGGGATAAATGTTAAAAAACTGGTTGGAAACTATGTTGACTTATAAAATGAAATATAAAAAGGATCAAAATAATAAAGATTATGAAGATATTAATTTTAATTTATTAAAATGTGTAACTGATAGATTTGAATTGAATGATGGATATATTGATGATATAACTTGGAATGATTTAGAAATGAATAAAGTTTTCACAAAATTAAATGGAACGTATACATTATGTGGCGAAGAACTATTATATTATTGGATGAAAACACCAACACAAAATTCTCATGATTTTCTAAAGAGACAGGAAAAATTGAATTATGCAAAATCCTATGATGATTCCTTAAAAACAGACTTAGATACTGTTGGAACATATGATTACGATTATAGAAATGTAGTTCTAAATAATAAACCAGAAGTGACAAGAGATAAAAAACCATTTATCATTTATAGTAGTCTTTTTTTAATGATTTTACTGTACTCGCTTTCTGGATTAAGTGTTTTTTTATTTGGAGTTTGTTTTTCTGTGTTAGCCATCATTTTATTTCATTATGTCTATACTTTGAACAATAAATACAAATTAAACTCATTTGCCTATATTGTAAAGATTGCATCCTTTTATGTTAAAAACTCTTCTTTAATTAAAAGTGTCTATTCTGAAGAGTATAACTTAAATAAGCTAGAATCAGTAGTAGAACAAATTATAAAATTTGATGATGCATTTAACCAACTTGAAGGTCTTAATCCTTTAAAAGATATAGGTATTGTCTTAACTTTATCAACATACATAAAATGTATTAGAATGGAAAAAATAGTTTGCCAAAATAAAAATGAGATTCTTAATATTGCAGATATATTAGGTGAAATAGATTTATCTCAAGCGATTGATAAATACAAAAATAATAATCATACTTCTCAACCAGTATTGTCTGATGACCTGGAAACATTAGAACTTGAAGATGCTTATAATATACTTATTGAAGGTTGTGTTCGAAACAATGTTGAAATTAAGAATTCTATTGTTATAACAGGTTCTAATATGGGTGGCAAGTCATCATTTTTAAGACAAGTTGGAATAAGTATTATGTTAAGTCAATCATTATGTTTTAGCCTATCAACGAAACATACCGGTGGATTTTTTACTGTAATGAGTTCTATAAGTCTTAATGATGATATTGAATCTGGAAAAAGTTACTTTATGAAAGAAGCTGAGGCTATACAAAGGATGTTGGATCAGGATGTCGGAAAACAAAACACATTGATGTTAATTGATGAGATATTTAAAGGAACTAATCCCATTGAACGATTAGCAGCAAGTGTAGAAATTCTAAATAGACTATCTGCACATTATAAAGTTATTGTTACTACTCATGACATAGGCATATTATCGGATCTGAATAATTTTGAATTCTATCACTTTGAACATAATATATCAAAAGAAAAAATGGAGTTTGATTACAAAATCAAACTAGGCATTACAGAAGTACGAAATGCCGTTAAACTCATGGAGTATATTGAATATCCAAAAGAACTAATCAATTCTATCAATGATAGAATACTTCGGATGAATTCAATCGTCTAACACTACATCTGAGCAGAGGTCACTTGTAAGTTCAATGGTATCTCAGAGGTACTTCCGTTTGGTGACATAGATCTGTCAGATGGTTTATTATTCGAATATTTGAGGAGAAAAATGATAAAAGTCGCTTTAGCAAATATAAAAGATGCTAATAAAATAGCTCTATGTGCTCAGAATGCATATTCGGATGAAATTAAGAAAAAATTTGGTGATGAGAAAAGTAATGATTATCCCACGAGTAATTGTGTAGAAAAAGATATAGAAAAATTCACCTATTATAAAATTATGTTAGATGATGAAATAATTGGTGGAGTATATTTAGTATTTCGAAATAGAGAAACTGCAATAGTTGAGGACTTCTGTATTCATCCTTTATATCAAAACAAAGGAGTAGGAACAAAAGCATGCAAACAAATTGAAAAATTGAATTCTCAAGTTTACAAATGGCTCTTATGTACACCAACTTATAGTGAAGAGAATCAGAATTTCTATTCAAAACTAGGTTATCTTGCAACAGGAAAAGAATTTGAAGATGGAATTGAAGTAATTAAGTACGAAAAGAATATATAAAGTTATTTATCATGACAAAGTGTAACGAATCTGAATTAGAGAGGTGAATTATATGAAAAAAATATTTAACATTGCGGTTATTTTGATTGTTTTGGTCATATCATATATTACTACTATTATATTAAAAGCACATTTTTCAACATCAATTGGATATTCAATAACTTTTAATACCTATGATGTGGTTATACCGCTATTATTTTTAATCGGTTCTTCAGTTTTTTATTTTATTAACAAATCATGGAAAATGTTAGTTGTATCTGTTGTTGGATTAATTGAAATGTTAATACTTGGGTTAATTCTGTTGATTTAAAAGATGATGGAAGTTCATATACTTAAATTACATGAAAAATGAGTTACAATTATAAGCAGTAAGTAGATGAGAAAACAATGCAATCTTAAAGGAGTTATTATGTCAACAAAGTGGACTTATAATACAATAGAGATTTTAGTAATCTTATCCTTAGTGTTAATCGTATTTGTGTTTATGCCTATTGTATTAAAGATTGATAGAGAGAATTTTACTAGTATGACTGCATCACTTACTTTATTAACATTAGTTAATCCAATTTTTATATGCTTAGAATCATTATATGTTTCGTTAAGATATGGATTTAGGCTACATATATTGTTCTTAACGATTGGGATATATGCATATACATTGTTTTTTTACTATAACAGTTCTGCTATGTTTTACATTTTTTTATATACAGGTATTGGATTCATTTTTCTAATGCTTGGTTCTACAATAAACACAAAGATTGCAGAAAGAAAACTTTCTAAATTGGATTCTGAGGAATAAAGTTGTTTTATTGTTGAGTTTAGATGATAACATAATTTCTATATTTTAAATAAGAGGTATATATGAATGTTAAGGAATTAGAAGTAAAGCTTCTAACAGAAGGTTTTGATCAAAAAAGTTATGAATTTTATTTGGAGTATCCGAATGAGGCATACACTATTCATGAAGGAAAAATAAAATGGGAAGTGTATTATGGCGAACGTGGATGTAAATCAGGTCTAAAGAAATTTAAGACTGAAGACGAGGCTTGTAAATACTTTTACCAATTAATAAATGCTAACATCATATAACACTACCACTGAGCAGAGGCCCACATATAAAGTGATAGTATTGGTTTTCTTTAGTCACTGGTATAAAAAGAGTACTATGGCGTAAACAAAGCTTTATATTAATTGACACTCTCGTTTCTCTAACTGAGTCACGGATTTATTACGCGTTCGCTGGCTCACAGCTACGATAGTTCAGTTACAAATTGATATAACGACCCTAAGGATAGTACGAATAATATATGAGATGAGGAAGGATTAGATATGAGTAGACTAATATTGGTTGAAGGAATACCGGGTTCAGGTAAAACAACGACATCAAAATTTATACAGCAGATATTAATTGATAATGGTATCGAAGCAAAATCATATCAAGAAGGTGATCTTCATCCAACGGATCTTTCATGGCAATCATTATTATCAAGATCAAAATTTAAAAGTTTATTTGAGTTGAATCCAGATTATTCGAATGTACTGATGGAATCATCAAGCATTGAAGGCGAATTAGTAGTAACAGCATACAATCGCTTAGGATTAAACCATGATACTGAATTATATAAGAGCTTGAGTGAAAATGATATATACACCAAAGATGTAGGATTAAATATATTCAAAGAAGAACATTTAAAAAGATGGAAGAGATTTTCACTGGAATCAAATAATAATAAGACTTATATATTTGAATGTGCTTTGCTACAAAACCATATTACTGAATTAATGCTAAAATATGAAGCTAGTAATGAGAAAATAAAATCTTACTTGTATGATTTTTTTGATGCAATCAAACCAATGTCTCCTATAATAATATATTTAGCGCCACTATCAGTTGAAAAATCAATTAACCATGTAGCTGATGAACGAACAATAAATAAAGACCCAAGAAGATCTCATAATTGGATTGATCGAGTAGTAAAAGAAATATCTGAATCGAATTATGGTAATCATCACAATATTAATGACGTTAATGGATGTATAAAATTTTACGAAGACCGCCAGAAGATTGAACTCGAATTACTGAATCACCTAAACATTAAATGTTTCATCATAAAGCATGACGGTGATGAGTGGGAAGAGGTAAGGTCTAGAATTAGAAAGATAATTACATAAGGTCTTTATAGAAAAATACAAAGTCTAGATGCACTTCAGCTATTTATAATCGATATTGCAAGGAGGAGAAATGCGAAGAATACTTATAGGTATAATCTTATTATCATTTATCATATTTTTTTTAATATCATGTGAAGATGAAACTACTTCATTAAATTATGAAGATTTAGATACAAAAATTTCTTACACTAATATGAAGTCAGTTGAACTTACACCGCCTCTTAAATCAACAAATGAATTTGATTTCGAGGAAGTGAATGAATACTTTGCTGAAACAAGAAGTGTGATTAATCTTCAGAATATCGATATTTCTTGGTCGGGAAATAATGTCTATGTAAGTTTCTATTTTCCTGACACTGTAGAGAAAAATGAGATTGATGCAGTAATGGGCTTTTATTCATCAGTTATTCTTTCTGATAAAGGTGGATATTATAAGGTTCCTCACGAGATCAAAAGTCTAGTAAATACTCCTAGTACAGAGAATCGAATTTTGAGGATTTATATTGATAATACACTTGTGATTAGGTCTAGGCATAAGTTTGATAAAGATAATAGAATTATTGAAAATATATACTTTGAAAACAATTTGATAAAAATCAAACAAAGACATGAGATAACAAATAAAGAAATTGATTTATTAAACTGTTTATCATCAGACAATATTAAGACGTTTGAAATTACTAAAGCTTTAAAACCATTTACAATCTTTGTTGCTGTTGATTTGAAGAAAAAATTAAATCAAGATACTGATCAAGTAATCGAAGAAATAATAGAATCATTTGAGAAAAATATTACTGATGAAACATGTAATCAATTATCAGAAAATGAAATTGATACAATCATCTTTACGTATAATTTAGATGGGAAGATATTAGAAGAGAACAAGTTGAAAGTTGAAAAGAATAATTTGATTTGGAGTACTGACATATGGTAAGTGGTATCAAATACACATAACACTACACCTCAGCAGAGATTTACATGATACTGTTATAAGTAGGTCATTTAAAAAAGAGTACTTAAATGTTATCATAATCCTCCTTTTGGGAGCTATATATAGTATTATGTATTTTATGGAAAGTATTTATGGCGTAATTACTTATCCATCTTGGATATCCCATAGAAATAATACTCTGTGAAGTATGAAACTCATGACAGAATATGCAAAAGACAAACAAAGGAGTTAAATTAATATGGATTATGAAAATTATATGGAGCTATACGAAGCAGTATATTTTTTCAATAGAATTAATTGTTGTGTAGATGATAAATTACCACAACAATTAAGCGAGCAAGAAATTAAAAATTTAGGAATTAATGAAAGCACATATACAGCAATTATGAGAATACTGGTTGTAAACAATATGCTTGATTACGACGGATGTAGTTTTGTGGTGACAAATGAAAACAAAGAAAAACATCAGCATATTCTTGATAACGTAATTAACAAGAATCAAGATATACATTATCCAGAGATGTTTAACAAAGCGGTTAACGAAGGGCAATTCTTTTTTGATAACATTAGTGATTCGGAGTACGAGATTTATTCAAGGTGCGATTTCCCAATGACATTCAAAACAGGTAAAGAGGTCGTTAAACATGTGAATTTAGCGAATAGAAAAGTGTTAGAGTTAGGTGGAAACAGTGGAGGTTTAGGAACCGCTCTTTTAACAGAGAATAAAGATTGTCTCTATACAGTTGTTGACACTAAAATACCATGTATAGTAGGCAATGAATTCAATAGATTACATGAGATGAACATTACATTCATCGAAAACGATATTTTCGACTTGATGTTATCAAGTGAAATATACGACTATATTATAATCATGAATTTGCTGCATGATTTTGATGATGTAAAATGTTTGGATATTTTGCGTAACTGCACAAAACATTGTGGTAGTAATACAAAATTCTTGATAATTGAAGATGTTTTGACAGGTGAATTTGAACCTAAAGAAGTAGTCATGCATGGTTTAAGATTATCCGTTGAATGTAGAGGTGGTAAACAGCGAACCAAAGAAGAATTAGAAAGTTTATTTTCACGTATAAATTATGGAATTGAAAAAACAATAAACCTAAGTAACGTTCACACGATGCTTGTAATGGGATCTCTGTGAAGATTAGATTAGATATATAATAAAAGATGACCACTTAGAATTGACTTTCCAATTTTAGGTGGTTTATTAAGTTAAAAAAGTATATATACTCTTGCAATTGAACCTTCAAACGAGTGGGATATGAAAGCGGATCATCAAAGGCGTATTGTGTTGGAAAACTGTAAATGGAAGGTAGGTTATTCTAGTGCAGCTTGTTATTAATAAAGAATTATTCAAATATGACAATTTCCAATATTTGTTGTAATTTATAGTTATTATACTGTAAAATTATAACTGGAAGAGATGCCCAGTGGGGTGAAAGATTTTGATAACTGTGAACGTCACAAAACATAACCTCTGTCTATCAATAAAGTATCTATAGAAAGGATTACTATGGGAAAGTTAAAGAGAAAAAACATATTCCTGATAAGTACAGTTCGTAATGGATTTTTCCAGTTGATGTTATTTACTCTTATTCCATTTATGGTGTATGTTATTTCACACCGAAGATTGAGTGGTTTTTTTGAGTACATAGGTTTGTATATGCCAAATTCAATGATAAGCTTTCTAATTGTAATCTTATCAATGTTTATCCTTACTATAGGCATTAACAAACTTAGAGATATCATATTGCCTAGTAATTCCATAGAAGAATATGATGATCATTGTATTAGCAGTTCTTTCAGAGAAAACGGTTTTAGTACAGAAACAGTGATAGCCTTACTTTTTACTGCACTAATTACAACTGGTTTGTCTGAAGAAATATTGTTTAGAGGTTTCGTAGCAAAGGGATTGATAAATAGTTTTGGATTTATTATTGGAAACATCATTCAGGCTCTGTTTTTTTCTTCGCTCCATGGTATACCTTTATATCTTAAGAGTAAAAAAGTAAGTATTTCAGTATTTGAGTTCACTCGTGTCTTCATCATAGCATATGCATTTGGATGGTTGATGGTATTTGTTTGTGGAGGTAGTATTTTACCATTATGGATTAGACACGGACTTGGAAATACAATGGGATTTTATAAGAAAGCATTTAAAAGAAAGACAGAAAACACATTAGAAAATGAAGTTGCATAAAGAAATCGTTATTTGACTTTATGAGTATATATACAGAACCTTTATATTATTTTATGAAAATCAAAAATTAATTTAGTGTTAGAGGAGGTCGAAGTGAAAAGACTATTTAATAATATTGGTGTAGGTATCGTAATTTTGATACTAGAATTAATATCGTATAAGGTTTTTGAAGGAGTAGATCTACTATCATTTTTTGCATTATGGGCATTGTTTTTATTTCTTCTTTTGATTAGTAATATATTTAATTTGTTCGGTGGTGTTCAACAAGGTTATCATATTGGCAATATTTCTATACTAAGAGAAATGTCTGAAACCCCCAAAACAAAAAACAGAGTTGGCGGATTCATGAGGAAAGAAAACATTATTTTCTTAGTTTTCATAATCTTAAATATAATTGGTTATTTGCTTAGTAAATAGCTTTGATAATGTAATAATGATTTGGATAAACAGAATTTTTTATAGACATAAATCATTTAACACCCATCTGAGTAAGGTCCTTTGGTGAGTGATTTGATTAGGAAGTGTTATTGAAAAACAAAGACATGTAATCAAACTATTTTGATTTCATTATAAAAGGAGAATTTATGAATATAACAGTTGATTTTGAAGTTGCAGAAAAGATTATTGGTTTGATAAATGATAAAAAGTATATTGATGAAGCTACTTTCGAAGATGAAATGAATGAAATAGAAACCTTAGATAGTATGCAAAAAATGCTGAAATATTATAACGGTCTATTTGATTTTAATACATATAAGGAATTACTTTTTAAAGCATTAAATGATATTGAATATATGAATGATGAAGAAAGACTTAATGATGTATATACCTATTTAAAAAGAGTAATTGAAGATACCGAAAGACTGAATAACAAACTTCGGTTAATGAGAAATTATGATTTTAATAAATTCGAGAAGAAATTAATAGAAAAACTACCCCAAAATACAAATATAGATGTTGATATTTTCTTTGCGTTTGATGCTCTCAATGGAGGGACCATAATTAATGACAGAACAATGATGTTAAATACAATGTTTTGGCCATCTAAAGATGAAAATTTAGAATTAATTGAAGGTATATTGTTACATGAATATCATCATATAGGCTTCTTTTATTGGATGAGAAAATATGAGCAAGATTTTGATAAATATATTGATGCTAAAGGCATGGTACGATATTTGATTATCAGCATTATTGGTGAAGGAGCTGCAACATACTTCTATAATGATGGTGATGACATGTATCCATTGGTACTTGAATCTCATGGTAAAGAGCTAGCAGAAGCCACTAGAAGTGCTATGGGGAATAGAGGTGATAATATTATTGAATATATCCGTGAATTAGAAAAAGATATTAGATATATTATGAATTCTGATGATGATTTTGAAAAGTTGAAAAGTTTGGTTAATAGATATTTTTATAGTAGTACAGGAGAGCCTTTGGATAAATCAATTGGATTTCATATGTGTGAAACGATAGATAAAGAACTCGGTATCGAAAAATTAATTGAGTGTTTTGAAAAACCAAATCTTTTCTTAAATAGATACAATAATGCAAGTGGCGAAAAAAGCGAATTTAAAGTAGCTGAAGATATTGTAGATTTTTTTCAATAAACAGATTAAATTCTAGAACGTCTAACATCCTAAATAAACAACTGCACTGTAGCGCTTGAGGATATCTCAGAAGCGCTACAGTTATTTGGTATATTTTTTTAAAAATGTGACATCCTGTTGACTATTCGTAAAATTTCTTGAAGAACACTCAAGTAATATTCAAATAATTTATATTGAATATATGTTATAAACTCTTTAGAGAATTATTACTCTTTTTTATTTGAGATGTATTCTATAATATTAAAGAGTACAACTATATATTTGTCGAATAAAGAGTAGGAGAATACAAAATGAAAATAGCAACTTACAATGTATGGAATGAAACTAAAGGTATGGGTAATAGATTTGATCAATTGGTTGATGAAATAAATAATGTGAATGCAGATATAATAGGTTTACAAGAAGTTACAACTCACTTTTTCAATAACATTGTAAAGGTAAAAACAAACTATGAGTATTGTGAATTTAGAAAATATGAAGATGAAGACGAGGGCTTGGCAATTTTAAGTAGATACCCACTTGAAGAATGTTTTTTTCTAAATACATCTGAGGCGTATGATTTTAGTAAAGGACTTAATGTTAAGTTCAAAGTCGGAGGGTCAAAGTTTTCATTGATGAATGTTCATTTACCATCAGATTCTGCAAAATTACAAGAAAAACAGATTCTTGCAATAGACAGATATATAAGTACTCAAAAAGATCAAGTGGATTATGTAATTATGATAGGCGACTTCAATGGAGGAATCCATTCGAGTGTACACAGATATTTAGTGGGTGAACAGACAATCAATGGTGATGAACCAAGTACACGATGGGATGAGATGTCGAGTTCATATGCCATTTTAAATGGCTTGCCATTGAATCCAACACTTGATTGTATAAATAATCCTCGCTGGAAAGGTAAGAATTCATTCTATATTCCTTCTGTAATGGATAGAATCTATATCATGGATAATTGGGTTGACAAGACATTACATCTAGTCAGGAATTTTGGAACTGAAGTATCACAAGAAAATAATCTTTGTGCAAGTGATCACTATGGAGTTGTTGCTGAAGTGAGTTTCATGAAGTAAACAGATTAAATGAGATATATAAGAAAGTTAATTGTTATTTAATGTGAAGGAGATATATGATGGAAAAGATAATTAGTGCAGCGTTAAGCGAATGCACAAATATATTATATAACGATAGCCCGAGCTATTCGGGTATTGTTGCAGGTGAATGTAAAGGAGATGTATGGGTTGATAATAAGTTAAATCCAACACTAGCTTTGGTATATTCATTTGCAGTAGGTGGTTTTTCGATTATGGGAGATCCTGATGATACTTCAATTTATGATGATTTCATAAAATTTTTGAGAGAAAAATTATTTGCTGAATTGAAAAGTAATGGAACTAATTACTTTGAATTTTCCGTGGAAAGTAAAAGAGCTGAAGATCGTATCCTAAAGTTATTTTCAAATGAAAGTATAAATCAGGAAGATGAATATTTTTATAGAAAATCTTGGACGAGTGAAATAGGAGCGAGTGATCAATATACCATTACTCAAGTTGACACAGAATTTATTGAACGCTTACAAGCGGGTAAGTATGATAATCCAGAATTTTTAAGTGAAAGATTATTGGAGTCATGGGGTACTTATGAACAGTTTTTTGCTAAAGGTCTAGCATATGTTGTAATACATGAGTCATCAATAATAGCAGTAATTGTTGGTACTGCAAGGTACCAAAATGTAATTCCGGTAGATATAGAGATAAAAGAAGATCATAGGAAAAAAGGACTAGCAACCACATTAACACAATACTTTGTGAATGAGTGTGTCGATAGAGGACTTGTCGTACAATGGGATTGTGTTGATTCAAATATTGCATCTAGGAATACTGTAGAAAAAATAGGATTTAAGCTAATAAAAAAGAGACCAGTTTACTGGTTTGGAATATAGACTAATTTATTGAAACAAATAGTGTTGTTTCTGTTATAGGAATCAGTAATATCAAAGAGTATTTGTAGTCAAAAAGACATTAAAGGAGATGACATGGATTATATTGGAAATATAAACTATTGGGATACCAAGTTTAAATCAAGAGGAGATAAACTTATGCAACCAGATAGTGAATTAACTAAGAATCTTGATTTATTATCAAAAGGCTCAGTATTAGATTTAGCATGTGGTGATGGACGAAATAGTCTGTATCTGTTATCAAAGGGATTTAAGGTAACAGGAGTCGATTTTAGTTCAGAAGCGATTAATCGATTAAACTATTTTGCCAAGATAAGTGAATTTGAAGTAACAGCAGTCCAAGTGGATTTAAACCAAAAGAATTCTTTAGAGTCATTAGGGCAATTTGATAATATAATTGTCAACCATTATAGGTTACCAGAACATCAGATGAAATTAATTTCGGATTATCTAAAAAAAGAGGGGGTACTGTTTGTAACTGGATTTGGACATAAACACAAACCAAATGAAAAGATTATGGAAAGAGATTTAATTATGGAGAGTGACTTTGAGTGTTTAAGTAAGAATATGAAATTGATTCATTACAATGAGTACAATGATGAAAGAGGTTGCTTCGTCACATATATTTATAAAAAACTTTAATGGATTAATGAGTTTGAAGTTTCTATAACTCAATATCTGAGTAGAGATTCACTGAAAATGTGTGAGTATGAATTTCCTATAGTCACTAATAAAAAAAGTGCTAGGATGTATACAAAGAATAGAAGTTATTATATAGATATGTTTAATAGTAAAAATAGTAAAAATATAGAGAAAAGAGGAATTTATGTTTCTTTCCAGTGAGCGCATTGAATTAAGAACAGTTAAACGAGAAGATTTAAAGACATTGAGTATACTTATGGAAAAACGTGATATTACTAAACTAACTGGTGAAGTCCATCCTCGGACTGAAAAAGATTGGGAAAATTTTTACGATCGTACACAATCTATGGATGATCGCATTTGGTTTTTGATTATCGATAAGAAATCAGGGCAAATTATCGGTGAAACAGGATTATTAAGAATTTTCATGCCTTGGCGAACTTCTGATTACTCTTTAGTAATATGGGATAAAGAATATTGGGGTAAAGGATATGGTAAAGAAACATCACAGTTAATGTTAGATTATGCATTTAACGATCTAAATTTAAACAGGTTAGCTATTGGTGTTGTAGGATTTAATCACAATGGGCTCAAATTTTGGAAGAGTATTGGTTTCAAAGAAGAAGGTAAACAAATTGATGGTTATTTCTGTAATGGAGTATACTCTGATTTTATAATGATGTATTTGCTTGAAAAAGATTATAGAAACAGTAACCAAACTATAGGTGTAAGAGGTTAAGCTTACAAACGATTTTAAGCCATTGCAATAAGAGACAAATGTTAGAGATAGAAGATGAATTTCTGGAGGAGTATGTATGAATATCGCAATAACTAAAATGTCTGATAAGGATTATGAGAAGGCATCTAAGTTTTTAAATTTAGAAGATGCAGATGTAGAATTTTTATCAGCTCTTAATGTGAAGAACAATAATTTGTATTCCATCTTTAATGATGATGAATTAGTAGGTATTGCACAAGTTTCGGAAGGCAAAAAAGCTTTTGTATATATTTTCATAGATCCTAACTCTCGTTGTAAAGGTATTGGATCTGAGGTTCTTAATTTATGCGAAACAAAACTAGGGAATGGAGAAACAGAACAAATAGTGACAACGTATAATGTAGATAATGTTGATGCAAAAACTTTTGCAATTAATTTTGGGTATAAACGAAAGTTTTCATCAACTCATATGGAATATACAGGTCGTCATTTTGATATTCCTGAATTACCTATTAGAGGTTATTGTGACAAGGATTATAAATCAGCACACGAGATGTATGCAATAGCCTTTCATGAGATGCGTGTTAGTGTTGGTGATTTTCCCGAATCAATTATTCAACAACCTAGCGACAAGATGCGTGAGTATTGGAAAAAGACAGCAGGTGAGCGGTTGATATATGTTCAAGATGAAGAAATAGTTGGATATGCCCATAGTGTAGGGAATGAAATTAGTAGCGTATCGGTAAAATCAACAACTCAAGGTCGGGGGATTGGCCGTAATTTCATGAAGTATCTATGTAATAAAATACTTTCTGATGGCAACCAGTCGGTTGCCCTTTCATGTGTAGTAGGAAATGGTGCGAAAAAGCTATATAAAAGTTTAGGATTTAAAGAATTATATACCGCTGATTATTCAACAAAATCTACTTGCCATAGGGATAATTAAAAAAAGATAGAAACATCAACATGTCCTTTCTATCATGGGCATACGGCTCACCACTATATGCTACTGTAATGCTTCTGGTCAGCTCAGAACATCAAGAATGATTGATAATTTTGGTATAGATAATTCAGATTATTGAGAAGAAGATTACTTATATCAACAAAAAATTTCAAAGGAGATAATATGAAATGGTGTGAAGATTGTAAATGTGAATTCGAAGATTATGTTGAAATATGTTCAGATTGTGGTAAAGCTTTAATTCAATATGAAGAAGAATTAGAAGAAAAAATGGAATACGAGTATGAAGATTACGTATTCTTGACAAAGTGTTCAACTAATAATGAGGCAAATTTACTTCTATCCTTACTAGAATCCCATGGAATAATAGCAGATCTGAGATATGAGGGTAGTGGTTCATATTTGAATATCGTTTATGGTGTGAATTATCAAGGTGTTGATGTATTAGTGATTCCCAAAAATCTAGACGAGGCAAAAAATATCCTAAATGAATTCGAGTATAGTTATATTAATCCGTCAGATGAGTACGAGAGCAAAGCTTTAAAAAAATATAAAAGGAATAAGAAAATTATTGCTTATTTTATAATATTAAGTTTGATAGGTAATTTACTCATATTTAAATTGTTTGAACTATTTAGATTCTAAAATTAAGAATCAAATGATGACATCACATAACACTGCATCTGTTCAAGGGCTATTTAGTGTTAGGATTAGTTAGTTATAGTGATAACACCCGATGCATTTTAGTTACATGGAATTCAATCATAAAGGAATATGTTGTAAGGAGTAAAATGATGTTGATAAAAGAAAAATTATTAAAAATTTCTAGTATTGTAAGCGCTATATTAAGTCCAATTCTTTTGACTTTATACTACTTATTATTTTATGTTCCGTTGACTAGAGGAACAGGCTCTCTACTGGGGTATGCAATAGGATTTGAACTTCTATTGGTCCTTATATTCATATTCGTATGTACACTCCCATTATCATGCGGGCTACTTCTATATATTGATTACTATACAGATATTATTTATCCAAAAGAAAGGATGTCTGTAACCCTAGTAAAAAAATATAAAAAATATTTTAGTTCCATAAGTCTTCAAGGAGGATTAGGGAGTAATAAATATAGATATTGGTTTGATTTTCAAGATGAGGAAGGTAATATGTACAGCTTCTATGGTTCTACAAATGAATATGAATGTTTAATTGAAGGTTCGAAAATTCAAATTCACGTTAAGGGACCAATGATAAAAGAAATTTCTTTGATTGAGGAGCATAATTGAACATCGTATAACATTACATCCCAGATGTGCTCAGTTACATGTATTACTATACATATATAATAAGTTAGTCAGGCATTATTTTGAGAGTCAGTTCAAATAATGTTTTTTTAGTTTACAATCTGAACCTTCTTCTGGATAGTGCTAATGATCTATAGATATACAAGGATAAATATAAACATACTATTAACAATTAAAAAGAAAAGAAGAAATATACCATGATTTGTATTCTTCAAAATGATTATTGTATATAATTAAATTGGAAATACTTACATAAGTTAAAATAAAAGACCATCATATAACACTACATCTAAATAGAGGTATGAGTCTATCTTATTAGGAGCATTTACATGTCCTCACGATCTTGGACAAACTCGTTTCATCACTGGTCGGAGACAATGTCTCCTGCTCGTGTATGCAGCCAAACTGGTCGGAGACAATGTCTCCTGCTCGTTATGCGTAATCTATTATATTTTAGAAAGAAGGTAATTGATGAGAAAAGCCATGTTTTTTGATCTACAAGGTACATTAGGCGGAGAATTCTTGGGAGATATTAGAGAGTTTAAGTTTTATCCTTATTCAATAGAAGCACTAAAAACAGCCAAAGATAATGGCTTTTTAGTTTTTATCATTACTAATCAAAGTCGGATAGCTAAAGGATTCTTTTCTTTAGAAGAGTATAAAGAACATGAAGATAGATTAATCAATGAAATGAGTAATGAAGGATTAAAAATTGATGGTTTCTATTGTTGCCCACATGATAAAGACCAATGCGAATGTAAAAAACCAAAACCTGGAATGATTGAAGCTGTATTACAAGAAAATAGTATAGATATAAAAAATAGTTTTGTTATTGGTGATTTAGGAAGTAGTGATATGCAATTGGCTAAAAATATTGGCAGTAAAAGTATTTTAGTGCTTACTGGTGGTGGGTATGGAAGTTTAGGTGATTACAGAAACACTTGGGAAAATGTTGAACCAACATATATAGCTAATAATGTGGAAGATGGCGTTAAGATGGTAATAAAGGATGAGTTATAATATGAGATTATTGTACGGAACAACAAATCCAGGGAAGTTAAATTCTATGAGGAGTATTTTGAAACCTATAGGGATAGATGTAATTGGACTAAATGAAATGAATAAAGAATTACCCTATGTTGCTGAAGATGGAAAAGAGCCAGTGGATAATGCAAGACAAAAGTCGTTAGCTTATTACAAGACCTTTGGCATTCCTGTATTCTCATTAGATAGTGGTTTGTATTATATAGATGAACCAGATTTAAATCAGCCAGGGACATATGTCAGAAGGTATACAGGCATAGATATGAATGATGATCAATTATTAGATCACTATAAAGAAGTTGCTCGATCGAATGGTGGCACTATAAAGGTTCAGTATATCAATGGCTTGTCATTAGTTGTTGATGAAAACACAATACATGAATACCAAGGAGAAGGTATAAGTTATAAACCTTTCCTACTGACAAATAAGTCGCATAAAAAATTTGTACCGGGATTTCCTTTAGATTCAATATCTGTAGAACTTGAGTCAGGAAAATATTTTTATGATATTGAAGGTAGTAGCAATGATGATTTGAAACGAACCAAAGCATTACAATCATTCTTTATAAAAAATCTTGGATTATTAAATATAAAATAAACAAAAGGTTACAACGCAACGTTACACCTGAGCTAGATCCATATTGAGTTTTTAAAATATTGTTAATCAATTTCTTATTACAGACCTTATTTGGAGGGAAAATGAATATTAATGAAATAAATGGTTTTGATGACTTCACTAACGAAATGTATAAAATAGGATTTTGTTTAAGTGGCAATAATGGTGAAGGAGTCTTCTCGTTAGAAAAATATTATAGTGAGGAAATTGAATATCACACAGGGAATTTAGAGTTAGATCCTTGGGAATGGAGACATAGAGCGGTAGAAGAAACCGATGATATTTTCTATGGGAAGGTTTTTTATAATAAATCAGGTTGGATTACAAGAGAATGGTTATCTGATTTTATTAATGTTAGAAGAAGGGGGAATAACATTGATGAATTATACTCTGACGGTTTAATATCCCAATTGGATAAATCCATTTATGAGTATATTCAAGATCGAAAAAAAGTATCTTTAATAGATATACTGAGTAATTTTGGTAGAGAGAACAAGAGTAAAATAGTAAAAAGTTTAACCAATTTACAGATGAAGATATTAATAACAATGTGCGGTGAAATGCGAAAAATATCTAAACATG
>Ga0209379_10000317_pt1 | contig 45093 bp, 35 predicted proteins | sample tdDd001_FD_187124 | JGI IMG/M metagenome (GOLD analysis project Ga0209379, IMG submission 187124) | Marine sediment microbial communities from the Atlantic coast under amendment with organic carbon and nitrate - tdDd00.1 (SPAdes)... | ecosystem: Environmental > Aquatic > Marine > Coastal >... | reverse complement strand
AAGCAATGGAACGTTGGCCAATTGATATGTTTAAGGCCCTTCTTCCAAGAATATTCATGATCATTGAGGAAATTAATGAACGTTTCTGTAGAGACCTATGGGAATGGAAATATAATGGAAATCTTGATTCAATAAGGGAGATTGCAATAATTGCAGAAGGCGAAGTGCGTATGGCCAACCTGGCCATTGTAGGGTCCCACTCCATTAATGGTGTTGCACATCTTCACACAGAAATTCTTAAGAATAAAGAGCTAAAACCCTTTTATGATTTGTATCCTCATCGTTTTAATAATAAAACAAATGGCATTACACATAGAAGGTGGTTAGTAAACTGCAACCCTGGATTAACAGATCTACTCAGTAATACCATAGGAAATGATTTTGTTAATCAGCCTATCAAACTTAGAAACGTTCTAAAATATGCTGAAGACAAGTCATTCCAAGAGAAAGTCATGCAGGTTAAGTTAGAGAATAAAAAGAAGTTAGCTGAGATTATATATGAGCGTAATGGAATCAAGGTGAATCCAAAATCTATATTCGATATTCAGGTAAAGCGTCTTCATGAGTATAAAAGACAAATCTTAAATGTTCTACACATTATGCACCTTTATAATCGATTACTTGAAGATCCTAATTTGGACATTCCACCGAGAACATTTATATTTGGTGCCAAAGCAGCTCCAGCTTATTATATAGCTAAACAAACGATTAAACTCATAAACACGGTTGCGGATAAAGTGAACAACGATCCAAGGATTAAAGACAAACTTAAAGTAGTTTTTATGGAGAACTACAGTGTTTCTCTGGCGGAACTTTTAATTCCAGCTGCGGATGTAAGTGAGCAAATATCAACCACTACTAAAGAAGCATCAGGTACAGGAAACATGAAGTTTATGATGAATGGTGCTGTAACTATCGCGACTCTAGATGGTGCAAATGTAGAAATACTCAATGAGGTTGGGGAAGACAATATTGTCATTTTTGGTCTAACTGAACCGGAGGTTTATGAATACTACGAAGATGGATCGTATAATTCACTCGAAATCTATAATTCAGATCTGAGAATTAAACGGGTTATTGACCAGTTGACCAATGGATTTTTAGATGTTTCTGATGAGGAGTTTAGAATCTTAAGAGATGGACTTTTACAACACAATGACGAGTACTTTGTCCTTAAAGATTTTGACTCCTACGCAGCAGCCCATGAACGTATCAATAGATATTATCGAAATAGAGAGTTATGGGCTAAAATGAGTATTATAAACATTGGTTGTTCTGGTGTGTTCTCAAGTGATAGAACCATTATGGAGTATGCATCAGGTATTTGGGATACCCCTATGCGACCATAAAAGAGTTACACTGGCAGGTGATTAAATGAAACAAATATTAAAGGCTCCCAAGTCCGTTCTAGAGACGAATGACTTCGGTGTTACAATAAGTGAAACAGGCGTCCAAATCAAAGTTTGGGCGCCTTGCGCTATTCGGGCACGTGTTGCGATCTATAATGAAGGGGACGACCTCTTTAGAAACGAGATTCCTATGGAGTCTATAGGTGATGGTATCTTTAACTTGAATTTGCCTTTGTCTTACAAGAATAAGTACTATACGTATATAATTACTTCTGCTGAAACAGATTATGAAGTTGTAGACCCATATGCGGTTGCAGCTGGCCCCAACTCGGAAAAAGCTATGATTATAGACTTAGAAGACACAAATCCTACAGGTTGGCATAGTCATGATCAGCCACATGCTGTTAAAGCACACGAAGCCCTAGTGTATGAACTGCATGTTAGAGACTTTTCTTCAGATCCCAATTCGGGTATGTATAACAAAGGTAAGTATTTAGCTTTCACTGAGAAAAACACTTCATTTAATGGATTAAAAACGGGAATTGACCACCTGAAAGAACTTGGAATTACCCATGTTCATTTGCTTCCAGTATATGATTTTTCATCTATTGATGAGTTGGACGCTTCAGCCTACAATTGGGGATATGACCCAGAACTTTTTAATGTTCCTGAAGGGTCCTACTCTACCAATCCCTTAGAGGGTCATGTACGAATTCAAGAATTAAAATTATGTATCATGGCTTTACATGAAGCGGGTATTAGGGTTGTTTTAGACATGGTATATAACCATACTTATGCATCGAGCCATTCAAATTTCAATCGTTTAGCACCTGGGTATTTTTATAGACATACTTCAGATGGTAGTTTTTCTAATGGTTCTGGATGTGGTAATGAGCTAGCAACCGAACGTTCTTTAGTTCGCAAGTTCATTATTGATTCCCTTTTATTCTGGCTCAAAGAATACAAGGTGGATGGATTCAGATTTGATTTAATGGCACTTTATGATGTAGAAACGGTACAAGAAATTTCTCGTGTACTTCATGAAAATAAACCGGACATACTACTTTACGGCGAACCTTGGATTGGTTGGGAAAGTGTACTTCCTGAGACAAGGCGATTTGTAAAAACCAAACAAGCAGGTCTCAAAATTGCCTTATTTAATGATGATTTTAGGAATGCCATAAAAGGAGATAATGATGGACATGAGTCGGGATTTGTTATGGGGCTCACATCTACACTGCAATGGGTTCAGTTAGGAATCGCAGCAAGTACGGAGTTATCAGGTGGGCGAAAAGGTTTCGCTGAAAAAGCAGAAGAGGTTGTTAACTATGTGAGTGCGCATGACAACTTAGTATTATGGGATAAAATTGACAAGGTATGCCCAAGTGACACAATTGAAGATAAAATCAGGATGCATAGGCTAGCTTTAGCTATTGTTTTGACATCCTTTGGAGTCGCTTTCATCCAGTCTGGAACTGAGTTTTTAAGAAGTAAAAAAGGACATGAAAACAGTTATAATGCAGGTGATGAAATTAATAAAATTGATTGGATATCTAAGTCAAAGCACTTTAATCACTTTACGTATATTAAGAATTTGATTACCTTTAGACGGTTTTCTGGTTTTTTTAAATGGAATGCTTATCAAGAAATTAAAAACAATGTATCATTTCTGGATACACCAGAAGGAATTATTGGATATGAAATCTTAAATGACAATGAAGACAGATGTATAGTATTACACAATGGTACACGTCATCGTAAACCTGTGCAATTGCCTGAAGGAAAATTTTACTTAGTAGCTAATGAAGTGAAAGTTGACTTGAACTCGAGTAAAATGTTCTCAACATTTGGTGAAAGACCTGTACATATTGAAGGGTTTACAACTATGATTCTGACGGACTTAGACCTTAAAAGTATTGACGCATTCTTAAATTAAATCAATTTACTAAAACACTATGTAGAACTTTTGCATAGTGTTTTCAAATATATACGGGGAGCTTTTGTGTAATGCTACAAAGAATAAGGGAAAGCGGGTGGGTACTTTTGTTCAGGTGTATAATATATTAGAATGGAGGGATTTCCATGAGTATATCAAATGCGATGGACAATTATAAAGATGCTGTTTCCAAAGGTAAACGTGCATATCAACATAGAAAAACAAGGGGCCAGGCTGGTCACTTACCTTCACTTGAAGGCCTGTTAAAAGACTTAGAAATCGTTTCAACCGTCCCTTTAGGACATTTAGAAATACCTTTGAACAAGGTCGTGGGTACATATACGGAAGCAAGAAGAACAGCTTTTGCCCACAATTTCATGCCTGTGGGTACGGCACAGTCTGATTTTAAAGATAAGTGGACTGCCTTATGTAGTGCTCATTTAGAAGAAGGCATTCGTGATCCCATAAAAGTCTATGAGTTTATGAACTGGTTTTATGTTCTTGAAGGAAATAAAAGGGTCAGCGTTTTGAAGTATTTTGATGCTTGGTCAGTACAAGCTGAAGTTATACGTTTGGTTCCTAAACGAGACGAAGAAGATATTCAGAATACAGTTTATTATGAGTTTCTTGAGTTTTTTAAAGAAACAGGGTTAATCTCTATTTGGTTTTCCAAACCTGGACGATTTAAGAGGCTACTTAGATACTTAGGGGACTATACGCCCAAAACATCAGTTGGAAGAAGTAAGTATCAGCATTTTGAACATTTTGTATATTATCCGTTTAGAAGGATTTATCATGACTTGGGTGGAGGGGAGCTGGATGTAACTACTGGGGATGCTTTTATACTTTATGCTAAGTTGTACGGCATACCAGAGCAAATTTATGAATATGAGTTGCAATCCCCTTTAAAACAGCTTATACAAGAGCTTAAAACCTATGATCACCCTGAAAAAGCAGGGATATCTATGGATGAAAGTGAAGAGTCAACAGGTGTATTAGACACTTTATCTAGCATAATTGCTAAACCCAAAGTCTTACGTGTGGCATTTATTTATGCAAGAGACGTAGAAAGTTCAGGTTGGACATACTCCCATGAACTGGGGAGGAAACATGTTCAGAGTTACTTTAAGGAACGAATAGAGACACACAGTTTTTCCAATATACCTGAAGCTGAAGGTGCATATGAAGCCATAAAGAAAATAGCAAATGAAAATTTTGATGTAATCTTTACGACCAGTGAAGTGTTTGTTAAACCAACACTGCGCTGTGCACTTGAACATCCCAATATTCTATTCTTTAACTGCTCAGGAAACAAACCTTACTTACATTTATCAAATTACTTTGGAAGAACCTATGAACCAAGGTTTTTGTCAGGTATGATTGCTGGCAGTTTGACACAATCTGATTTACTTGGATATACCGCAACATCTCCTGAGCCGGAAGTTATTGCAGGTATTAATGCATTTACACTGGGTGCCAGAATGGTTAATCCAAGAGTGAAGGTAATGGTGGCGTGGACAGAAAGATGGAATAATCCTAAACATGCAATGGATGTTGGAAAACTTCTTATTGATAAAGGAGCGGACATTGTAAACAACAAGAATACCAGTCTTTCAAGGGAAGATACCTGGTCTTTTGGAATCTACTCTATGTTGTGTAAGATTGACCCAAAGACTGGTGAAGCTAAGGAGTATCTGGCTTCTCCAATTTGGAAGTGGGGAACCTATTATGAGAAGATCCTGAATAATGTTTTAAATGGAACATATAAAACAGTAACAAACATTTTTAATAACAACCCTAAACTTTTGAATTTTTGGTGGGGGATGGCTTCAGGTGTTATAGATTTATACGCTTCTAAAACATTTGTGCCAGAAGAAACACTTAAGTTGGTAAACTTAATGCGCCATTTAATCATTCGAGGGACCTTCCATCCATTTAAAGGGCCAATTTACGACCAAGAAGGTGTTTTAAGAATAGAAAATGAAGTTATATTAGACCCTGATAAAATTCTTAAGATGGATTGGTTTGTAAAAGGTGTTGAACTAATAGACTCAGAGATAGACGTGTCAAAAGATGAAGTGAAGTAAATTGTTTGTTGATATGAAGTGAACAACCCTAGGGATAAGTTTCCTAGGGTTGTTTTGTGTTTGCGTGTTTCTTTTTACTATTAGATCTTTTGATTGAAAAACAAAAGCTGACTTAAGCAGCCAGCTAAAATAGGTTGTACATATTAGACCATACATTATGGAGGAGGAGATCTTGACGATCTGGGTCTTATATATCGATTATATGGTATTCATGAGCGTTCACAATAAGGGTTGGTCCATATTGAATGGAACGTTCATTTTTTTGTCCGTAATTTAGATGTTGGTGTCCATGAAAATGATAAGTTGGTTTCCACTCATCTAATATGTTTCGAAGAGTTTTAAAGCCAATATGGGCAAAATCCTCTCCATCCCCAAGTTCATAAGCTGGAGAGTGGGTGACAAGGATGTCGACACCACCGGATTTTTTGATTTTCTTATATAGTTTCTTATATCGCTTTTGCATTTCCTTTTCGGAATACTGGAAGACACCCCCTCGATACTCTGGAGAGCCACCGAGTCCAAGAATTCTAACTCCCTTGTGTTCAAGTAAAGTGTCATCAATAGAGTCACAACCAAGGGGAGGTGACTTCTCATAACGCTCATCATGATTCCCGTGGACGTAATAAACAGGTACTGCCAACATGGTGACTAAAAACTGTAGGTAAGATGCTTTTAAATCACCACATGATATAACCAGTTCTATGTCTTTAAATTTTTCTTTATTAAAATGGTCCCAAATATATCTAGACTCTGTATCAGATACGAGTAGTATTTTCATTTTTTATCACCTTAACCTCTTATCTGTTATGATATATTTTAGGTCGTGTGCTTTCAATAGAGGTTGTGTTTATTTGTCAATATCCACAAAAGAGGGTGTCTTTTTTATAATAATAAGGTAGAGACCAAGTATCTTAGATAAAAATTTTTATCTTCGACATTATTTGACATTTTTCCTGTTGCATTAAGTATTATAAAAATTTAAAATATAAGAACGTGCGAATATCAAACTATACAGTGCGTGAACTAAGTGAGATCAGAGCAGTTGAGAAAAGTGATACGGGGGACAAATGAATAATTTAAAGATGAAAGACAGGATTTGGTTCAGGATTGCCATTCCAGTAATGATTGGAATTACAGTCTTAGTCGGTGCGTTAATGGCCATTATGTATTACTCTAGTTATACCATGATGGAGGAAAATGCGGTCACACTTTCTAAAAAAGTATATGACAGTGTGAGCTCATATGCATTGGAAGATGAATTTAACTCTTATAATGAAGAAGCCGACATGGAGGGAGAGTCTTATCAAGATTTAGTATTTTACTTGAATGCAATTAAAACGAGCTCTAATATAAAGTATATTTATATATCCAAAAAATTAGATGATGGTTCCATTGTTTACTTAGCAGATGGTTACCCATATGGAGATGAAGAGGGCGTAGTAATTGGTGAAGAAGTTGAAGTAGATTACCATGATGTATATAACCAAGTTTATGCGTCAAGTGCTCCTATACTGGGACTCTTCGAGGACAGTGAATGGGGCAGATTAATGACAAATTACTATCCTTTATACGATAGTAATAATGAGGTTTATGCAGTTTTAGGTGTTGACTACAACATTCAACATGAATTAGATATCATGAGAGCTGCCATGTTAGAGGCCGCTATAATTGCTGTAGTTTTAGTACTTATAATTGAAGTCATTATAGTATTGATTTCTAAGAGTTTAGTTCAGCCAATATCAAAAATTACTACTGTTGCTAGATCAGTAGCTGATTACGATTTAACTGTGGATGTTGATGGTAAGTACTATGGGGAACTCAATTTACTTCGAGATAGCTTTAAAGATATGTTAAGTAATAATAAGTCTATGATCTCGAGTTTGCAGTCCAGTATTGGTAATTTAAATGCAACGTATTCTGAGGTTCAAGCATCTAGTCACTCCATGGCAGAAATGGCAGAAGAGTCGTCTGTGACACTGAATGAAGTGAGTGGTAACATTGCCAACCAAGCTACATCGATGGTATCTGTTACAGGGTTGACTGACGAACTGAATAATGAAATTAATTTGATTCTTGAAAAGCTGAAAGACACTGTACAGTCTGCTAACGAGCTACAAACGGCAAATGAAAGCTCAGGTGACAACATGAGCATCATGTCCGAAAGACTGGAAGAGACGTCTACTGGCTTCTCAGAAATAAACAGGAAGATGGAACAACTCTCAGAGATGTCTGTTAATGTTGTTAGAATTATAGAAACCATTAGAAATATCGCTGATCAGACCAATCTACTAGCTCTAAATGCATCCATTGAAGCAGCAAGGGCAGGAGAGCAAGGTCGTGGATTTGCAGTGGTTGCAGATGAAATTCGTCAGTTAGCTGAAGAATCTAGAGAAGCTGCAACAGAAATTGATAAGATTATTTCAGAAGTTACAGATGGTATTCGATTATCCAATGAAATCACAACGTCAAACTCTGTTATTATCGATCAAGCTGAAGAGCAACTTAAAAACACAATGGAGTCATATAAACTGTCTAATGTGAATGTTGAAAATGTATTAGACCAAGTTCAAGGGCTAACAGAAGGTATGAATACTGTAGACGGACTTAAAGCAAGAGTGGTTTCACATATATCTAATGTTTCTCAAGTCGGTATGACCAATGCAAGTATGATTCAGCAGGTAAGTGCTGCATCTGAAGAGCAAACTGCAAATACTGAAGAAATTGTTGCTTCAATTGATCAGGTTAATCATGCGATTGAGACCTTGGAACAAGCGATTCGTGTATTTAAAGTAGAAAAGTAAGAGTTTGTGGAACAATAGTATAGTATTAAAGAAACTATAATCATTTTAGGTACAAAAAAGGTGGATCAGTTGATCCACCTTTGATTATTTACACAAGTATAACTTACAAACGAATAAAAATATCCATTTGACTGTGAATAGATTAGACCTAAAACCTTATAGGAATAAATCTCTTTCGCCAGCTTCGATCTTTTTAAGGTTATCCAATGTTAGAGCCTTAATCTTTTCGTTTTCAATATTTTCTGCTTCAACATAAATTGTTGACTTACCTTTTTCAAGCAGTTCAGCATCTCCGTAATCACAGATGAACTCCATTAAAGTCATAAGTGCATTTGGGTTACAAACGTTGCCAATCTGACCTGACTTAGCAAGTTGCATGAATCGGTCACCAGTACGACCTGAACGGTAACATGCTGTACAGTAACTTGGAATATATCCGTCATTTACAAGTGCCTTAACAACTTCCAGAGGTGTTCTTTCATCTTCAGTTTTAAACTGGTCAATATGGCGGCCAATTTCTTCTGCTTCTTTATAGCCACCCACGCCTGTACATGAGCCAGCACTTACCTGTGAAACTCCGTAATCAATAACTTCATTTCTAATTGCAATCGACTCACGTGTTGACAGAATTATACCTGTAAATGGTACTGCAAGACGGATAACTGCAACGATTTTCTTAAATGTTTCATCGTCAACTAGATGAGGGTATTGCTCTAATGACATACCTTCAGCCTTCTTTAGTCTAGGAACAGAAATCGTATGGAAGCCAACACCCCACTCTTTTTCAAGATGGTCATTGTGTAACATTAAACCAAGGATCTCAAATTTAAAATCATGTAAACCGAATAGTACACCGCCACCAACATCATCAATACCAGCTTCTTGGGCGCGGTCAAAAGCTGTTAAGTGGTAATCATAGTTTGATTTAGGACCTTTTGTATGATTGTTTTCATAACTTGGCTTGTGGTATGTTTCTTGGAATAGGATGTAAGTGCCAATCCCTTTATCCTGAAGCATCTTGTACTCTTCAACAGTAGTAGCTGCAATGTTTACATTAATACGACGAATGTTACCTTGTGCTTCTGAAGTGTTGTAAATAGTATCAATAGATTCTAGGACGTAGTCGATTGGGCAGTTTTTAGGATCTTCGCCAGCTTCAAGTGCGATTCTTTTGTGTCCCATACGTTCAAGGATTTTAACTTCTGTTTGGATTTCTTCCATTGTAAGTCTACGACGGCACATGTCATTTGTATGTTGGAAACCACAGTAACTACACATATTAACACAGTGGTTACTGACATAAAGTGGTGCAAACATCACAACTCGATTGCCGTAAATTTTATTTTTTATGGTACCAGCTGTTTTGTAAATCAGTTTTAATAGTTCGGGATCTTCAACATGTACAAGTTTTGCCACTTCTTCATGGGACAGACCTTCCATGTTTTCAGCTTTATTACAGATGGCAACTATTTCATCGTGGGAAGGTGCTGTGTTGTTTTCAATTAGGTTTTCAATATATTGATGATCGATAAATAAAGACATATTAGGCCCTCCATTCGTAGTGGTCCCCACGGGACATGTTTACCTTGTAACCAGTAGAATTAATCCGGCGTTCAATACAAGAACGACAGTGTGCTGCTTCATCTCCCGTACAGATTTTATCTTTGTACAGTTCATACTTCTCTCTTACGTTCGTAGGAGACAAGTTAGGCATTACAACATTGGCACCGGCCTTCAAAGCCTTTTCACGACCGAGAGGATCAAGTGTACCAAGTGCAGTAGTAGAAGGTAGCAGTGTGTGTGGCACAATAAGTCGAGTTAAAGCCACCATAATAAGAGTCTTTTCTACGGTTCCACCTGTGTTACCGCCAAGTGGTGTGTCTTCATGTGGTATAAATGGACCAATACCAATCATATGAGGGTTTAAGTCGTATAAAAACAGTAAATCTTCAGCTAGATGTTCATTTTCCTGACCTGGAAGACCCACCATAAATCCGGCGCCAACTTGGAAACCAAGCTCTTTCAGGTCGTTCAGACATCTATGTCTATTTTCATAACTCATATGAGGATGAATTTTTTCGTAAATTTCTTTGTTTGCTGTTTCGTGACGTAGTAAATAACGGTCAACCCCAGCAGCTTTCATTGCCTCGAAACTTTCACGTGAACGTTCACCAAGCGACAAGGTTACAGCAGCATCAGGGTATTCGTTTTTAATACGTGTAATCAGTGCAATGACTTTTTCGTCTGTATAATGTGAATCCTCGCCACCTTGTAGTACAAAGGTTCTGTATCCTAGGCGATAACCTTCTTTACAACAATCAAGAACTTGGTCGTCACTGAGTCTGTACCTGTCAACATTTGTATTTGCACTGCGTATACCACAGTAGGTACAGCTTTGTTTACAGTGATTAGTGAACTCAATAAGACCTCTCATATATACGTCATCTGCATAATATTTTTCACGTAATGATCTTGCATGTGAAAAGAGTTCTTCTTTAAGTTCTCCACCTCTATCTTGGTCAAGTGCATTTAGAATTGAAATTAAATCTTCCTTATTAAGGACCTCTCCACCAGCAAGTTTGTTTAGTAGTTCATTAGCCATAGTCGTCTTCCTTTCATTGACTTTGTAACAAGATATTTAACTCTTGTTGCATTTGTACAATAAAAAAACCTCCATCTGAAATGGAGGGATGTTTGCATTACAAAAAACGGCACGGCCGTATGTATCAACATCCTCCAGGATCAGATTTCTCTTTTCCATAAGGGGTTAACAATAAATTTTTCGAGTCAATCTCACAAACAAGATACATAATTACTACGAATCTCATAAGAAAGGTTGATTTGTGAAAAGAATATCAAAATGGTGCACAAAAGTCAATAGAATAAGTTGTTAACAATTGTGTACATTTCCGTAGCCAAGCAATGTATGAAAAAGGTATGATTATTAATAGAAGAAATAATGGAGGGATTCAAATGCTTAAATCAAATATCAAAAATGGTGAAATACTTAAACGACTAGCACTCATGGGTGAGGGAGATGCACTTACTATAGTAGGCCACAGGTTTGCTCTGCCTGAAAATGTAGATGTAATTGACGTGTCAATAGCGGAAGATCTTCCAACGATTGAGCAAGTGACTGAAATAATAACAAAGGATATGATATTTTCAGAGATAACTTTACCTCATGAAATGGATGAGGATGCTAAAGAACTTATAAAAGGAAAAGTCGATTCAATGAAACTAAATGAACTGACAATTAGACAAGTTCAGGTTGTTGCTAAAAATACACGGTTTGTAATCCGAACTGGTGATGGAAAACAAGCAGGGGCTCTGGTATTGAGAATTTGATTGTTAACCAATGTGAAAAGTTAAGTTGACAAAAGGCTTTACATCCTGTATTGTGAACGAGTAAAGTGATTTATTCGAATTTATACAATATAAGAGGTGAATTATGAGACAAAGTAATACAAAGAAACTTGTTATAATTGCACTGTTTGCTGCGATTATTTGTGTGTCTTCTTACATTAGTATTCCATTGCCATTTAGTCCGGTTCCATTAACGTTACAAACTTTTGCGATTATGTTGGCTGGGTTAATATTGTTACCACTTGAAGCAGCTGCAAGTGTTGGTGTCTTTTTACTCATAGGCATTATTGGTGTACCTGTATTCTCTGGTGGCAGTGCAGGCATCGGTGTTGTACTTGGACCTACAGGGGGCTACCTTGTTGGATTCTTAGTAGGTGCAATTGTAATCAGCTTATTAAAAGGTGAAAAGGTATCTTTCATGCGTATGTTAATTGCTACGACGGTTGGTGGCGTAGTGGTTGTTTATGCGATTGGTGTTCCGTGGTTAGCAAATGCTACAGGTATGGACTTAGGAAAAGCCTTTACAGTTGGTGCGGTTCCATTCCTAATTGGAGATGCTATTAAAGTCTTTGTTGCAGTGAGTGCAGCAACAACATTAAGAAAACAACTAAAACACATTCTATAATGAGTAATATGCTGTATGTAATTTTCAATTTGTGATTTAAAAAGTTATTATAAACCAAAACCTGGGCTTGCCCAGGTTTTTTTATTGTATAAATGCAATTAAATGCGCTTTGAAGAGGAAGGACATGTTCTTATTTTTAAAGTCTCACAAAGAATGATTTAAGATGTAAAACAAGGGGGCGTTTTGAATGAATACAAGGATTATTTTGAGACTTTTTTGTTCGAAATGAAATGCTTTTATAGTGTTATAATATATGCATAGGTGGTGATTTAAGATATGCTTGATACACACGCAAGAAAATGGGTTGAACCAGCTATTAAAAATGGCGCTAGAATTTTTCATAAATTGGGATTCAGTGCAAACCATGTTACACTGCTCAGTTTTATACTCGGTATGAGTACATCTGCATTTATTGTAGTTGGAATGCCATTACCTGCTATAAGTTTATTGTGGTTTTCAGGGTATTTAGATGCTGTTGATGGATCTCTTGCAAGAAATTATGGAAAGCCGTCTGCTGTAGGAACACTCATGGATATTACTTTTGATAGGGTGGTCGAACTGGGGATGATTCTATCACTGGGGTATATACATGTGAATGCTAGAATGGGACTATTATTTCTAGCTTGTTCAATTATTTTTTCAATGACAGTCTTCTTAACTGTTGGAGCTATGGCTAACCAAAAGGGGAAGAAATCATTTTATTATCAAGCGGGTGTAATGGAACGTACAGAGGGGTTTGTTGGATTCTCTCTCATGATTGTTTTCCCTCAACACGTAGCCATTATTGCAATGGTTGTAGCAGGACTGATAACATTCACTGGACTTCAGAGGTTCAATGAAGCAAGGAAAATACTTTAAGAATAGGTGAGATTATGAGACCAGAATTAATTGTCATGTTAGCGTACTTCGGTTTTGGAGCTTGGATGTATACATTTGGTTTGAAAGGAAAACGTGGAGAGTATAAAAGCGAAAACGCTCATGTAATCTCCGTATTTCCAACTAAAAATACGGATAAAGAAGCTTATAACAGCTACTATGCAGCTTTTCACAACCGTTTGATGATCGCATCCATTGCCATGGGTATATTGTGTGCCGTGGTTGGGCGCTTACTTCCAATCATTTTTCTGAGTTTATTTTTCTTCGCTGTTCTTAATATCTATAAAGTTAAAACTGAAGAAACATTAACACTTTTATGTGAAGGTAGAAAGGTTTAATTTATGGAATACGTCATCTTAGTAGACGATAAAGATAATGAAATTGGTCAAATGGAAAAGATGGATGCCCACTATAAAGGTGCATTACATAGGGCTTTTTCAGTATTTTTACATGATGGAAATGGAAATGTGCTTTTACAACGACGTGCTTTAAGCAAATATCACTCTGGTGGATTATGGACAAATGCTTGTTGCTCACATCCGCGCAGTGGTGAAAGTGTAGAAGCAGCAGCACATAGAAGGTTAATGGAAGAGTTGGGTGTGGACTGTGAAGTAAAAGAAGTTTCTCACTTCATTTATAGAGCAGAACTAGATCAGGAAATGATTGAACATGAATTGGACCATGTGTTAACAGGTGAACTTCATCAAGAAACAATGCCTTTTAATCCAGAGGAAGTAGATAGCATTTCATGGATGTCCTTTGATGATTTAGTGGAAGACATTCAAAGTCATCCTGACAAATATACAGTTTGGTTTCAAATTATCATGAAAAATGTAGATAAAGAAATGTTGATGCTTTAAAGGATTAAATGGGCCTTATTCGCGTTCTTCATTTAGATTAAAACTTATTATTAAAGTAGAAATAAAGCTGGTAAACACCTTGGTTAGGTGTTTGCCAGCTTTTTATTGTACAAAAAACCTTAGCGTATGTTATGACAAGCAGCACTGTGCTAAAGTAGTCTATTGGATTTCTTTTTTCGAAATTGATGTTTTAACACCTACACCAGAAACATTGCCGAGCTTACCTGTAAGGCTATTAATGTCGTCCATTGAACCGACCACTGTGACTGAAATTACGGATATTCCTTCTTCGAGGAAAGGGATGCCCATTCGGCCTCTAACTATGTCTTTATATTCAGCGATGATTTCATTTAACTTAGCGTTAGATTCCTTTGGTTCTTCTAAAACTATACCTATTACAGCAACACGTTTCATCCTGAGCCCTCCATTATGTATTGAACTGATTGTGCGGGTTCATTATAGCACATAATTATTTTTTGCGCACACGAATGGAAAAACTTGTAAATCGTAGTCGCATATGGTAAAATAACCCAAAAGGAGGGTTATCATGAATTCAGTAAACTTAATAGGTAGACTTACAGCAGATCCGGACCTCAAATCTACAAATGATGGCATGCCAGTTGCAAATTTTTCTATTGCAATCGATAGACCTATGTCACAGGAGAAAAAAGAAAGTTATGAAGCAGAGGGAAAGTCAACAACAGATTTTCCAAGAATCATAGCTTGGGGTAAACAAGCAGAAAGTATTGGGAAGTACCTAAAAAAAGGTGACCCAGTGGGTGTTTCTGGCAGTGTTACAACAGGATCATATACAAAGGAAGATGGTTCAAAAGTTTATACAACAAATATAACAGCACAACGAGTTAGATTCTTGAGTAGTGGTTCAAAAACACAAAATGATGAGTTAGAAAGTGAAAACATACCATTTTAATTACTGTGTGTCATAAGTTACAATAGACAATTTGGTGGTATACTGGGTAGGAGCACAAGAGTGCTCCTATTTTTGTTGTAGTATGAAAGCTGACAAAGGCTACTATAGGAGGCTATTAACCCTAGTTTTCATTAGTAATATAATTATCATGTATCCATCAAAAGCAGGAGGCATTATGTACGATTCACATGTACACACGAGTTTTTCAGCGGATTGTGAAACCCCAATTGATGAGGTTTTAGAGGCTGCGATCCAACTAAATATGAAATCGATTGCGATTACAGATCATATCGATTATAAATATCATAATGGCATGAAGTTTGAGTTTGACACGAATGAGTATGATAATGTGATCAAAGAAAAACAGCAGGCGTATGCAGGACAAATTGAGATTCTTAAAGGTGTTGAACTAGGTATAAAATCGAATGTTATCCATTTATGTGAGAGTTTAATGAAAAAGGAATCATTTGACTTTGTTATTGCCAGTATGCATGGCTGCGAAGGACAAGACTTTTACTTTGGAAATTTCTTTGAAGACAAAAGGCCTCTAGAAGCAATGCAAGTCTATTTAAGAGAGATGTTGGATTTACTGAGTCAGTTCTCAGACTTTGATATTATTGGTCATATTGATTTGCCAAAAAGATATAACGAGGCAGTTGGAAAAGTACCACTAGAAAAGCTGCTAAACCTGTATAAAGATATATTTTATTGGTTAGTTAAGAATAATAAAGGCATTGAGATTAATACGTCTGGATATAGGCAGACTGTGGGGCGACCTTTCCCAGACATTGAAATCCTAAGAGTATATTATGCATGTGGGGGAAGAATTGTTACACTTGGCTCAGATTCTCACAATGATCAAACCCTTTGCAAAGACTTTGATAAGGCATTAGATATGTTACACGAAATTGGGTTTGACCATATTTGTACTTTTAAAGATAGAAGACCTAGATTTCACCTAATCAGCGATCTAAAAAAACAGCTATTAAAGGCTAATACGTAAGAGTAAAAGTTCAAAATGAATTTTGTATAAATATAACGAAGCCCATGTTTATATTTCGGTTTGAAATTAGATATCATTGTGGTAAAATTAGAGACGATGGAGATATACTGCGCATCTGAGGGGTGTAATAATGAAGGAAAATGCGATAACTCAAAAGAAGCTTGCGGTATTAATTGATGCCGATAATGCTTCGCCAAAAATTATTGAAGGACTGCTTGACGAAATAGCTAAATACGGTATTGCCAGTGTTAAAAGGGTGTATGGTGATTGGACAAGTCCTAACCTATTAGGATGGAAGGAAGTGCTTTTAGAAAATGCACTAAACCCTGTTCAACAGTTCAGTTACACATCAGGTAAAAACTCTACGGATAGTGCATTAATCATTGATGCCATGGATCTGTTATATACTGAAAAGTTAGATGGTTTCTGTATCGTGTCGAGTGACTCTGACTTTACAAGACTATGTCTGAGACTACGAGAGTCAGGTATGCTTGTGTATGGCTTTGGTGAAAGCAAAACACCAAAAGCTTTTGTAGGTGCATGTGATAAGTTTATATTCACAGAAATCTTAACACGTGATGAGAAGAACTATACAAGATATCCAGTTGCCATGAAACAACTCCAAAGTGACAAAAAGTTGGTGTCATTACTTGTGAGTGCGGTTGAAGCCTCGGCCAATGAAAATGGCTGGTCACACTTGGGCAGTGTAGGGCAGAATATTGCTAATAAGGCACCTGACTTTGATCCACGTAACTATGGATACAAGAAGTTATATGAACTTATGAAAGCAACAAAATTATTCCAGATAGATGAACGTTCAAATGATAATTCGCCGGCAAAAGCGGTTTATGTTCGATTGAAAAAATAATATATAAGAATGGCTAAATAGCTTACCTAGAGTAGGCTATTTTTTATTTTGTCATATAATTCATTAACAAATGTTAATAAAGTTATTGACACTTTGTAATATTTTCGCTAATATAAGTCGCAAGGAAAATATGAAGCGGCTATGAAGAGAAATAGTAAATAATGATGTGCCACAGAGAAGGTGTGATGCTGAAAATCACCTGCACCCCTGATTATTGAACCAGACTTGGAGCCTTCAAGAGGAATATAGTATTCTTGAACGGAATTGTCTACGTTACAGACTGCAAGTGAGCTTGAACTTTGAGCTAAAAAAGGTGGTACCGCGATGACCTCGTCCTTTTATGGATGGGGTCTTTTATATTTTTTGCAAAAAGATTCATTTTGAAGTAGGTCGAAATGGAACTAAGACGTAGCAGAATAAGCAGAAAAAGGAGAGACAATATGATGAGTGATCAAGTCGGCGTTCTAATCGCATTTTTTATCTACTTGATGTCCATGTTATTAATTGGATTGATTTACTACCGTAAAACAGAGAATTTGTCTGACTATGTATTGGGAGGAAGAAGTTTAAATGGATGGGTTACCGCACTAAGTGCACAAGCATCTGATATGAGTGGGTGGTTGCTCCTTGGATTACCTGGATATGCTTATGCAAGTGGGCTTGAAGCTATTTGGATAGCTGTTGGTCTAGGGCTTGGTACTTATATGAACTGGAAGTTTATCGCAAAACGCCTTAGAAAATATACAGAAGCAGCTGGTGATTCCTTAACACTTTCTGAGTACTTCCAGAACCGTTTTCATGACAGTTCACATGTACTAAGGGTGGCATCAGCCATAGTAATATTTGTGTTTTTCACAATTTATACAGCATCTGGTTTAGTGGCAGGTGGGAAGTTATTTAGCACAGTATTTGATATTCCATACATGACAGCTTTAACGGTAGGTGCGCTGGTTGTAATATCCTATACTTTCTTGGGTGGTTTTATGGCAGTGTGTTGGACAGACTTTTTCCAAGGTCTATTGATGCTTGTTGCCCTCATTATCGTACCTTATAAAGCATATGTAATAATTGGTGGAATGGATGGCCTAGTAAGTGGCTTAACTGCAGTGAACCCAAACACCTTAAATTATATGACGTCCTCAGTTGGTGAAAGCCTAAGTGGTATATCAATTATTTCTCTACTTGCATGGGGACTGGGTTATTTTGGTCAGCCACATATTTTAACAAGGTTTATGGCAATCAGTTCAGCAAATGAAATTAAAAAGGCAAGACGTGTTGCAATGGTATGGGTATCTATATCCCTTGTAGCAGCGCTTGTAATTGGACTTGTTGGACGTGTATTCCTAAACTCAGGTTTAGCAGCTGGCTCAGAAGAAACCGTGTTTATGGTTATGGTTGGGGAGTTGTTCCCATCATTACTGGCTGGATTTTTACTTGCAGCTATTTTAGCTGCGATAATGTCTACAGCAGACTCTCAACTTCTTGTAACATCATCAGCTTTAACAGAGGATATTTACCGCATATTCAAAAAAGAAGCCCCTGAAAAAGAATTACTTATGGTAAGTCGTTTGTCCGTTGTTGGCGTTGCGATCATTGCTTATATCTTCGCGATGAATCCACAAAGCTCAGTGCTTGATTTAGTATCATATGCATGGGCAGGATTTGGAGCTGGATTTGGACCAGCAGTTATAATGTCTCTATTCTGGAAACGTATGAATAAAAATGGGGCACTTGCAGGGATTGTTGTTGGTGGATTAACCGTACTAATATGGAAACAATTAAGCGGTGGTTTGTTCGACCTATATGAAATAGTTCCTGGTATGATAGCCTCATTTATAGCTATATATGTTAGCAGTCTAATGAGTGAAGCACCATCTCAAGCGGTGCAAAACCAATTTGATTCGGTTACAGACTTGGATGCAGCCTAGTACAAAGTTTCAACTAGACCACAAGTCATCTTAAAGACAGTTAACGTGTATCTATACAAGCAGAACATATAAGTGGTTGTTTCAGTAAAATTTAACTTGTACCTACAATAAAAACCCCTCAACCAATTTGAACTGGTTGAGGGGTTTAATGTTTATTTGCACTCGGCAATTGATCTATAGACCTGCCGACTAACTAAACGATTAGCCTGAAATAGCAAGGGTTGCTAAGTCATGGGTAATGCGTTTTGCAAATTCAAAATTCTGAGATTCAATCAAGAACTTCAGAGAATATGTAAGTGATGTTGCTAGTTTTCGTTGGTTAGGATCATCTAAGGCAACTAAATCAATCTGTGCATTCTTGTAGAACTCTAGCCACTTAGGCAGTTGATTTAATGAGTCATATACATCATAAGATTGGTGAAGAAGGTCAACAGATTGAACATCTGTCATTTCGTTCATTCTTAACATGATAGTTGCATATGTATCCATAGACGTTTGGTGCATCCTTAATGATTCATACATGTTAGACAGTTTCATCTGAACAGCGATTGGAATATTAGGGATTTGTGTCATTTTAGCATTAATCTCATTTAATAGAGACTCAATTTTAGTTTTATTCGATTCGAAATCTGTTGTATATAATAAAGAAATCATTGGGATTGTACTCTCAATACCTTCTTTAAGGCAGTTTAATCGGTAAAAACCATTTGTTGCATGTGTATAATATTGGATAGCTTCAAGTTCCTCACTATTACGTTCGTAGCAGTCGGCTTTAACACTAACAGCTTGGTAATACTCTGGGCCTAAGTCATCAGTAAATCTATCGATACATACATCAATGTTCTTGATGGCTTTCGTGTGGTTGCCTAATTTACTATGGCTAATCGCACTTAACATGTATAGATCATACATTTCTTCACGGTAAGATGTTGGGTCCTTAGAAATTGCAAGTTCACAGAATCGAACACCAATCTCAGGTGAGTTGAGTTCTTCTGAACACTCAGAAATCTTAGAAGCAAGTCTTGGTAGTGAGTTAATATACTTTTCTACTGAGTATAACTCAAATGCCTTAGTATAATAGAAGAGTTGACGTAATTTTTCGTTTCGCATGCCGTATGCATCACCGAAAAGTGTGTAAACTTCAGCTTTTTTGATCGGAATATCCCAAGCATAAAGGAAGTCTTCCACTTCATGAATGAAATCGTCTGATGGAGCCTCTTCAGTTTTTAGGTGGCGTTTAAGTTGATTGATGTAACTTTCAGCTTTGATTTCAGCCTGGAAGTCGGGTTCATTACCGAGTACTTCACTTAAATCCAGGTCGATTTCAAGGTTTCTTTCTTTTGCAAATCGATTTAAGTTATCATAAATCAATCTTGCATTTTCTGGTGTAAGGCGAACCTTATCATTTTCAATAGCACTGATTAAATTACGTGTAATTTTACCACTCGTAATCTCGTATTGCTTGACACCTAGGTATTTACGTGTCATGCGAATTCTTTGTCCAATAGTTAATCCTTTAGTTTGCATGCCATTCTTCCCCTTTCACACTGCCTAATTCCTTTCGGAACGCGTTCTTACGCAAGGTAGGGAGTTTGTCTATTAATTAACAAAAATCAATCGGTACTTAACAAATTCGCTACGTCCCCCAACTAAGTAAATCTGAAGACGATTGATATAACTACGATTTCGGCATAATTGCCGAAACGTCAAGAATAAGTATTTTAAAACAACACAATTATAACATACATGCTTATGCAATGTAAATAATTTCAAATTAATGCAAATCAGCGGTTTAAAATATAACTAATTTACAAAATGTGTATTATCTATACATAGATTTAGTGTTAAATACCTTGAAATTAATTAGCTTTCCTAGGACTTTTGAACAGGTATATGAAATTATATGATATAATAATATAGGTTGAGTAAAATTCAGGAGCGAATATTCATGAAAACTATAAGTGTTGACCTACTCGAAAAGGGCATGGTAATCAATCAAGATATTTATGATATAAATGGCATACTCATCATTTCAGATGGGACCGTCTTGAAAGAGTCACATGTTGAATATCTAAAATATGAATCTGGAATATTAGATGTAAAGATTAAAGCATATAGCGATATGCTCGCTAATGATAATCCCAATACAACTTTTAGCGACAATTCTTACAATGATGCGCAAGTTAAGTTCGAAGCTGAATACAAGGGCTCAGTTAATCGTTTCAAATCTTTGTTCAAATCTGCAACACTTGGTGGGAAAGTATTGTACTCAGACGTTGAACATGTTGTAGGGCCTCTGCTTTCTGAAGTGGAGTCTGGTAAAGATATTGCACAAAAGATCTGGCAAATCAGACAGAGTGACGAGTATACATTCGAACATTCTGTACAAGTGAGTTTATATGCTGCACTCATTGGATCTTGGTTAGGGATGGAACCTGATGAACTAAAGGATCTATCTATTGCGGGGCTTTTACACGATATTGGTAAGTGTAATATACCAGATGAAATTTTAAACAAACCAGATAAGCTAACAGATGAAGAATTTAAGGTTATGCGGTCTCATCCTACACTAGGATATGTACTATTAGCTAATACAAAACAGTTTAATGAAGCCGTTTTGTCAGGCGTTTTACAACATCATGAAAGAAGTGATGGGAGTGGATACCCTAATAGTTTAAAAGGACCACATATCCATCCATATGCACGTATTGTTGCTATAGCTGATATTTACAGTGCAATGACATCGGACAGAGTCTACCGAGAAAGAGAATGTCCGTTCATGGTTGCTGGCCAAATTCAGGAAAAGTCATTTGGTTCTCTGGATCCATTTTATAGCAAAGTTTTTGTTTCAAACATTGTTCAGTACTTTGTTGGAAACATGGTGAAACTAAATAATGGTGCATCAGGTGAGATTATTTTCATTGAAAAAAATCACCCAATACGTCCACTCGTGAAGACGGATTCAGGTTTTGTTAACCTGGTTAAGAACAGTGATCTTCATGTTATTGACGTGCTTCAACAAGTTTAAGCTAATCCCTCTATCATAATGATGGAGGGATTTTTGTTATACAAGTACGACTTAGCATATGCAGCTATATGTAGGGGCAAGTGTTAGGTAAGGCAAAACACATTTTGATCTTTATTTCCCCCACCAATCAAATGCTCAAAAGCTAGAGGGTCTGTGAAATTTTCTTTAAATAATAGAGTTCAATTGAAAAATATTTAGTAAAAGTACCCAAAGGTATTTCTCGTTCGATTTAGAATGGAATATGATTAAGAAACAATATTAATTTTGTTCATTCACTATAACTTATGCAACGGACTAATATGTTATTATTGGATTAATTCAAGTACAAAACGGAGCAGGGGGAGTAAAATGAAACAGGGTAAGATATTCTGGAGTTTGTTAATAGCAGTATTAACAAGTGTACTGATTAGTATTGGGGTCTGTCAGTTTTTAGGTGGGTGGATTTATAGTTTATTAGCAGGTGGAATGGTTGCAGTAGCGGTTTCTTTTGTGCTAAGTCGCCGAATTGTGAATGGTTTACATCATGTAGAAGAAATTGTTGAGCAGGTTAATAACGATGACCTTTCAATTGAAGTGCCAGCCGTTCAATCCATGATGATGGATACGGTTTTAGAAAAATTAGACCAAATGGTTTTGGGTCTTAAGTCTAATTTCAAAGAACAGGTAACAGTATCGACTCAAATTACAGATATTAGTGACAGCTTAAAAGGTATTGTAGACCAGTTTAACTCTGCCATGGAAGGTATATCTGAATCCACAGAAGCAACAAGTCAAAGTTCAGACCAACAGTTTGAAATGTTACAAGACTCCAGGGCAGAACTCATGCGTATTGTTGAGGAACTGACACAGATGGAATCGGACATGCAAGAAACTTATACGTATTCTACAGATACAATTCAAGCAACTCGAGGAAGTATAGAATCAACTAGCTCTATACTTAATATTATGAGCCAAGTTAAAGACTTAATCCTAAGTATTTCAACAAAAGTTGAGGAATTATACAACCGTTCAGATGAAGTTATCGAGTTAAATGGTTTGGTAAATTCTATTGCAGAACAAACAAATCTACTGGCACTTAACGCTTCCATCGAAGCAGCCCGTGCTGGAGAACATGGTCGAGGGTTTGCAATTGTTGCTTCAGAAATATCAAAGTTATCTAGTGAAACCAACCAGGCGTCTACTAAGATTAGTGACACCATAGATACTTTAAAAACAGGACTAGAGGAAATCAAAACGTCGGTTGATTCAGACCGCGCTTATATTGAAGAGGGATACACAACCGTTCAACATACGATTGGTGAGTTTACGGAAATTCAGACATCCCTTGAGAAGAGTAAAGACTATATTGAAGGCATGAATACAGCCATTAAAAATGTAACGGATGAGAGTAAAAAAGTATCTGAAAAGATTGTTGAAGTTACGAAATTCTCTGAGGAGATAACATCTAGAATGCAAGAAGCTGCTTCACAAGTAATGATTCAGAGCAGTGAGACAGAAAACTTAGCGGCTCTCACAGATGACCTTGGGAAAAATGCTGACGAACTATTGCAGTCAGTTGCTAACAAAGTTATGGCTGGAAAAATGCTTCGTGATGTGAAGGATATCGAAGTGGCTTTATTTGATAAGTCAAAGTCCAATGAAAAACTAGACGAATTATGCAGGACTTTTAATGTAGATGTTATTTATATAACTGATTTAAAAGGTGCTGTTGAGTATTGTAACGAAAGAGAAACCATTGGTCTTAATTTATATGAAATTGACCCGTCCTATGGGCCATTAAAAGAAAAACGTATTGACTTTATTACTACACCTGTCAAACACAGGGTTGAAGACAATGAACTCTTTAAATTCCTAGCTATTTTAGGAAGAGACGGCAGATGTTATCAAGTGGGTCTATCAGTAGAAACAATAAAGAACTTCTAAGTTACTAAACATGTAATATCTAATAAATCATATTTGATAAAATGAAGCGGCTTATCTGACGACGTCAGGTGAGCCGCTTTTTGTGTACTTAAGTCAAATTTTTCACCTAATTGTTGATTCCGTGTTAAGTTTTGCGATATGTAATGTGTAAATTGAGGAGACTGCTTGATTTGTAAGTGGGAATTAAGGGTAACTCTAGGGCGGGAAATAAACTCAAAATAGAGGGATTGGGTAAGATTGGGCGAACCTATTCTATTAAGATTTGAGAAGAATTATGAAAAAGTTAACAGATTTAATACGGTCTTAACAATGGTACATTATAATTGTAGTGAAAGATTCAACCGGGGATAGAAATCACAAGGAGGTTAAACATGTCTCAGCCGCACATATTAATTATAGAAGATGAAGAACATATTGTTGAACTGATAAAGTTCAATTTAGAGAGTAATGGATACAAGGTTTCATACGCTTTTAATGGTAGAGATGGCATCAAACGTGTTGAAATGGAAAAACCAGATTTGGTTCTACTTGACCTTATGTTACCTGAAATTGATGGCATTGATGTATGTAATCGAATCAAAAACGATCGAGAGTTAAAACAAATTCCAATCATCATGTTAACTGCAAAAAGTAGTGAGACAGATAAAATCATAGGTCTAGAAATTGGGGCAGATGATTACATGACGAAACCCTTTAGTATTCGAGAACTCCTAACGAGAATTAAAGTTATACTCAGAAGGTATCAAAATACACAGCCCTTTAAAGAAACGGGAAAAATTGTGGTTGAAGACTTAACCATTGATATCGACAAACATGAAGTCTCGCGTGGGGATGATAAGTTTCAGTTGACTCTAAAAGAGTTTGAACTTCTAAAAATCTTGGCTGAAAACAGAGGAAAAGTCCTTTCAAGGAACTTCCTTTTAGACGAGATTTGGGGATATGACTACTTTGGTGAAACTAGGACTGTTGATGTACACATCCGACACTTAAGAAGTAAAATCGAAAATGATAGTGGTCTGAAGTATATCGAAACCGTCCGTGGCGTTGGCTACAAAGTAAAGTAGAGTGAACCTATGAGAAGAAAAATAAATATACTCGTAATCAGTTTGATGATTATTGGAATATTGGCAACCGGACTCCTAGCACATGCCCTGCTTCAAAGAGACTTTATCAATGGAGTCGAGAATCGCCTACTGAGCAACGCTTATTTAATTAGAGGGTTTCTGGTTGCAGAAAATGACTCAGACCTACAAAGCATTAATAGGGTTATAGAACGAGAAGCAAGTAATTTTAATGCCAGAGTGACCATTATCGATTCACAGGGACTTGTTGTGATTGATTCTGATGCGGATCCAAGCACTTTGGATAACCACGGAACCCGTCCTGAGATTATGGAGGCCATGAAAGGTGATGTTGGTGTGAGTCAACGTTATTCTGACTCTATTAATATGGACCTCTATTATGTTGCCATTCCACATGACTTGGCTACTGGTGAGCGATTTGTAATTAGACTGTCTGTACCATTAACTGAAATTTCAACATTTAATTATCACCTGTTCAGGACTATCCTGTTTTCAGCTGCATTTGGTTTGATTATTGCCATGTTACTAGGTGTTAGGTTCTTAAAAATTATAATCAACCCTATCTTAGATATGACAAAAGCCTCTAAAGATATTGCGAGTGGAAACTTTGGACATAGGATTGTGTATGACTCAGATGATGAATTAGGTGAACTGGCTGAGAACTTTAACAAAATGAGTGAAGAACTTGGAAATAAAATAATGGAAATTAATGATCAGAATATAAAAAACAGTGCTATTTTATCTAGCATGATAAATGGAGTAATCGCAGTTGACAATCAGAAACATGTGATGTTTATTAACCCTGCTGCCGAACTTCTCTTTGGTTTTAGGGAAGATGAAATTAAAGGTAGGCATATTCTTGAAGCATTTAGGAACAACCAGTTGGATGAACAGATCCAGTCCTTGTTAGATGATAATGTTCAGACCGCAATCGAAATTGAAATGCACCGCCCTGAACACCGAATTCTTAATATGTATTCCAATCCTATTGTAAGTTCCAAACGAGCGAACGAACGTATTGGGGTAGTGCTTATTATAGCTGATGTAACTGATATGCGTAAATTGGAGTTTATGCGTAAGGACTTCGTAGCCAATGTCTCACATGAGCTTAAAACACCTCTAACGTCTATCAGAGGATTCGTCGAAACACTTAAAAGTGGAGCAGTTGATAACATAGCTGTTCGGGATAAGTTCCTCGATATTATTGATATGGAAACAGGTCGTTTATCTACGTTAATAGAAGACTTATTGATTTTATCAGATATTGAAAAGCGAAGTAGTCTCATCGAAAAAGCACAAATAGATGTATGTGATGCAACTGAAAATGTTGTGCACATGCTTCAAGAGATCGGTAAGAAGAAGAACGTTTCTATTTCATTAGACTGTGAAGACGTTAAGAGTGAACTGTTTGGAAACTCGGGTTGGTTTAAACAGATGTTGATTAACCTTATTGACAATGGTATAAAATATACTCCTGATGATGGACACGTTTGGGTTCGACTTCGTAACAGTGGCGACGACTTGGAACTTTCAGTTGAAGACAATGGAATCGGTATTCCAGAAGAACATATCGATAGATTGTTTGAACGTTTTTACCGCGTTGATAAAGCACGTTCACGAAATGTCGGAGGCACTGGACTTGGACTTGCAATTGTCAAACACGTTGTATTATCCTTCGGTGGTACAATTGATGTTACATCAGAGTATGGAAGCGGGACAACCTTCACAGTACGAATTCCATATGACCAATAGCTGCTAATGAGGATGTCTTATACATCCTCATTTTTTATTATTCAAGTGCAACTCCAGATATGTTACGACGCCAGTGATATGTTATGGTCTAAGTTTAGATAAAGATGTATTAAGCTCATCAACAACAATAAAGACTTATAGGGTCCGTTTATACAGTGAAAATCTAATAAATAGCACACATTAACGAACCCGTTAAAGGTGGCTTATATGAATGAGAAAGTTCGACTTTTTAAAATAAAAGTAAAAAAATTACCTTCAGTGTGATTAAAAAGCTAAAATAGTGGTATATATAAACAAAGCAAAATTGATGAAAATCAATGACGCAAAGCCCATGACCTAAACAAGTAAATTGATGAGTAACAATCATCCAAAACTTGCAAGGTTGACAGGTTACCAATAAAACTTTTCGGTTGAAAGAGCAAAGCTAACGAAAATTAGCGACGCAAAACTATCAGGGTCTAAACGATTAGATGAATTAGAAGCATCAATTCAAAGTTAATAAGTTAACTTTGACATCAATCGCAGGATAGCCAGTTACCGAGGAAAGTTTTTTTGTGCGCGTAATACAAAAGCATACACAAGGAAAAGGCCTACATAGAGTCGTGTGAAACTCGTTTTAGTTAAAGAGTCACACGATTTTCTTATGTAGACTTTTTTTATTGGTGTGCTTCAGCAATTTCTCAAAGCTACGGCACAAGTTTATATGGCACTTTCCACTATAGAGTGTCATTACTTATCTTATATCCGTCTTTACCACCAATCTGGTAGCCGAAAAGTCCTTTTTCAACCTGTTACAAGCCATATCCCAAATGTCCATTCTTAACATTGTTAAATCCAAACTTAACATACTTTGAACATAAGTCATGATTTTAGGGCAAAATCACCTTATATTGGTAATTAGCATCATCATTTCATCCATAATACACTGCGATTTTTACTTCTAAGTTTTCATATGCATAAAATATCTGAACATATAAGCTTTGAAACGCTGTATTTAACAGCCTTTACGCGATGTGAATCATTAAGGAATAAAATGGTATTCTCTTTAACATTCCCTTTACATAACCTTTACTATGGCTAAACACATACTGGGACTTTGGTTGCTATAATGACTTTGGTAGTAACAACTGAGGTGCAAACAGATAGCGGTTACTTACTAGCTAGGAACGACTTTATTTCAAACTTATATCACTGTGCATCCTGTACAGCGATATGGTACAAATGGTACAGCGATGGAACTTTGCAATAAAGTCAAATATAAAGCTAGTGAGTAGTCAGTTATCAAAGTAGTACCTCAGCATAGAAGAAAGAAACTTTTAGACAAAACACTGGAAGGGGATTCTAAAATGAGAACTTTATCATCAAAATTTATGATCTTTGGATTAATGCTGGTCCTAGTGGTAGGCGCACTTGCTGGTTGTGCAGGAGGCAATGTAGAAGAGGCTGCGACTCCGGCAGAAGCTGCTGCACCAACAGAGGCAGCAAAAGAAGAAGTAAAACCACTAGAAGGTGCAGTAATCGTTGATGGTTCAGGAACAGTTTACCCACTGATGGCAAACATTGCTGAAGATTACATGGTAAATGAACAACCTGAAGTTTCTGTACAGGTAGGTCGTGCGGGTTCATCAGCAGGTTTTAAGAAATTTATACCTGGTGAAACTGATTTCTCTGATGCTTCAAGGAAAATCAAAGACAAAGAAGTTGCTCAACTAGAAGAAAAAGGCATGAAGCTTGGTCAAGACGTTTATGAATTTGTTCTAGCATACGATGGTCTTACAATGGTCATCAATAAAGACAATACTTGGGCAACTGAGATGACTAAAGAAGAGATCATAAACATGTACCTAGAATCAGGTAATGTATCAAAATGGTCTGACATCCGTGCAGACTGGCCTGCAGAAGAAATTAAGTTCTATGGTCCAAACGAAAACCACGGTACTTACGAATTCTTCTATGAAAAAATTCTTGATGAGCAAGATATGGTTGAGTCTGCTAATCTACAGCAAGAGTACTCTACATTAGTTGACCTTGTATCTTCTGACAAGAACGCAATTGCATTCTTCGGTTTCGGTTACTACGTGTCAAATACAGACAAACTACAAGCTGTAAACGTTGATTTTGGCAATGGCCCAGTCGAACCTAAGCTTGAAACTATCGGTACTGATCTAGACTACGCTGGCTTCACACGTCCTGTATTCACATACCTAAACGTAAACTATGCTATGGAAAAGCCACAAGTACTAGATTTTGCTAAGTATGTTGTATCTTTCGAAGGTGCTAAGAGACTAGCAGGTGACAACGGTTTTGCTCCACTACCGGATGCAATGTACGAAGAATACCAAAAGCAACTAGACGCACTTAAGTAATAACGGATAAAAAAATAATACATTTGAGGCAAGGAGCGCTTTGGCTCCTTGTCTCATGTAATTTAAAACGAGAATACAAATAAATAAAAAAAAGTAAATAAATACAATTGTTATGTAAACAAGTTGGTTTGATATTGGACAAATCAATTTGCTGATTTATTAAGTTAGGTAATACTTATTGGATTATAGAATCACATTTGGATTCAAACTTTTTGTAGATATACAACTGACTGTATAGCGGCACTATACTCAGGTTGAAAATTTATTGGATTATAGTTATTGCACTGTCTCAGCTTAGCATATAGCGGCTATATGTTAGGATTGATGGAAAATGCACTATCTATGCAATTTGTGAATGGAGTTAATGTATGACTGAGTTAAACATTAAAAAACAAAAAAAAATCCTGGATATTGAAAATATTATTCCAGCGTTTCTTTTTCTAATTGCATCAGTTTCAGTTTTAACGTCCATCGGAATTGTTATTACATTGGTTGTAGATGCGTCACATTTTTTTGCTGAAGTACCTCTAAGCGAGGTGTTCAGTACAGAGTTGGCTCCACTAAAAGCAAAGAATCCATCTTTTGGCTTCTTGCCTTTAATCATGGGGACCATCGTGACGTCCATAATCGCAATGTTAGTAGCAGCTCCACTTGGACTCTGTTCTGCAATGTTCTTAAGTGAGTTTATGTCGCCCCAAAAGAGAAGGGTAATTAAACCCATCATCGAGGTCTTAGCTGGGATTCCAACCATTGTATATGGCTTCTTTGCCTACAACACGGTTACTCCTTTACTCATGAAGCTTGTTCCTAGCCTTGAAGCTAAAAATGCACTTTCACCAGGTATTGTAATGGGAATAATGATTATACCCATCGTTACTTCACTTTCTGAAGATGCCATGAGTGCAGTACCAGAAGCTATTCGCCAAGGGGCTTACGGCTTGGGTTCTACTAAACTTGAAGTTGCAACAAAGGTTATTGTACCTGCAGCGATTTCTGGAATTGTAGCAGCATTTGTTCTAGCAATATCAAGAGCAATTGGTGAGACTATGATTGTTACGATTGCAAGTGGTAGTGCAAAAAACTTTACACTTGACGTTACGATGCCAATGCAGACAATGACTGCTTATATTGTTGAATTTACCAGTGGTGATGCTGGTAGTGGTACAGTAGGATACTACAGCTTGTATGCAGTAGGTCTAATCCTATTTATCTTTACACTACTGACAAACCTATTTGCAAAATATATTACTAAGAAATACAGAAGGGAGTATTAAGATGGATAACACTGCAAATACTCTTGAAAACAAGTTTTCGCACAATATAAACATGAATAAGAAATTTATCGATCCAAAAGCTGCCATGAAACGCATACAAAAAAGACGACTATATAACAAGCTGGCAGAAACATTCTTCTCTGTCATTATTGTATTTATTCTTTTCGTTCTTGGCCTCCTATTATATGAAACAATTTCAACCAGTATTGGTTGGTTAGATTTGGACTTCTTAATGGGTCGATTATCTATCAGACCCGAACGTGCTGGTATAAAAAGTGTAATTATAGGTTCAGCAATGTTAATGGTTGTAGTTGCTCCAGTAACACTTGTAATTGGAGTTGCAACAGCAATTTATTTAGAAGAATATTCAAAGAAGGGATTCCTTCACGGAATGATTAGTGTTAACATCTCAAACCTTGCAGGTGTACCTTCAGTTATTTTCGGCTTACTTGGTCTTACTGTGTTTGGCAGACTCTTTGGCCTCGGATCAAGCATCTTAGCAGGTGGTTTTACCTTATCTTTACTGGTTTTACCCAATGTTGTAGTATCCAGCCAAGAGGCGATTAAAGCTGTGCCAAACTTTTTAAGAGAAGCCTCTTATGGACTTGGGGCTACAAAGTGGACAACCGTTAGAAAGGTTGTTCTACCTTCTGCTATTCCAGGTATTATGACAGGTTCGATTCTTGCTTTATCAAGAGCCATAGGTGAAACTGCACCGCTGGTTGTACTGGGTATACCAACACTCATTCTTAAAACACCTGGAAGTTTTATGGATGATTTTACAACTCTACCAATCCAGATTTATTACTGGACGCTTGATACAGTACTAACAGCTGAATATGCGAATTTAGCAGCAGCTACAATTGTAGTTCTGCTGACAATTCTGTTTTTATTAAACTCTGTTGCTATTGTTATAAGAAACAAGTTCCAAAGAAGATATTAGCTTTGTGGTTGCAGTCCACTTAGCGTTTTCCTGTTATTAATTGAGTTTTGCTTGTAACCTATTTTGTTTTGGTTTACACGAAAATGATGGAGGAAGAGCCTTGGAAACAGTCAGCAAGTCCCAGATTAGAAAGTCAAATGTTTATGACACTTTTAAGGAAAAACTATCTGGTAAGTATGGTGCAAAAAGCGATTATTTAAATAAAGCTCTATTCAAAAGAATGCGTTTTCGAAACCTAAAGCTAAGAAGCAAATTGGTTCTTATGGCAGTAGCGGTAAGTCTACTTCCCATATCATTTGTTACAACAACAAACATATCCAACTCAGTCGGTTTGATTGAAGAAGGTGTGTTTTCCAAAAACCAACTATATATTGAAATGACTCAGGATCGTATAAACGAGTATTTCAAAGCCCGCACAGTAGATGCAAACATCTTAACGACATCTCGAAATGTAAGTCACGGGATTGAACGGTTAAATGCTTTTAGTGCAGATAAAGATGAAATGACTCAAATTGAACAGGATTTTGAAGACTTACTGAGTCGACCTGTTAAAGAATATGGATTCACAGATATCTTCTTAACCAACAAGTACAAAGAAGTTGTTTATAGCCTTAACTACAACAAGTTAGACCTTTCGCCACTTGTTTTTTCAAACACTTTCGTGGAAACAGCTATGGAAGGGGATCAAAACTGGTCTGAACTGTTTAGAAATAGCTTTATAGATGACAACATTCTTGTTTTATCCACACCTGTTTACTCTTATGAAACAGCAGATAAAACTCAACCGATTGGAACCCTAAATATGGTTCTAAACCAAGGGGCTTTAAACAAACTTGTCCACGAAGGTATCCACGAAGTATCTGAAAATGGTGAAACTTACTTGGTAAACAAAGAGGGCATGTTACTTACAAACATGATTCTGCCACCATTTAATGAAAAAGCTGCACTTGTTGAAACTATAAACACAGAGGCGAGTCAAAAACTAAAAGTTGCCATCGAAGCGGGCAATACAGAGTATAATGAAACACTCCAGTACCAGGACCACATGGGTAAGATGGTGCTAGGCACCCTAACGGTTACTCAAATTGGTGATGCCTATGCAGGGCTTGTTACGGAAGTTAAAATGCAGGAAGCTTTTAAAGTTGTTGAAGGATTCAAAACCACTGCTGCAAGTATTGCTGTCGTGGTTATGATCGGGTCAATGATTATAGCAATAATCATATCTTCATCGATTAGTAAACCAATCAAACGAATTATTGGAGTGGTTGGTCGAATTGCTAAGTATGAACTTAATGTATATGACCATGACTTAAAGGATAAAGACCGATTAGATGAGATCGGTGAACTGGAAAGAGCGGTCTTAGATATTGCAGACAATTTGGTTGTTCTCCTAAAAGAGGTAGACACGTCTGCGGATGAGGTGGTCAGTGCTTCAGCCAAACTTCATGAAAATGCAGTTGCATCACTGGAGATCTCTACAGAAGTTGAGCAGTCCGTCATTGAAATTGCTCAGGGGAGTGAAGATCAAGCTCAGAGTACATCAGAAGCCCTTGAAAATACTTCTGACTTAAATAATGTTCTGTTGGAAAATCAACGTGAGCTTAAGTCTGTTGTTAACTTTGTATCGGATGTTGAAGGCATGATTGATTCTGGTCTTGGTATTGTAAATACCCTTGAAGAGGTGAATCAAAAAACGGTTGATACCAATGAAAGGCTTCACAACAGTATTTTAAGTTCACATGAAAGCTTTAAGCGAATTGAGAATGTGACACATCTTATATTAGAAATTGCTGAAAGAACAAATTTACTTTCATTAAATGCATCTATTGAAGCAGCTAGAGCTGGAGAACATGGTCTTGGATTTGCAGTGGTATCCGATGAGATTAGAAAGTTGGCCCACCAATCAAGGGATTATAGCAACAAGATCAGCGAGATTATTGAGCAGATGCGTAAAGACAATACAAATGTAGAAATAAGCATAAACAGTCTAGTAGATGTGTCAAACGTGCAACAAAACAGTGTTCGTGACACGAAAGATAAGTATATGGAAATTAATCAAGCCATGAAAGAAACACATATTTTGATTAATAAACTTGATGCGTATCAAAAGAACATTAATGATATGAAATCAAAAGTCGAAGGTGAGATTGTTTCCTTATCATCGGTGAGTACACAAAACGCCAATGTATCAGCATCGGTTTCAACCACTATCGAATCACAGACTGAAATTGCTAAAGCACTGACTGTATCTAGTGAACATCTAGATGACTTGTCTGTGAAACTAAAAAAAGAAGTCAGTAAATTCAAATTCTAAAACGTACATTATTATAGAGGTGATTAAATGAACACTACACCAAAGTTCAGCATAGAAAATCTTAATTTTTATTATGATAACTTCCATGCACTTAAGAATATAAATATGGATATTGAATCAAATGGCATTACAGCATTTATAGGCCCATCGGGTTGTGGCAAATCAACTTTCTTAAAGACTCTAAACCGAATGAATGACCTTGTTGAAGGTGTTCGTATTGAAGGTGAAGTTAAACTAGATGGTATTGATATTTACAATAATGTAGATGTAATTAATCTGAGAAGACGTGTAGGCATGGTATTCCAAAAACCTAACCCATTCCCAATGAGTATTTATGACAATGTTGCATATGGCCCACGTGCTCACGGTATTCGCAAAAAAGCAGACCTAGACGAAATAGTTGAACGTAGTTTACGACAAGCAGCAATTTGGGATGAAGTGAAAGACCGTTTAAAGAACAACGCGCTAGGCATGTCGGGTGGACAACAACAGCGTCTGTGTATTGCACGTGCCCTTGCTGTAGAGCCAGAAGTACTGCTAATGGATGAGCCTACTTCGGCACTTGACCCAATTGCTACACTTAAAATCGAAGAACTAGCTCAACAGCTTAAAGAAGATTATACAATTGCAATTGTAACACACTCTATGCAACAGGCAGGCCGTATTTCAGACAACACAGCATTCTTCCTAATGGGCGAGCTGATTGAATATGATCAAACATCAAAACTATTCTCTAATCCAGTACATCAAAGAACAGAAGATTATATTACAGGTCGTTTCGGTTAATCCCTTTCGTAGGAATATTAGAGGTTGGCATATTAGACGCGTATGCCTCAATTAGGAGGAGTAGAACATGAGAGCACAGCTAGATGCAAATATCCAAGAACTTGATGAACTACTTTTAAAAATGAGTTCCCAGGTTGAAGAACTAATAGAGTTATCCATAAAAGCGGTACTAGAACAAGATTTAGAGTTAGCAAACCGCATAATCCGTTTAGATAATAAAGTAGACAATATGGAAACAAGCATTGAGAAAAAGAGCCTGGATATGATTGCCCTGCAAAATCCACTGGCAGGGGACTTAAGACGTGTGAGTGCGATTTTAAAGATCATTACAGACTTAGAGCGTATTGGTGACCACTGTGTAAACATTGCCAAAGTTGTTATAGCTGTGGGTAAAAAACCTTTTATCAAGCCACTTATTGATATTCCTAAGATGGCTGACATTGTACGCCTGATGGTCAATGAGAGCGTAGACAGCTTTGTACATGCCAATCCGCAATTAGCAATTGAAGTTGCTAAAAGAGATGACCAAGTTGATGAACTGTATGAAGTTATTTACAGAGATCTACTGACTCTGCTTAAAGAGAGTGATTCAGATGACACAAATCAAATTATAAACCTCTTGTTTATCGGTCGTTACCTTGAAAGAATTGCAGATCATACTACAAACATATGTGAACGCATTATCTTTATGACAACAGGTGAAAGAATGAATTTTTAAACTATCTGGTATTTGTCCAATAATCCAATAGATATGCCGCAAGAGAAAAAACGCTCATCTTAATAGATGAGCGTTTTTTCATGCATTTGAGAGAGAGTATGGCCCATTCGGGCTAAAAGGATCAATCTGACCTATTCAGATTTATTATCCTTGAGTGACGTTTTTCAATTATAACTTTAAGCAATTACAGTAATTAAATTAGATTTATAAGTTGTGCAAACTACTTGATCAAGTAGTTATATTAAAATACCAGTGATTTAAAGGCCTAAGCCAAGGTCAAAAGCATTGTGAAGACTTGTCACAGCTAAATCACTAGACTGTGCATCAATAATACATGAAATCTTTATTTCAGAAGTTGAGATCATCTCGATATTGATACCAAGTTCCGAAAGTGTTCCGAAAAGTAGGGAAGCAACTTCAGCGTTACCTGTAATACCTGTACCTACTATGGAAACCTTACTTACATCTTTTTTAATGATGACTTCACCGCCACCAACTTTTTCAGCGAATGCCGTTGCAATACTTGTAGCTTCTACCAAATCGTCATTAGGTACGGTGAAAGAAATATCGTTGTGCTCTTCGTGGTTCAAGTTTTGAATAATCATATCTAAATGAATATTTTGTTTTGCAAGTTGACTAAACAACTGGAATGCAACACCAGGTGTATCCGGCACCTTTGAAACAGAAATTCGAGCTATGTCTTGATCGGCAGTAACACCGCGGACTTGAACTTTTTCCAATTTTGACACCTCCACAATACGTGTCCCTTCATTTTTGTTAAAACTTGATCTTACAACAAGTTGGACACTATATTTTCTAGCTAGTTCAACGGAGCGAGGGTGTAGTACACCTGCGCCTAGTTTAGCGAGTTCGAGCATTTCATCATAAGAAATTTCAGGAAGTTGACGCGCCTCTTTGACCTTTCTTGGGTCAGTCGTAAATACGCCATCAACGTCAGTATAGATCTCACATTTATCTGCAGACACAGCGGCAGCGAGTGCAACAGCAGTTGTGTCAGAGCCTCCACGGCCTAAAGTTGTTATATCACCCAAGTCACTAATCCCTTGGAAACCTGCAACAATAACAATGTGGTCACGTTCAAACTCTTCCATAATACGCTCCGTATCAATGGATTCAATTCGAGCTTTTTTATGGTGTGCATCCGTTTTAATCCCACACTGGGCACCCGTTAAGGAAATTGCTTTTTCACCCATACCCTCAATGGCCATTGCTAGCAGTGAGATAGATACCTGCTCTCCAGTTGAGAGTAACATATCCATTTCACGAGCTGATGGATTGGGGTTGAGTTGAATTGCCATGTCTACCAAATGATCAGTGGTTTTCCCCATAGCACTGACTACAACCACCATAGGGTGTCCTTCTCTTTTATGTTCAACGACTCTGCGGGCAACATTTTGAATGCGCTCAATATCCCCCATAGATGTACCGCCGTATTTTTGTACTATGACACCTTTCATTAGATCACCTCAACAGTTACACCTTGTCTACAAACATCTAAATCAAGAAGTGTCCAGTTGTCACTGAGCTCCTTTAGTTCATTAGACAGGTGAGATTTAAATTCTTCGTTAGATTTATCGTAAAGTGCAATGAGTGTTGGTCCAGCACCACTGATGAATTCACCAACAGCACCAAGTTCTTTAACTTTATTAAGGACATGTTCACCATCGCGGATCAGGTTTATTCTATAAGGTTGATGCACTTTATCGTTAAGTGCTTCTCTTAAACCGTTTAATGATCCATTGTTAAATGAAGCAACTAAAAATGCAGCTCTAGATAGATTGTGAATACAGTCAGCTTTTGAATAGTTATTGGGTAACGCTTCCCGAGCCAACTTTGTACTTAACTCAAAGTCAGGAATCATGACTGCAAAACCTAATTGGCTTGGGACCGGCACTTGGTTGGAATAAACAACGTTGTCTGCTTGAAAAGAAACACTCATGCCACCTAAAATTGCGGGTACAACATTGTCTGGGTGTCCCTCAAGTTCTGTTGCCCAGTCTATAATATCCTTTTGACTCATTTTTCGACCTGAAAGCTCATTGGCAGCAACAATACCAGCAACAATGGCGGATGCACTACTGCCAAGACCGCGAGACAAAGGGATTTGACAATCATGGATAGTAAGCCTAAAGCCGATGTTCTCCATATTTAATCGTCGCAGTGTTGTTTTCAGTGAAATAAGTATTAGGTTTTTATCATCCGATAAAGGTTCAATACTTGAATCTGTCCAGTGGACTTCTTGTTGACCAGAGTCTAATAAATCAACATCAACTCCTAAAAAAAGGTTGAGTGCAAGTCCCATGGCATCGAATCCAGGACCAATGTTTGCAGTTGTAGCGGGTACTGTTATGCGAAACATGATTGCCTCCATGTCATCATTCTTTTATCTGTAAACTAAAAAGTATTTTATTTGATCTACTTCTGTGGATTTATCTAAGGAACTGAGTTTGCCTAACAGTTCAGCTTCGTTATCTGATTGAACCACTGCATGGATCTGGTTATCGTGACCGGAAGTTTGAATACGCAGTTCACTGCCAGCAAATTGACTAAGTAGAAGCTGAATTAATTTGTTTTTATCTCCACCGACAAGGCGAATCATCCATTTTGATGACTTTGGCCATAACTTGTGAATTGTTGCATCACGGCGTAACTCAATAAATGACTTTTCTTTTTTATTTTGGATTATATCTAAGATATCCCCAAAGACCGCACTAGCGGTAGGTAGTTTACCAGCACCTTTACCAATAAACATAACCTCACCAACTGAGTCACCCGTTAATATGACTGCATTAAACTCATTGTCTATGAGCGCTATTGGGTCAGAATTACTAACAACGACGGGTCTTACAGCTGCGTAAAGCTCATTGTTGATGTATTCACTATATGCGAGCAGTTTAATCTTTGAATCCATAGTTTTTACACATTCAATGTCATCAGAATCAATATCTGTAATACCGATTGTTGGCATATCAGACCACTTAAACTCTTGTCCATATGCTAGAGATGAAAGAATAGCTAACTTTCTTACTGCATCAAAGCCTTGAACGTCTGATGTAGGATCAGCTTCAGCGAATCCAACATCTTGAGCAATTTTTAGGGCTTCTTCATATCCCATGCTTTCGTTGTACATCTTTGATAGGATGAAGTTTGTTGTGCCATTGATTACCGCTGTAATAGAGTCGATACTGTTACCACCTAAACACTCTTGTAGGGGTTTAAGTACAGGAATACCACCACCTACGCTGGCTTCAAACAGTAAAGCAACGTCTTTTTGAACCGCCAAGTTTTGCAGTTCTTGTCCATGTTCAGCAATTAAGTCTTTGTTTGCTGTAACAACGTGAACTCCATTTTCTATACAAGCTTTAATGTAGTCGTAGGCTGGAGATAGGCCACCCATAACTTCTACAACGATATCTGGTTTACTTGCCATGATTTCGTCAAAACTTGTTTTAAATTTGTCTGCGTGAGGCAGATCAGCGTATTTATCTTTATTTCTTACTAATATATCTTCGATGGATAGATCCACACCAAATTTTGATTGAACACTGTCTATGTTTTTTTCTACAACTTCGTAAACACCAGAACCGACAGTGCCGTAACCGAGTAGGGCAATTCGTTTCATGATACACCTCCAACTATTCCATGGCGATGAGTGTAAGCTTTTTCACACCGCTCAGTTCTTTCATCTCTTTCATCAGAGATTCAAATGACATTTCCAGTTCGCTAATATCAAAGGTCAACGATACATTGGCGATGCCATTGATGGGTGTATCTTGACTGATCGTTAATATGTTACAGTGTGCTTGTGCAAGTCTATCCAGTACAGTTGACAGAACACCAGATTCATGATGTAGAAGCAGGGTCCAAGTGACTTTTTTGCCAAGGGCACCTTCAGCTAATGAGAAGACATGATCTGAATACTTGTAGTAAGTACTTCGGCTGATACCAACGGCTTTAACAGCTTCGGATACACCAGCAACATCTCCATTTTTAATTAACTCTTTTGCATCTACTACCTTTTTATAAACATCTGGCAACGCATCCGCATGGACGACGAGATATTTTTTCTTGTCCAAAATAATCACATCTCCTGTTCTTGATTGGCGTACAAATGTGTTTCATTCGAAAACTTTATACAGAGTATAGCATAGGGTGTCCGTCATAGCAATACATTTGTTTGCGAAAGTTCAGGTTTTTAATAAAATATTCTGAATGTTAGCACTAAAACAAAAGGGTATATAAGGGGTATATATGAAGAAAGAGAAAACAGGAGGATAGCTATGAGTAATAAGAGGGTAGAAAATTTTGTTTACTTTAAGTCAATGCATACGGAAGTATATAAAGCTTATGAAGCGTATGGAAAGGTTGTCCACGAGCAAGGGGGTCCAATTGAAGAGAAGTCAAGATGGCTGATCAAAGTAGCGATTTCTGCTGCTGGACAACATGAGTTTTCTTTAAGGTCTCATATTCATAAAGCCCTAAACGCAGGATGTACAAGAAATGAAGTTGAACATGCAATTTTACTCATTGCACCTACATCAGGATTCCCTACAGCGATGGAAGCCATAATGATTCTTAGGGATGAACTGGATCAAGAAGTGAACGAAGAAGAGATAAATAAACCGCGTTAAGACCTATAAAAAAATAAGAAACAGGTTAAAAGACTGCCATCTGATGTGACTCAGGTGGCAGTTTTGTTAAATTCAGTTTACATGGTTTGATGTTCAAGCAACTTTTTATTATAATGGATGATGGTGATTCACAAATGGCTCTATTATATATAGGAAGTGAACACTACAATTCAATATGAGGTGAAAGCATGGTTACTAAGAAACAAACCTATGATAACACCAGTATTTCTTCGCTGAAGGGTGAAGACAGGGTTAGAAAAAGACCTTCTGTAATCTTCGGATCAGATGGACTTGAGGGCTGTCAGCACTCCTTTTTTGAGATTCTGTCAAACTCCATTGATGAGGCGCGAGAAGGACATGGTAGTGAAATCATAATCACTCGCCACAAGGATCATTCCATTACAGTTAAAGATAAAGGTCGTGGTATTCCACTAGACTATAATCCAAACGAAAAGAAATTTAACTGGGAACTGATTTACTGCGAACTCTACGCAGGTGGCAAATACAACAATAATGACGGTGAAAACTATGAATACTCACTTGGCTTAAACGGCCTAGGTGCATGTGCTACACAATATGCGTCGGAGTTCATGGATGTAACCGTTTATAGAGATGGCTTAAAATATGAACTACATTTTGAAAAAGGTCGTAATGTAGGTGGCCTAAAAAAATCAGAATGTGATCAAAAAGAAACTGGCTCTGTTCAATCATGGAAGCCAGATCTTGATGTGTTTACGGATATCAACATTCCAATAACATTTTTTGAAGATGTATTAAAGAAACAAGCGATTGTTAATGCAGGTCTAAAGTTCATTTTAGTTGATGAAGAAACAGGTCTTGTTCATGAATACATCTATGAAAATGGTATTATGGATTATCTTCAGGAACTGAACCAGGATAAAGGACTTACAGAAGCAAAATTCATTTCAGATGAAGGTGTTGGTAAAGATAGAGAGGATAAACCTGAATACAGAGTTAAAGCGCAACTTGCATTTGCATTTAACAATGAGATTAATACCCTCGAATACTATCACAACTCCAGCTACTTGGAACATGGTGGTTCGCCAGACAAAGCCGTAAAACAGGCATTCGTATATGAAATAGATAAATTTATTAAAAAGCAAAATAAATATACTAAAAATGAGAAGAAAATAAACTTTATTGATGTTCAAGACAGTTTAATCCTTGTTGCGAACTCCTTCTCAACAATGACCTCATATGAAAACCAGACGAAGAAAGCCATTACGAACAAGTTTGTTCAAGAGTTCATAGCAGATATGATCAAACGTGAACTTGAAATTTATCTAATTGAAAATCAGCCAATAGCAGAACGCATAGTTGACCAGATCCTGATCAATAAACGCAGTCGTGAAAAAGCTGAAAAGACAAGGCTAAACCTTAAAAAGACCTTAAGTGAAAAGATTGATATTAAAAACCGCGTTAAGAAATTTGTGGATTGTAGAACAAAGGACCTTGAACGCCGTGAAATTTATATAGTGGAAGGGGACTCGGCTCTTGGTGCGTGTAAGTTAGCACGTGATGCTGAATTCCAAGCGCTTATGCCAGTTAGAGGTAAAATACTAAACTGTCTTAAAGCGGACTATGCCAAAATATTTGCAAGTGATATCATCGTTGACCTCATTAAAGTACTTGGTTGTGGTGTCGAAATTAAGACTAAACACAGTAAAGACATGGATACATTCGATTTAGATAGACTTAAGTGGGATAAGGTAATAATCTGTACCGATGCTGATGTGGATGGTTTCCAGATTAGAACCCTTATTTTGACTATGTTATACAGACTGATCCCTACCTTAATCCAAGAAGGCAAAGTATTTATAGCTGAGTCGCCACTCTATGAAATCACATCAAAGAAAAAGACTTATTTTGCTTATAATGAAGTTGAAAAAACTGAAATTCTAAATAAGTTAAAAGATAAACCATATACCATTCAGCGTTCAAAGGGTCTTGGTGAGAACGAACCTGAAATGATGTGGCAAACAACAATGAGTCCAGATTCAAGACGTCTGATTAAAGTTGTTCCAGATGATGTAGACCATACACAAAAAACGTTTGACGTCTTGTTAGGTGATGACCTAATGGGGCGTAAGGAGTTCATTGCCAACCATGGCCATGAATACCTAGAACAATTAGACTTGAATTAAGGGGTGACACATGTCGAAAGCACAACCAATGGGCATAACGGAAACGCTTGAACAGAATTATATGCCATACGCCATGAGTGTCATTCTGTCTCGAGCAATTCCTGAAATAGACGGTTTTAAGCCTTCCCATAGAAAACTACTTTATACCATGTATAAAATGAAATTGTTAAGTGGTTCAAGAACCAAGTCTGCCAATGTTGTAGGTCAAACAATGAAGTTAAACCCACATGGGGATCAAGCTATTTATGCAACTTTAGTTCGACTAACACGTGGACACGACGCATTAATTCATCCATACATTGATTCCAAAGGTAACTTTGGTAAAACCACATCTAGAGATATGGCTTTTGCAGCATCTAGATATACTGAAGTGAAGCTTGACAAAATTGCTGGTGAGCTTTTCAAAGACATCGATAAGAATACAGTTGATTTTGTGGACAATTATGATGGACAAATGAAAGAACCTACATTACTTCCAACGACTTTTCCTAATATCCTGGTGAATGCGAATAAAGGGATTGCAGTTGGTATGGCGAGTAACATGTGCTCCTTTAACTTAAAAGAAGTATGTGACGCAACCATTGCATATATGAAAAATCCGAATGTAGACATGCTTAAACATTTAAAAGCACCAGACCTTTCAACAGGGGGTATGCTTTTATATAACAGAGCAAAGTTAGGTAAAATTTATGAAACAGGTGTGGGGTCCTTCAAAATTCGTGCAAAATACGAATATGTAAAAAAGGACAACTGCATTGAAATCACAGAGATCCCTTACACGGCTACCATCGAGCAGATTATCGATAAGGTTGTAGACCTTGTTAAATCTGGTAAAGTCCGTGAGATAAATGATATACGTGATGAAACCGATTTAGGTGGTCTTAAAATCACAATGGATCTTAAGCGGGGAATAGATGCAGACAAGCTAATGGCAAAGTTGTATCGATTTACACCTCTTGAAGATAGTTTCTCATGTAACTTCAATGTACTAGTAGATGGAAAACCACAGGTTCTTGGTGTTAAAGGATTAATTCATGCATGGCTTGATTTTAGAATTAGTTGTATCAAACGTCAGTTGGCATTTGATATTGATAAATTAGACCAAAGATTGCATTTATTACGTGGTTTAGAAAAAGTAATACTAGACATAGATAAAGCTATTGCTATCATTCGTGAAACTGAAGAAGAAAAATTAGTTGTTCCGAATTTGATGGACTATTTTAAAATTGATGAAATCCAAGCTGAGTATGTTGCAGACATCCGTCTTCGAAATATCAATAAGGAATACATCTTAAAAAGAACAAGTGAAATTTCTAATCTTGAATCTGAACGTGAAGCATTACAGGAAATGTTGTCAGATGAAGATAAAATTAAGTTGCGCATTAAGACCGAACTTAAGCAAGTTTCAAAGTCATATGGTAAACCAAGAAAAACACGTATTATAGATCCAGATGAAGCACTTCATCATGATGATGAAAAAATGATTCCAGATTACAACTTAAAAGTGTTTTTCACAGACCATAACTACTTTAAAAAAGTTTCAATGGCGTCATTACGAGCGGGGTCTAACCATAAACTGAAAGATGATGATTTCATTTCTCAGGAGTGGGAGGGTTCTAATAAAGATGAAATGTTGTTCTTCTCAAATAAGCACAATGTTTATAAGATGAAATTACATGAAATCGACGACCATAAAGCGAGTAGTTTAGGTGTTTATTTGCCAAATATTCTAGAGATGGAACAAGATGAACTAATTGTATATACAGTTCTCGCAAGTGACTTCGAAGGACATATGTTCTATGTCTTTGACAATGGAAAAGTGGCAAAAGTACCATTAAAGAGCTATGAAACAAAAACGAATAGAAAAAAACTCGTAAAAGCCTACTCAGATTTTGGTGCATTAGTTAAAATGCATTATATAAGAGAAGAGTCAAAGTTTGTACTGGTTCGATTTAGTAAACCAGATGAGTATAGACTTATTACGCTTGCAACAGATTTAATACCTGAAAAGGCAACTAAGAATACAAGAGGTGTACAAGCTGTTCGTCTTAAAAAAGGAAGTTACGTAGATGCATGTTATAAACCTGATGAACTTGAGATTGAGGACTTAGATAGATTCCTTATTCAAAAGCTGCCAATGTCAGGTAAAGAAATGGATATGTTAGAACGAAACTACCTGTTAGACTTATTAGATAAGAAATAATTAAGATATGCGTGTTATTATAGATGCCAATTGGTATATATGTAACACGCTTCTTTGTATCTAGAAGTTTTCTACCCATAAATTTCTCTTAGTTTTAGTGAAAAAACATGTAATTAAAGGAATATGTGATAGTGAGGTAGAAATATGTATTAAGCCTGAGTAATGAAGAACGTATCAATTACAAAAGACTTATAGTTGGAGGTGGGAATATGTGTCGTGATGATTCTAAGTGTTTCAAACGTGCTGTCAAATATGCACTGATCCTTATGTCTATTACAATAATTCTGAAGGTTTATTATGAACTTAAGTTAATCGATTTGGTAATAGGAATCTTCAAGTTGGAGAAGGATAAGAAAGAAATAGCGAGTGTTTCGCAAAAATCTTTAATGTATATTGTTAGAAATGGCACGTCAGATGATGTCTTCTTCGAGAAAATGCAGGAGATGGGTTGGAATTTTGTTCAAGCGTATGGACGAGGTTACTTATTCGAAAGAAATGGTGAAGAAGTTTTAGCTACTAAACGCCATCATTTTAAGTACACATTGTATGAGATTCAAAACAAAGAGTACTTTTTATCACGTGTTGAAGAGTTAGCTTAAGTTACATGTATGTACATAAAATGGCTGTGAATCTAAATTCATAGGATTTTTAGTGGATTAATAAAGGAGTTGGGTACGTAAGAGTTACGTGCTTAGCTCCTTTTTTGCGTTTGAATATGAATATTTCCTATATAGATGTGGTCAAAAGGGTGTAATGCTAATGTGTTTTTGATAATATCTTACCTTATGAGTAGCATGTGTCTTATGAAGAATGGTCAATAGTATCTGTCCGTTTATAGTTAAAAGGACCAAGTTTGCGTTCCCTTTAATGAAGGAAAACTAGTCAGAAAAATTCAAACAGTTTTACTTTAATAATAAGCTAAAAAAAGACGTGAATTCTGTTGACACTTATGGGCGATCGATGGTACTATTACTAAGTCGTCACGGAGCAGTGCGAACGACTCGAGAGAGATCACGCAGGTTTCACAGTCAAAATAAAGTTTGAAAAAACTGCTTGACAAACACGACAAGGAAATGTTAAGATAATTGAGTCGCTAACAACAACAGCGGCTAACAAATAAGGAAATAAATGGTCTTTGAAAATTAAACAGTATAGAATTATAACACGTTCAATTCTTTACCGCATCAGAACAAGGTTCAGATGCAAAAACAATTGATTCGAAACGGATATAATGATAACAAATTAGTCAGCATATCT